>Ga0208458_1001798_pt1 | contig 16903 bp, 16 predicted proteins | sample AD_UKC085_MetaG_FD_184432 | JGI IMG/M metagenome (GOLD analysis project Ga0208458, IMG submission 184432) | Active sludge microbial communities of municipal wastewater-treating anaerobic digesters from USA - AD_UKC085_MetaG (SPAdes) (version 2) | ecosystem: Engineered > Bioreactor > Anaerobic >... | reverse complement strand
CCTATTCCTGTTTCCCTGCTTATCTTCTGCAAGTAATCATTCACAGCTTTTTGCTCATTTATTCCATGGTCCTGCATTTCAAGAAAAAAGTTCTCTTCTCCGAATATATCCTTATACAATAAAGCAGCCTTAAGAGCTTCATTATAATTATCTTCCAACAGATATGCCTGCACCTCTCCAGCCAAGCAGGCGCTCAGTGCAATTATTCCGTCCTTGTAGACCCTCAATGTTTCATGGTCAATTCTTGGTTTATAATAGTAACCATCTACAAATCCCAGGGAGCAAAGGGTCATTAAATTTTGCCAGCCCTGCTGATTCTCTGCCAGGAGAACTAAATGGTAGAGATTTTTGTCCACTTGGGGATCCCTGTCAGTCATTCTGCGGGGGGATATATATGCCTCAAAACCAAGTATAGGCTTAATTCCTTCCTTTTTTGCCTGTTTATAGAACTCAACTGCTCCGTACATGCTGCCATGGTCGGTTATTGCCAGGGCATCCATGTTCAGCTCTTTTGCCTTTTTAATCAGTTCTTTAATTCTGCAGGCTCCGTCAAGAAGACTGTATTCCGTATGCAAATGCAGGTGTGTAAATTTGTTGTCAGACATTTTTTCTCCTTAATTTTGAGACGGTTATTTTCTGGGGACGGTTATTTTTGTTCTCATTAGCATCCCCGTCCCCTTGGCATGTCTTATAGAAATCCATAAATAATAACCCCGGCTATTCCTGTTCCAAGCATTACCTTTATGGGGTCAGGTTTAAACCTTCTAAGTATAAAAGCGCTTATTGCCACCATTATTATTCCAATAAAATTAATATCACTCAATTTCATATTTAACATGGATGTTCCTTCTGTTTTAAATATTGCCAGCAGCAGAATGGACAGGCCTGCTGATGCTATCAGTGATACCACTGCCGGTCTTAGACCTTTCAATATTCCCTGAATTGATGACAGTCTTTTATATTTGAAGTAAAAGTAAGACAAGGTCAATACTATTATGAAGGAAGGTGTGACGCAGCCTATTGTTGCAATAACAGCTCCAGGCAGCCCGGCAACCTTTGTTCCCACAAATGTAGCTGCATTAATTGCTATGGGTCCCGGTGTCATTTGTGATATGGTCAGCAAATCAGCAAACTCCGCTACAGTAAGCCAGTTTTTCACATCCAAAACCTGACCTTCTATTAAGGGAAGAGCGGCATAACCACCGCCCAGGCTGAATAATCCAATATAAAAGAAACTTACGAATATTTCTAAATATATCATTGACTTTCACCTGCCTTTCTAACGAAGTTATAGTAGAATCCTCCGAAAGCCCCGCTGATAATTATTATCAAGGCAGCATTTATGTCAAAAATCACGGTTGCAATTAAAGCAATAACCATAATTGCTATAGAAACATTGTTTTTGCTTTTTATAATATCCTTTGTCATTTTTATTATTACATCTATTATTACGGCAGCCACACCGGCACGCATTCCCAAAAGAAGTGCGCTTACAATAGAGTTTTCTTTAAAAGCTTCATAGAATTTTGCTATTATTGTTATAATTATCAGGGGTGGCAATATCGTTCCAAATGTTGTTATTAAAGCTCCTGGAATTCCAGCCAGCTTGTACCCTACCATAATGGATGTATTCACTGCAATAGGCCCGGGCGCTGACTGGGATATGGCTACTATGTTCAGCATTTCTTCTTCATCTATCCATTTAAGCTCTTCCACAAATTTCTTTCTCATGAGAGGTACAATTACATAGCCCCCTCCGATTGTAAAAGCGCTGATTGTAAATGTTGATAAAAATAATTGCCTGTAAAAATTAATGTTTCTTCCCATATATGTCCTCACTTTCATACAAGTAAATTTACTGATTGAAAAAATAGGGTTAGGGCATCTACATCAATGGGGCGAATATTCTGAGCAAGAGCCTTTTTATCTGTTTATACTTAGGGATGTTTGTTATATCTTCCATCTCAACCTGGCTGCTTACCCTTAATGCCTCCAATGTGCTTTCTTTTACCTGCCAAACGCTAGCCGAGTTATACAACCAGACTCCGCATTCAAAATGCAGGTAAAGGCTTCTGAAATCCATATTTATTGTTCCTACTACGGCATATTCATCATCCACAACAAATGTCTTGCCGTGGTTAAAGCCGGGTGTATACTGGTAAATGGATACCCCTGCTTCCATAAGTTCCCCGTAATTAGACTGGGTCACAGCAAATGCATACCATTTGTCCGGTATGAAGGGAGTAAGTATCCTTACATCGACTCCTCTTTTAGCTGCCATTGTCAATGCCACTATCATTTTATTGTCTATAATTAGATATGGTGTTTCTATGTAAATATATTTTTCTGCCTGGTTGATTAAGTTCAAATACACGGTTTCGCTGACATGTTCACTGTCTAAGGGGCTGTCATGAAAGGGCTGCACATACCCGTGGCATTCCGAGCTTTGGTCGTAATCATCCGGTCTGAATTTATCATATTCTTCATTGTTTTTTCTCAGATAACCCCACATGGACAAAAACATTACAGTAAAAGACCATACGGCATCACCCTTTATTTCAATGCAGGAGTCTCTCCAGTGTCCGAATTTTTTGACAACATTAATATATTCATCTGCCAGGTTCACACCTCCCGTATAAGCCACCTTCCCGTCTATTACGACTATTTTCCTGTGGTTTCTGTTGTTCATGCGAAATGACAAAACCGGTATATATGGATTAAAAACACTGCATTTAATTCCATAGCCTTCAAGTATTTTATAATAATTGTGAGGAAGTCTTCTGACACAGCCGAAGTCATCATAAACTATTCTCACATCCAAGCCTTGTTCTGCTTTTTCTTTCAGAATACCTAAAATTGTATTCCACATTAATCCTTCTTCAATTATAAAAAATTCCATAAATATATACTTTTCTGCCTTTTTTAATTCTCTGGTGAGATGCTCAAAAAACTCCTCCCCGGAAGGCAGAAATTCTGTTGCTGAATTATCGTAAACAGGACAGGATGAATATCGCTCTATGTATATAGCCTGATTAAATGCGATTTTATTTTCCTTGTTTAGATTATAAAGGGTAACAGGATGTTGATGAAGGCATTCCTTCATTTTATCTACAATCGTATGCATATTGTTTTCCATTCGATTTGATAACCCTGTTCCGCCGAACATCAAATAAAACAATCCGCCAAACACAGGAAAAAGCATAATTGGAATAATCCATGCAATTTTATATGCGGGGTCGCTTTTGCGGTTTAATATGTACAATACCGCCAGCACGCTGATAACCGTAAAAACTATGTCAAATAGTAAAAAATAACTGCTGAATCTATATACCATCAATGCCAGGGTTATTATTTGAGCTAAAAGTGCCAGTGATACCAAGGTGAATCTGCTTAACAAAAAGCTGATGAATTTTTCCATTAAACCACCTTTTCTCTTTATAATACGTAAATTGTATCAAATATTGAAGTGTTTGTAAATGAAATTGTTATTTACCGGCAGGTTCGACAGGATTCGTGGATTAAAAAAAGGCTGCCGAAGCAGCCTGATTTGTTAGGGCATCTTGCAGTCTCGCTGCACAATTTTATTTGCTCCCTCTGGTCGCATAAAATTGGCGCTCGTTGCGAATGACCTACCGCTATTTTTTCTGCGCTTTGGCTTGAAAAAATAGGGTTAGGGCATATTTATGATAGTACATTTTGAATAATTTTGTCTTTTTGAGTTGTTGCTCTTTGTCTTACAAACCATATATAAGCTGCACAGCATACTGCTGCCAGTATATATGCCACAGACCAGGGCAGGTTGAAACCAATTTTTGCGTTAAATATGAAGCTTAATGTAACGAAGAAGTAGAATGTTCCGGGTATCAATGATACAAGGTAATTCTTGCCGTTTATATAGAGATAAATCGATATTGTTGCCAGTGCAAATGTTGCAACAAACTGGTTTGTAAATGCAAAGTATCTCCAAAGGATTGAGAATCCTGCAGGATTTGTTTTGGCAATATATAGAATTACTGCTGCAGGGATGAAGAATGCAATACTTAAGCTTACTCTCTTCTGAGTAGAGGTCTGGTCTATGTTAAACTGCTCTGATACCATCAGTCTCAGTCCTCTGAATGCCGTGTCTCCTGATGTTATAGGAAGAACTATAACACCGATTATTGCAAAGAGTGCTCCAAAGTTTCCTAAGAAGTCTCTTGATATAAGTCCTACCATCAATGTAGCACCGGTAGCCATGTCTGTTCCTTTACCGAACAATACCATTGCACCGCCTGCCCAGCACATTGCTATGAAGCCTTCAACAAGCATCATGTTGTAGAATGTCATTCTCCCTTCTTTTTCGCTTGAAACGGTTCTGGCAATCAAGGTGTTCTGAGTTGCATGGAAGCCTGACAGGATACCGCATGCAACTGTTATGAAGAATACAGGAATAAATGGCAGTTTTCCAGGATGCTGGCTGAACATGCCTGTGAATGATAAGTTCTGTAAATATGCTCCTCCTCCGAACATTATTCCGAAGAAAATACCAACAGCTGATATAATCAGGAAGGCGCCGAATATAGGATAAACTCTTCCTATTATAGCATCGATAGGGAATATTGTTGCAACAATGTAGTATAAGAAAATTCCTGCATAAACAATCCATGTTGTCGGGTTATCAGCAACCGCCTTCTGTCCTAATAATTCAGATACAATCAAGTCTCCAGGTGTATAAACGAAAACAACACCAACCAAAAGCATCAGTATCCAGATAACAACATTGTATACGCCGAATACTTTACCGCCTAAAAACTTCTTAATCAATTTAGGCATTTGAGCTCCGCCGTTACGCATGGAAATCATGCCTGAAAAATAATCATGCATTGAGCCTGCAAGTACGCATCCCAATGGTATGGTTATAAATGCCACGGGTCCGAACAAGATACCTTGTATAGGCCCTAGTACAGGTCCTGTACCTGCAATGTTTAGTAAGTTAATTAATGAGTTCTTCCATTTTTTCATTACAACAAAGTCTACACCGTCGGCTTTAGTAACAGCCGGTGTTTCCCTGTCATCAGGCCCGAAAACTTTTTCGCAGTAAGAGCCGTAAAGAAATCCGCCGCCTAAAAGAATCAGCATACCAATTAAAAAAGTAACCATAAAAACCTCCTATAAAAATAATAAAATTAAAAAATTAAAATGAATGAAGACTTGTACTTCTTTGAAACCTTTTGAAACTTAATTTTCGCCTCCTTTTAATGCTATTAGATTTTAACATTTGCACAGAAAACTGTCAAGTAGTATTCCGAATATTGTTTTATTTTTCAATAAGATGAAAATTTTTTATAATAATTTAATGTAATAATATTTATAATGACACTTTTCTCAGACAAAAAAAATATCCCTCGGGACAGCAAAGCATATTTAAAATATCAGGATAAGGAATTCCTTCTTCCAAATTTAGACAATGAATACGATAACCAGCAGGAAGCAGCTAAAATTATCAGGTTTAATAAATAATCCAAGTTCATATGAAAGCCGGGGAATATGGAAATAACGGACCCTGCAACCAGACCTAAGATTGCATAGTATGTAATTCCGTATGCCTTTTCAAAAAGCATACTTATTATTCTTGCAAACAGGAGAACACTCAGCACAAAGCCTATGCCCATATAAAAAAGTAAAGGAATTTGAATGTTTGATACAGCACCTATGACTATTTCATAAGCACCCGTATACATAAGTATTATAGATGAGCTGACACCTGGAATAATTGTTCCGAATCCGATTATTATGCCATATATAATCAAATGAAAAGGAGAAGTACCTGCACCCATTATTACATTAACTGCATTGCTTTCTAAATATGCACCGAGTAAAGTTATGGTCAGGGTTATGATAAAAGGTATTAAATATGTTTGTTTATAACCTTTCTTATTAGCCTGACTGACTACCAGGGGCATGGTGCCCAGCATCAGTCCTATGAAGGCGTATTTTACTTCAATCTCATGATAATGAAAGAGGTATTCGATAATTCTGCTGAAGGCCAAAACTCCTGCAGCCCCTCCGATACCCACAGGCATGAAATAAAGTATATTCTCCTTAAAATTTCTGGTGAAGTGAGCAATAAAATATGTAATCCGGTCATATAAGCCAAATATTAGAGCCAATGCTCCTCCGCTTACTCCCGGTGCTATAGCTGCCGCACCCAGTGCCAAACCTTTTAAAAATCCTGAAAAAAAATTCATTACACATTTCCTTCATAGACGTATTTAAGTTTTTCTCTTGCTATATCTGCAAGCTTGTAAACCTTTTTAACTTCTGTAGGACCTTTATCCTTCATTTTGTAGCAGGGGAAAAATTTTGATATATGCAGGGGTATATCAGAGCTTACAGATAATATGAATTCAGAAATCTCCCTCATTTCATCTTCCGAGTCATTCTCTCCGGGGATTATGAGTGTTGTCACTTCCACATGGCAGTGCTTGGCAGCAAGTTTAATAAAGTTTTTAACAGTATCCAAATCACCACCCAGCTTCTTGTAGAATCCATTGGTGAACCCTTTTAAGTCAATGTTCAGGGCATCAATAAAGGGCAGTAATTCCTTCATGGGTTCCCGGCAAAAACATCCGTTTGTTACAACCACATTTTTCAAATTATTATCCCTTGCCAGTTTGGCACAGTCTCTTACAAATTCATATCCTACCAGGGGCTCGTTGTAGGTGTATGCTATACCTATATTCCCCCTATTTTTCAAGTCCAATCCTATATTTATCAATTCTTCCGGCTTTACAGACTGAACTTTGATTTCATTTTCTGATGCCATGGATATATGATGATTCTGGCAAAAGGAACATTTTAAGTTGCAGCCGAAACTTCCAACCGACAATATGCTGCTTCCGGGATAAAACCTGTTCAAGGGTTTTTTTTCTATAGGGTCAAGAGCAAGAGCCGTCAGTTTACCGTAATTAATAGCAGTGATTTGGCCATTTATGTTTTTTCTCGCTCTGCATAATCCTGTCTGACCTTCTTTTAAATTGCAATGATGGGGGCATATATTGCAAATTACACTGCTCATTTATGCCTTACCACCTGGAATCTTTCCAGCTGGTATTTCTCTTCCGGATAAATTCCAGCCTTTCTTAAAGCTATAGATACTTGTTTTTCTGCTGTGTCAATTCCCTCCAGATTAGGCAGAAGCAGTCCTCTCCTGTGCCCCTTTGAAACTATGACGCCGTAGATTTCAGGATTAAGTTCATCTATGGACTTTATTTTTTCTGCCTCACCAAGCACATCAACACTGTACACCAGTCTTTTCAGCTCATCTTCTCGTACAGGAGGAAACCTGGGGTCCTCGGTTGCGGCACTAACTGCATTTTGAATAATTTCATCGGCAATGCTTGGAGTTGTGGATGAAGTAGTTCCTATGCAGCCCCTGAGACTGCCGTCCAGTTTCAGGGATACAAACACTCCGGCCTTGGTTTTCAATAGTTCAGAGCTCAGATTATCAGGCTTCTTTATCTTTTTTCTGTTAATCACATAGCTTTCCAGCGTTTGGCGGGCAAGCCTTACATATTCGTCCTCTTCCCTCTTTAATGATTCAATTCTTTCCATTTCGCTGTTTAAATATATTTCTTCAAACCGGCGTCCTTCATCATCTCCTAAAACTTTAAATGCTGCAACTGCATAGCCTACTCCAAAGGGTCCTTCATAGGACAAGAGTTCCGGGCTTACTTTTTTCCCGTCCGTTGCCCCAGCCATTATTATAAAAGACCGAAGACCGCATTCAGCAGCAGATTCACAGAAGTCCCCGTCAAATTTCAAAAACTCTAAAAAATTCCCTGTCTTCATTGCTCTGGTTACTTCTCTGTCAAATACAGGCCCTTCCTCTCTGTAACCGTAGGGTCCCGCATCCTTCAGCATGTGGGATAAGTCCCCGCTTCCAATAAATACAATTTTTTTATTGCTTTTTTCTGCTGCCTTCTTAATGCATTTACCGAATTTATAATGGTCCAAATAAGGCAGCCCTGATATGGATATGCGCACAAGCTTATAATCACTGTAGTATTTGTTAACAAAGTAAAGAGGCACCATAACCCCGTGGTCCAATGAGCTGCTTTTCTCGCCTAAGGTTCCGGCGGAAATCCCTTCTTTTTCCGCTTCTATGGAAATTTCTTTAACCAGCTCAAGGTCATATTCTGCTTCCATGGAAACATTGCTGTGGCCGAACTCCCTGAAGCTGCCCCTTGCTTCGTCCCCCGGTGAAATATGTATGTAGTCTGAATACATTATTGAATGGGGGGTTGTTATAATTATTGTGTCAGGTTTAATTTCAGAAATTTGCTTTCCAATATTGTGATATGCATCTATGGTCTTTTGAATTTTCCTTTCCTCTCCTCTACCAATTTCCGGAATTATCAAGGGAGGATGAGGTACTATAAAACTGTTCACAATGGCCATGGTTTTCTCCTTTCTAAATGCGGGGACATTATAAAGGTGAGCCTTACTTCGTCTGTTCGTGTGTCCCCATACTTATATTCATCCTTGTTGCTTTTTTAAATATTACATATCCTATTATAAACATAAAACTAATCATCAATACGCCGAATTTTGAATTCCCTGTAATCTGGGTGGTAATTCCCATAAGTGTTGTTCCCGTAAAGGCTGCACCTTTGCTGAAAATGTCATAGAACCCAAAATATTCGCTGGAGCTTTCCTTCGGAATTATCTTTGCAAAGTAGGAGCGGGAAAGAGCTTGTATGGCTCCCTGGAAAACAGCTACACAGACTGCCAAAAACCAGAACTCCCAGGCTTTGTCAAGCTGGAGCGCAAACATGGTTATTAAGAAATAACCAATTATACAAACACCTATAAGATCTGTGGTTTTATATATCTTAGACAACTTACCAAAGGCTATTGCACAAGGAAAAGCAACCACCTGAGTCAAGAGGAGGGCTAAAAGAAGATTATTGTCGCTTATCCCCACATCCTTGCCATATGATGTAGCCATACCTATAATTGTATCTACACCATCTATATAAAAGAAAAATGCCAGCAAAAAAACAAATATTTCCTTGTGTTTTTTAATATCCTTAAATGTTCTTCCAAGACGCTTAAACGCTTCAGCCACCGGATTTTCATCCACTTCCACATAATGAAGCTGTTTGTAGTTTTTAAGAAGCGGAAGGGTGAATAAAACCCACCATAAGGCATTTAGTATAAAAGCAGCTCCTGTTGCCACGGCTGTGGTAATCCCTATTTTTTCTGCAGACAATATCATTAAGAGACTGATTGTAAAAGGAATGCAGCTTCCTATATAACCCCACGCAAAGCCGTGGGAAGATAATAAATCCATTCTTTCATCTGATGTTACGTCTGGAAGCATTGCATCGTAAAATATAAAGCTGCCGGAAATACCAACCCTAGCAAATACAAACACAGCAAGGAAAATTATCCAGGGCACAGGCAGTGAAAGTGATGCGCACCCAAGGGCTCCAAGCATTAAAAAAAGTGTAAACATGGGTTTCTTATATCCCCTTGTGTCTGCCAAGGCTCCTAATACAGGGCCTATTGCGGCCACTATAAGTGTTGAAATCGACATGGCATATCCCCAGTAGGCAGTTGAATTGGCAGATGTAACACCGTCCGCTGAAGCAACATTTTTAAAATAAATAGGTATGATTGTTGATATAAGCATTATAAATGCCGAGTTTCCAACATCATACAAAATCCAGGATTTCTCCAGCCTGGTAAGTTTTCCTTCAGATTTATTCATAATCTCCACCTTATAATAGCAAATTTTAGGGTATCCTCATTTCACAGCGGCTAAACACGAAACAACCGGTATCCCCCTATATATTATTATATAATTTATGATTTTACAAGCAAAAGAAAAACTGCTTTCTAGCAGTTTATCCGAAATTTCTATTAAATCTTTCATTGAGTTTGGCACCCGGAAAAATTTCTTTTCCGCCCGGGGGCAAACTGTTGAAATACTCTTCAATCAACCTTGCTGCAGGTTTTATTCCTTCATTGTATAATCTCATAAGCTCATCATTTATTTCAAGGCATTCTTCATTGGGAGAATACTTTTTTATGAGGTCTATCTTATCATTACTTCCTGTAATTTTCAGCGCTGTTGTTAACAAGGCTCTTTGGACCTTGCCCGGTGCAACCAGCAGGTTTAAATAAAACTTCATTGATCCCAGGGACTTGAGTATTTCTTCAGGTGCAGCCTCCGGGAAAAACCTGGAAATACACCTTGCATTTTCAATGCTTGGTACAATGTGCCCCGTTGGTTTGAACGTAATTGGATTTAGACTATCCTTAAGCATAACTGCCCTGTCAAATTCGGTTTCAATTTCATTGTGGGAAATCTTGTCTTCCCTTGTCCTTATGTATGGATGGCACTGGCTGTCCAGCATATAATGGCATATGAATCCTGCAACATATGCTGAAGCTCTTTCATCACCTGATACTGATATTATTGCCCTGGCTCTTTCAAAAAAACTATCGGCACTTATCCTGTGGATTTCATGTCCTAATTTATTAATTTCATTTGATTTTAAGGGCTTATAATAAAAAAGTATATCCGGTCCGTGCAAGCCTATGTGGAATAAATCAATATTATTATTGATATTTTCCCTCAGTTCTATATTTAACTCTTCCAGGACTCTCCTGCCGAATGTGTAATGAGCATAAGCTGCAGGCATATTTCACCCTCCTTGCTGAGTTTATTGGTCTCTGAATTTTATACTGCCTGGTTTTAATTCATCTACTATTACCAGACTCTTAAGGTTGTATCCTTCGTCTCTTAGGAGCTTCCCTCCCTGCTGAAATCCCTTTTCAATTGCAATGCCTATACCCTTTATTTCTGCGCCGCTTTGCTGCGCCACGTCAATTAAGCCCCTGATTGCATTACCTTCAGCCAGGAAATCATCAATTATGAGAATCTTGTCACCCCCGTCAAGATATCTTTTGCTTATCATAATATTGTATTCTTTGTTTTTGGTATATGAAAAAACCTTGCCGGAATAAATGTCTTTATCCAAATTCAGGCTTTCTGTTTTTTTGGCAAAAACAACAGGCACTTTAAATATTAAGCCTGCCATTAATGCAACTGCTATACCGCTTACTTCAATGGTTAAAATTTTTGTTATTTCCTTATCCTTGAAAAGCTCATAGAATTTCTCCCCCATCCGGTATAAAAATTCAGGATTAATCTGATGATTTAAAAAGCTGTCAACCTTAAGAATGTTCCCTTCCCTTACTTCGCCCTGCTCGATAATCATTTGCTTTAAACTGTCCATGACCCCTGCCTCTTTGTTTTTTTTAATAATATATCAGATAATCCGAAAAAAATCAATCTCATTCTATAGTCCTGAGTGACAATAAAAGATGACCTGACTCTGTTTAGAAGTCTGACACCGCCAATGAAAGCAAAAGCAAGCGAGACGCCATAAAATATTTGTATTATTAAGCTGCGCTGTCCCACCGTTTAACATATATCTGAAAATTCTATCTGTATTTGCTGGTTTAGTGATTCATCAATAATTTTATTATTGCAGAAATAATAAACTGTATCTGTATTATTGCATGGAAGCTCTATTTTAAAAATTGTTTCATCCCCGGTGCCTCCAACCGAAATCCTGCCTTCATGCAGGTAAATTAAAGATTTTACCAAGTAAAAATTTAAAGATAATTCATCCAAGTCTTCAGGCGAAAGGTTGTCCATTTTATTCAAATAGTCATTGAATAATATCTTGTTTATATTATTAAATGAAATATTAATATTGATCTGATCTTCAACGGTGCTTAAATATACTGATACTTCCTTTTCATGGGAATATTTGACTGCAATAGATAAGAGAATCAGAACGGCTTTTTGAAGCTTTCTGATATCACATGATATATACTTCTCTTCTATATCCGTGTCAAAAATAATTTTACCTTTGATTTGCTTAGATGTATTAATTACAATGCTGTCGATAATTTCCACAATATTTACATTGTTTGCATAAAGCTGAGTTTGTTTCTTTTCAAATTTAGTCACATCAATTATATTGTTTATTGTCTTTGTCAGTCTCAAACAATTCTTAATTATCAAATTGACTCCATCATTCAAATATTTCCTGTTTGAGATATTTCCGTCTTTTGAAAGAAGCTCAATAAGCTGGCTTTCTCCGTGAATATTACTGATAATATTGTTTAATTCACTGTATACTTTAATATTTGCATCGTAATAGTTTTCCTGTTCATTCTTGTATGCCACACTTGATGTGCAAAAAATATTTTCACTGCCTGTGTTTCTTAAACAAGGCAGCAAAATAACCTTGCCTTTTCCCAATTTAACCACCCCTTTAGAGTATATGTAGTGTGTTGGATTTTGTCAGAAAAATAGATAAAACAGAAAAAATCCTCACAAAAGTTATTATAAAGCTTTTATAAAAAGATTATGTCGAAATTTGCAAAATGTGAAAATTATTTGTTGACACCTGAATGGTAGAGGCAAGGAACTTATGAAACATGGAAAAACCATTAAAATTTCACCATAAATGTTTAAACTGAATAATATATGGTATAAATAGAACATATATATAAATTTGAAGGGAGAAATAATTATGGCATTTCTGGATAAAATAGGAAAAGCAATAGGCGAAGCTGCAGAAACAGCAACGGAAAAAGCCAAGGATTTTGCTGAAACTACAAAGCTTAACAGTGCAATTTCATCTGAGGAAAAACAAATCAACCAATATTTTTTGGAAATCGGAAAATATGTTTTTGAAGAGGAAAGAAATAATCCCGATAGCCCCTACGCAGAGACTTTTTCCAAAATTACAGCTTCTTTAAGTAATATTGAAGAATTAAAAAGGAAAATCCAAGAAATAAAGCTTGACTAGGAAAAAGGAGCAGCTCTTCTAATGCTGCTCCTTTTTTAGTTCATACCCACAGTTCGGGCAAAAGTTATGTTCTTCACTCACCTGACAGCAGCATTTTGGACATGTGTTCCCGCATATTCCTTTTTGTAAGAGTTTTACATCCTTATCTTCCAGAAAGACATTGTGTCCCTGCCCTCTTTCCATCATAAGCCCTTTTTCTTTGTTCGTTATTAAATACAGGCTGTTGCAGCAGGTTGTTCTTGCAAAAAACTTTTTGCCGAATTTAAACAATGGCACAAAAAACAGTGAGAATTCGTTGAATTCAATATATGCTTCAAACCGGCCGTATTTTAAACAGGAGTCGCATAAAATCGGCTCATAATAATCCAGTTGTTCTCTTTTATTATTTACACCTGCAATAAAAAACATAGCCCTTGCCTCCTGTAATCGTTGCTGTTTGAAAATTTAATATTATATTCTTTGAACAGACATAATTTGAAGCCCTTTATCGATAATGGGATAAATAAGCTGAATTCCAGTTCCCAAATATCTTACTAATAAAATATTATAGCATAATTCTTCCGGACAGACATAAAATTTTATCCTTCTATTACTGATTTCCGGTTTTTTTTAATCAGTTCGAATAATTTATCCACTTCGCCACTATCAGGTTTATCGTTATACATATCAGTTTTTAACACCTTCCTCTACATTCAATCTATATTTCCCGTAATATTCCGGCTTACAATCCTGAGGGCAAAGTCTGCTGCTTCTTTTAAATCCTTTGAGTTAGGATGATTTAAGGATACAAATAAGATAGCCCCTCTGCAAACAAACTCGTCAATTACATCTATACCCTTTTCTTCCAGGATTTTGCGAACTGCGTCCTGTCTTTGCTTACCTGAACCACAGCTGGTTACCAAGACTGCCTGTTTGAGGGCCGGAGCTTCCATCTCCTTAACATATGCCAATAGTTCAGGCATGCTGTTTCCTCCATAAATGCCGCCAACTATGAAAAGCAGGTCGACATCATCCAAGGCCGGATTCTCCGTTATACTTTTGGCTTTAACCTTTAAAACCGATTCGATTGCTTTAGCCAGTTTTTTTGAGTGTTTGGTTCTTGTTGCATATATAACAGCCGTCTTCTTCATTTTCAATACCCCTTCACTTATTTTGTGCTCTCCATTCCAATCTTGTTATAGTGGTAATATGTACCGTTCGAATGTCATTCATCAGCGGCCAGTAGCCGATTTCAGCCTCATCCTTATCAATATCAAGATTGCTTTTTTTACCTGTCATCAATCCAATACTGCCGATTGCCATATTGTTTTCTTTCAAGCACACAGCATAAGTTTCATTTGCTTTATGAAAACGTGATTGTCTTTAGCTTGAGCTGTTGAAAAAGGACATATCCATCGACTAAATCCAGAATATTTGTTTTTAACACTTTCGCATCATCCCACAATTCAACTTCTATTTCTAATTCTTTACCTTTTTTCTTAGATTTCCAAATACCTGCAATTTTACCCTGCCATAACACAGCACCGGGGTTTGAAACAGTCTGCCAGACTTGTCTTTGTCTTGCCTTGTTCTCTAAAATAACATCACGGTCTTGCAAACCCAAATAAGGATCATGGCCTCCCAGCAAGTGCACTTTTCTCTCCGATTGCGGCGGGGATAAAAGCAGTTCTTTATCTTCTGACAATATGTAGTATACTTTACCGGACAGGCTGACAGGCTCGATTTCATCGATAGCGGTCTGCCACATTCTTTCAGCCTGTGTAGAGGAACATCCAAGCCAATCCGTAAACCCTTTTATGGATGCAGGGCCGTAACAGTGCAGGTATTTTCGCACGAGCTTTTGCTCAGGTATACCTTCCGGTTCAAGTGAATGCCCTGTCCAGTTTTCATATGAAGTGAATGTCGGGCTTATACCATCTCTCTTTCCAAAAACAACTAAGCCCATAAAAGCACACGGTCGAAGCAAAAAAGATACTACTGCGCCGCCAACGGTCTGTTTCTCCGGGTTCCCGTACATAGATGGCTTGTTCCACAAGTCCCTCTTTTCATTTGGAAGAAGGGGTAAAACCCATTCGGCCAAAGTTTGGTCTAATATGGCTTTGCTTTTTAACACTTCCATATCCAATTTTGACATGACCTGTTTAAGCAACAGCAATAATTCTCCAAAGGACATCTGCAAAAAATCAAGTGCCGATTGTATTCCCTGTGTATATATCCAAGGTTCGTCGTATTTAGAAACAAGCGCCGACAAAAACGTATCACTTTCTGAAGTGGGAAAGACAATAGGCGCGCCGCGGAAACTCCATGCCTGCAACAGTGTTCTTTCGACTTCAAGCATCTGTTTCATATCATCTTTTTTGCATTCAGATATACGGTTATGTATTGCTGTTTCCCATGTACCAGGCGGCGAATTTTGAAAACCACAAGCTCCCGCAATTTTTTCCACATCAGCCTTCTGATGCCATGTGTCCAAATGATGAGTATGAAGGCGAAATTGCCGAATTTGCTCTTTAGAGATATTGTACATTTTTATACCATCCATTCCAAATTATTTCAAACCTTCATCATTTCTCAGTCTGCAACAACATTGTAACACACATCATTTCATTTTCCAGTTCGTCACATTCAGCCTGCTGGCTGTTAATATAGCTCTCAAACAAAAATGCCTTCTCCGGGAATGTCTTTTTCAGTTCGTTGGCTCTTTTTACAATAAAGCCTTGTTGATTACGGTTTATATCTGCCAATTCATCACTATCTATGATTTTGTCTTCCAGGAGCCTTACATTACTTTTTTCAAAAATCGCAGTCCATTCGTCCTTAGTATAGTAATCGACATTTGAACCTTCCTTACCATACCCGTCATCTATCAAAATATATCCTTCAGATTTTATAGTTTTCTTAAGCATACCAATTGTTTCTTCCGGTGTCCCCAGAACATCTCCAACAGATCCAAGAATGACAATATCATAGTCCTTCTCAGACTTGACCGATTCATTGATATCTCCTGTAGCAAACTCACACAATTTTTCGACACCGTATTCTTTAGCCTTGTTATTTGCATACTTAATAAATTCAGGAATGATATCAATACCTTTTACCCTGCAGCCAAGATCCTGAGCTAATTTAATACTTACCGCCCCTTTACCGCATGCTAAATCAAGCACCCTTGTTTGGTCTGATACATGAATATGCCTGGTAATCATATCCAGCATGTCCTTTGGTGATGAACCCAGCTCCCATAAATCCTGAAGTAAATACGGGAGGTGGGGAATAAGCTCTACTGATTCAGCCGTTAATGATTTTGCAAGTTTTTCTTCAACTGTCTGCATTACACTTTACTCCTTTCTAAAAAATGACTTAAAGCCCCAAAGCAGTTCATATCTTAATTGTCCAATTTGCACACCATTAGGTATTCTGTTTTGTTCGCTCCATCTCCGATGATTTCAAATCCAACTTTCTGAAACATACGAACTGCATAGTTAAATTTATTTTCCGATTCCAATTTTTTATCTAAAGCATTATCGTTTTGTCACAATAGACTAATTAATCAGGCAAAGCTTCAGCAACAACAATTAAACGCCAGCTATTTTCATTGTAATCTTTCATATTATAATCCCCGTAAATCTGAACGTTTGTAAAACCTGCTTGTGAAAGCAATCTTTTATAATCTTCATCAAGAAGGATTCTGTAAACAATATCGTATTGATTGCTTTCCAATCTTTGGGCGTTATGGAACAAATCCAATACATGAATAGTTTGAAACCGGTCATTATGTTCCTTGACAAAAATTCGTGAAAAATCCGGTCGATTCACGACAACTTCAATTGACGGCAAAGTCAGTGTAAAATGTGTTGTTCCTTGTGTTAAAACCAATAACCCATTTTTATTCAACCTATTTTTCATAGAACGAAGAGCTGTCAATAAATCCTCATCAGTATGTAAATGGGGCAATGCGGTTGTGAGACATACAATTGCATCAAATGTCATATCGAATTTCTGCTCTAAAAAACGAAAATCACATTGAT
>Ga0208458_1001725_pt1 | contig 17385 bp, 10 predicted proteins | sample AD_UKC085_MetaG_FD_184432 | JGI IMG/M metagenome (GOLD analysis project Ga0208458, IMG submission 184432) | Active sludge microbial communities of municipal wastewater-treating anaerobic digesters from USA - AD_UKC085_MetaG (SPAdes) (version 2) | ecosystem: Engineered > Bioreactor > Anaerobic >... | reverse complement strand
CAACTGTGAAATGCTGCTCGACCTCTATACCTTTGTTTATGGGGGCAGGGAGGTGCTGGCCACCAGCCTTAGCGTGCCGGTAAAGGTAGGCGATCGGTTTGCCGGTTTAGGAGGTGTAGATATCTCGTTGGAGAAGTTTCAGGAAACCATCGAAAAAATTAAACCCTACAGCAACACCAGGGTAAGTCTGATTGCCAGTGACGGGACCATTATTGCCGATACGAACCCCGAAAACGCCAGGCTAAAGTTCAGCGAACTTTTCCCTTCCGAAGAGGCAACCTACCAGCTTTCCCAAAAAATAAAAAATGGGTTGGACTTTCAGTACCTCACAATTCAGGACAACAGAGAATTTTTAAATATTATAACCCCTGTAAAAGTTGGAGATTCGCCTACCTACTGGTCGGTTTGTCTTTCCATTCCCCTCGATGTAGTGGTTGCCGAGGCTAGAAAAGCTGTTATTTATACAATTCTGGTATTCCTTTTTGGAATCATTCTGCAAACCCTGGCCATTTGGTATATTTCAAACTACATAACCCGCCCGATAAAGAAAACTACCGGGGTGCTGAACAACCTTGCAGAAGGCGATATTGATATCAACAGCAAAATATACATTCATACGGGTGACGAGCTTGAGGAAATGGCACGTTCCACCAGCAAGCTGATTGATGGGCTCAACCATACAGTTCAGTTTGCCCGAGAAATTGGTCAGGGCAAGCTTGATAGCGAATTTACCCTGCTTAGCAGTAAGGACAGGCTTGGGGAAGCTCTTATTGATATGCAAAAAAGCCTGCTTAAAGCCAGGGAAGCAGAAGTGCAGAGGAAGGATGAGGAAAATAAGCAAAACTGGGCAACCAGGGGTGTTGCCATGTTTGGTGAGGTGCTTCGGCAGCATAACGATAACCTGAACGAGCTGTCCTACCTCATCGTCAAAAACCTGGTGAGCTATACCGGTTCCATTCAGGGCGGCATATACCTGATAAATGACAACGACTCCGATAACCCGTTCCTCGAAATGACCGCCTGCTATGCCTACGACCGTAGAAAATTTATGGAAAAAAACATTCTGCCCAACGAGGGATTGGTGGGCAGGTGCTACGTTGAGGGAAAAACAATTTTGATGACCGATGTTCCCAAGAACTACATTAAAATAACCTCAGGGCTGGGCGGCGAGAACCCCCGATGCCTCCTAATTGTCCCCTTAAAGGTAAACGACACGGTGTTGGGGGTTATAGAGTTGGCCTCATTCAACCCTTATCAGAAGTACCAGGTTGATTTTATCGAAAAAATAGCCGAAAGCATAGCTGCCACGCTGTCGAGTGTTAGGGTGAACATCCGTACCGCCGAGCTGCTGGAACGTACACAACAGCAGGCAGAGGAAATGAAAGCGCAAGAGGAGGAAATGAGGCAAAACATGGAGGAGCTACACGCCACCCAGGAGGAGATGGAGCGTAAACGACTTGAGCAGGAATCCATTAATACCCAGCTTGCTGAGGATAGAACAATCCTCAACAGCCTGATGCAGAATTTACCCGACTGCATGTTCCAAAAGGATGTTAACGGCCGCTACGTTAGGCTAAGCAACTCCATGCTCAACCTTTTAGGAATCGACCAGCCCGACGAGGTTATAGGGTTAACTGATTTTGACCTGTTTCCTACTTCGCTGGCGAAGCTACTTTCCAAGCTGGACAGCGAAGTGCTGAGCTCTCGTCAACCTATTACCAGTAAACCCATTGAGCTGGTGCTTAAGAATGGAGTAGAACAGGATGCCCTACTCACGCTTATGCCCCTGGTTGAAGAGAATGGAGATGCTATTGGAGTTATGGGCGTCATGAAACTTGCTTAAGCGGAATAAAGCGGCTCGAGGAATTGAGCATCAACTCCAGCACCTGTAAAGCTAGGTGAACACCTCATACACAAAAAGAGGCATCAAGGAAATTGCTTACCTGCCTGGCAGAGTAGATTAAATAGACAACCTCACTCGTCTTCTTAGCGACGAGGTTTTCTGCTTCAACCAAACTTCGAATAAAAAAACTAAGGATGTTACTAGCTACTAGTGCTTGGAGTTACCGTCGTATGCCCATTTAATGTAAGCAGCACCCCATGTAAAACCAGCGCCAAACGTGGCAATTATGATGTTATCGCCCTTTTTCAGCTGCGATTCCCACTCCCAGAGGCAGAGGGGAATGGTTGCACTGGTAGTATTCCCGTAGCGCTGAATGTTGATCATCACCTGATCCTTACTGATGCCCATTCTATGAGCTGTAGCCTCTATTATACGCATGTTGGCCTGGTGTGGAACCAGCCATGCCAGGTTCTCCGGCTTAATGTTGTTTCGTTCCATAATCTCAACCGACACATCTGCCATGTTGGAAACTGCAGCTTTAAAAACCGGTTGACCCTCCTGATAAATGTAGTGCTGACGTTTTGCAACGGTTTCAAATGAAGCAGGATAGCATGAACCTCCAGCCACCTGGTGCAGGTGCTTACGGCCAGACCCGTCAACCTGCATCTTGGCATCTAGTAGCCCTAACCCGTCGTAGTTGGGTTCAAGCAGCACAGCTCCGGCCCCGTCGCCAAAAATCGGACATGTAGCCCGGTCGGTATAGTCGGTAATGGACGACATCTTATCGGCTCCAACCACAACCACCTTTTTGTGCGTTCCGGATTCTATGAATTTAGAAGCAGTAACCAACGAATATAAAAAGCTGGAGCATCCGGCGTTAATATCGTACCCAAAGGAATTCTTGATGCCACACTTGTCGCTAATGATGTTGGCAGTTGCAGGAAACTGCATGTCGGGTGTAACCACGCCGCAAATCAGCATATCAACCTCCTCAGGCCGGGTGTTGGTTTTCTGAAGGAGTTCGTTTACTGCCATAACACCCATTTCGGAGGTGCCAAGGCCTTCACCCTTCAGAATCCTTCGCTCCTTAATGCCAATTCTTGTCATAATCCACTCGTCGGTAGTATCAACCATTCGGCTTAACTCATCGTTGGTCAGGATGTAGTCGGGGACATACCCTCCCACACCCGTGATTGCAGCTGTGATTTTCACCATTTGTTAAAAGCTTGTTTAATTTTTTCGCAAAGGTTTGAGGAGATAACCTCACGGGTCTGAAGTATCATGTTCATTATGGCCTTTGGGCTTGATGCTCCGTGGGCAATAACAACGGGTTTGTTAATTCCCAGAACAGGTGTGCCACCGTAATTCTCTGAGTTGAAGCGCTCGGTAAATGAGCTGTTGGGGCTGAGTTTTTTTAAAAGATGGTAAAAAGCCTCGGCTTCTTTTAGCACTATATTTCCAACAAACCCATCGCAAACAACCACATCGGCCTTATCGGCATCGAAGAGGTTATGCCCCTCAATGTTGCCAACAAAGTTGAAATCCGCCGAATCCTTCATTTGCTCGAAAGCACTTTTAGTAACCAGGTTACCCTTTTCATCCTCCTCTCCTACGTTAAGGAGTGCAATGCGTGGATTTTCGACACCCAGCACCTGCTTGGAGTAAATTGACCCAAGGATACCGTACTGGTAAAGGACATCAGGCCGGCAGTCAGGGTTCAGTCCCACATCAAGCAACAGGTTTACGCTGTTGTCCGAAACGGGGATAAACCCGGCAATAGCGGGACGAATAACACCGGGAATTTGTTTAACCACAAGCATGGCGCCGACCATCATGGCGCCGGTGCTGCCGGCACTTGCAAAACCATCGATTGCTCCCGCAGCAAGAGCCGAAAACCCTCTCACGATACTGGAATCGGTCTTTTTAGAAAAAGATTTTGATGGATTATCGCCCATGGCAATAACCTCGGAGCACGGCTCTATATCAAAGCAGTTGACGCTACCACCCTCCAGCGAATTAATCAGCTCCTCAATTTTTGCCTTGTCGCCAAACAAAACAATCCTTTCATCAGCCTTAAGCTGTTTGCAGGCTAGAATAGAACCCCTTACAACAGCTTCGGGGGCAAAATCACCGCCCATCGCATCAACGCCAATTCTCATCGTTGTGGTTTTGGTTGAATACGAGATGACTACTAGGCGCTGACAGATTTTTCAATTGCCAGCTTGCCACGGTAGTATCCACACTCCGGGCATACCCTGTGGTACTCCACAGCTGCACCACAGTTTGAACAAGTAGAAAGAGTTGGCAATTCTGCCTTGTAGTGGGTTCTACGCTTATTCCTCCTCTGTTTGGAAATTTTTGATTTAGGATGTGCCATTTTGTGAAATATTTAAGTTACTGTTGTTGATACTTAGTTACTTGTTAAGCTTTTGAGCTTGTCCCAACGAGGATCAACCTCCTGATTTTCGTGCCCATGAGAACCAAGCAATGATACCATATCGCTATCGCAGTCGGAAGCGCTTGTTCCGTTCATCCCGTGGTATCGTTCTATTGGCATACTCAGGTATATACTCTCGTAAAGATATTGTGCCAGGTTAACCTCAAAGTCATTTTCGGAAAGGTAGATAATCTCATCGGAATCTGATTCCTGGCTGGCGTCAATCTTTACAATTAGCTTGCCGTCAAATTCAACAGGAAAATTAAACTGTTCAAGGCACCTATCGCAGGCAATCTCCACCATACCCTCAATGTGGGTGCTAAACTCAAGTAATCTCGATTGCTTGTTGAGGCTTACCCTGGCAACCAGCTCGCCGTTATGGATTTCCCCCTCCTCAAATGCGCTGAAAAAACTCCTTCCCAGCTGGAAACTAAACAGATGCTTTCCCAGCTTAAGTCCCTTAAAATTAATTGAATATGCATCGAGCACGTTTGCCACCTTACCCAATAAAATTAGGTTGCAAATTTATAAAATTAAATATCAAACGTATAAATAATGGCTGAAAATTAGGTTGGTGGCTTCACCTAAAGGGAAAGTTCGGGTTATCAGAAATTATGCAACCCTGGCGATACGCTTGCGCTGGGTTTCGTCAAGAATAATTTTGCGTAGCCGCATGGCTTTCGGGGTTACCTCAACGTACTCATCTTCCTGAATGTATTCTAATGCTTCCTCAAGGCTAAACCGAATGGGGGGAGCCAGGAAGATTTTTTCGTCCGAACCGGCAGCTCGCATGTTGGTGAGCTTCTTCGACTTGGTAACATTCACAACCAAATCGCCAGAGCGGTTGTGCTCTCCAACTACCTGTCCGGCATAAACCTCCTCATGGTCATCAATGAAAAACCTACCCCTATCCTGTAGCTTGTTAAGGGCATAGGCGTATGAAATTCCGCTCTCCATTGCCACCAGGGAGCCGTTAGTACGGGTCTCGAAATCACCCCGGTAGGGTTCAAACCCTTTCACCCGGTGGGCAATAACAGCCTCACCGGCAGTGGCGGTAAGCAGGATGCTTCGTAGTCCAATGATGCCACGTGAAGGAATTTCAAACTCAAGGTGAATCCTGTCGCCTCGTCGCTCCATAAGCAACAGGGCACCCTTCCTGCGGGTAACCTGTTCTATTGCCTTGCCCGACACATCCTCCGGTAGGTCGATAGTCAGGTACTCAATGGGTTCGCACTTCTCACCACCAACCATTTTGATGATAACCTTCGGCTGACCAACCTGAAGCTCGTATCCTTCCCGGCGCATGGTCTCAATAAGCACCGATAGGTGTAGCACTCCCCGTCCAAACACCATGAATGAATCGGCCGAGTCGGTTTTCTCAACCCTTAGGGCGAGATTTTTTTCCAGCTCCCTGTCGAGCCGCTCTTTCAAATGGCGGGAGGTTACAAACTTGCCATCCCTGCCAAAGAAAGGAGAGTTGTTGATGGTGAAGAGCATGCTCATGGTTGGCTCGTCAATGGCAATGGTTGGAAGTGGCTCAGGATTCTCATAATCGGCAATGGTATCGCCAATATCAAAGCCCTCAATGCCTACAAGAGCACAGATGTCGCCGCATTCCACCCGTTCGACACTATTTTTTTCAAGTCCCTCAAAAACCAACAGGTCCTTGATTTTAGTTCGAACTACCTCACCGTTCCTCTTAACCAGCGATATCGGCTGCCCTGCCTGCAGGCTGCCCCGGTGTAGCTTCCCTATGGCAATTCGGCCCACATAGCTAGAGTAGTCAAGCGATGTAACCAGAAGCTGGGTTGTTCCTTCGGTCACTTTTGGCGCAGGCACGTAGTCAATAATGCAGTCGAGCAGCGGGGTAATATCTTTCGAGGGTTTTTGCCAGTCGTTGCTCATCCATCCCTGCTTGGCGCTCCCGTAAATAGTTGGAAAGTTGAGCTGCTCCTCGGTGGCATCAAGGTTGTACATCAGCTCAAAAACCTGTTCCTGTACCTCTGCCGGACGGCAGTTGGGTTTGTCAACCTTGTTTATCACCACTATTGGCTTAAGCCCTATGGCCAGCGCTTTCTGAAGCACAAAACGGGTTTGGGGCATGGTTCCCTCAAAAGCATCAACCAGCAGCAAAACCCCATCGGCCATGTTGAGCACCCGCTCCACCTCACCCCCAAAATCGGAGTGCCCAGGCGTATCAATGATGTTTATCTTGTAACCCTTGTAGTTTACCGAAAGATTTTTTGCCAGAATGGTGATGCCCCGCTCCCGCTCCAGATCGTTGCTGTCCAGTATAAGCTCGCCTGGCCTTTCGTAATCCTTAAAAAGTTTCCCCTGAAAAATCATTTTGTCCACCAGCGTGGTCTTCCCATGATCCACATGCGCAATTATCGCAATGTTTCGTATCTTCTGCATCTAAAAAATTTTAACCGGCAAAATTAATTCTATTTATTTAATTTTTCCCCCACGCTGAATATAAAAAGTAAGGCATGTAGTTGTTTTGAAAGTTTTACCCACTAATTTTGGTTATTTGTCAAATAGTTCATTTTTTCTGAATGGTTAAGCGTATCGATAAATAAAAGGAAAAAATAAGATTTTATTTTGAAACATAATTTGACAATTAATCTAGCATAACGTAACTTGTATTTTTTTAATCTTTAAGTATCAACCTGCACTAAAAAGAGATGTGGCTGGAAGATTTTTACTTTCTTGTTTCTTGATATATATAGACAATTTGTTAGTATCAGGCCTTACATATTTTACCAAATAACGCATTAAACAGAAGCTATGAGTATAACTTTTAGTAACCTTTTGGTATAGGCAGGTTCTGCTCATGGCTAATTCCTAACCCTAATTAAACCCAGACAAATAAATTTAAGCAGATGAAAACAAAACTTTTATGCTTTATCCTTTTGTTAGCCGTAATTCCTGTCCTTGGACAGGTAACACCTCAAGCGCCGCAGAAATTTTCCTACCAGGCTGTTCTGCGAAATGCCGATGGTACGGTTATTGGCAATCAAAGCGTTGAGGTGCAGGTGAAGCTTCATGCGCAAGCTGCCGACGGGGCAGTGGTGTACACTCAAACTCAAACCGTTGAGACCAACCAGTTTGGCCTGGTAGCTTTTGCAGTTGGCGGTAGCAGCGGATTTGAAACCATTCCTTGGACCGATCCAATATTCATGGAGATCCTTGTAAAGAGATCGGGCGAATCCAGCTTTTCCTCCATGGGAACTACCCAGATTATCTCGGTTCCCTATGCCCTTGTTGCCAACAACGGTATTCAGGGGCCTTACATTCAGGGTCAAACCGTTTTCAGCAATGGCGGGGGTTGGGTCGGCACTAACCGAGTGATGGTGGCCGACAGCTCGGTGGTTGTTACTACACCCCTTGGCCACGACTCATCAAAGCCAATTTTTGCCGTTACCAACGCCAATGGAGAAATGGTGATGGCGGTTTACGAATCGGGCGTGAGGTTTTATGTTGAAGAGGAAACTACCAAGGGAGTAAAGGGTGGATTTGCCGTGGGCGGTCTCACCAACCAGGTGAAAGAAACAAAAAGCGGTGAGCCTATTTACTACATGAACATTCAGCCAACACAGGTTCAGTTCCTGGTAGAGGAACCAGCTGTCAAGGGAGTAAAGGGTGGATTTGCCGTTGGCGGGCTCACCAACCAGGGAAAGACGTTAACTCCTACTGAAAACTACTTTGAGGTTAACAGGGACTCCGCCCAATTCCTTACTCCATCGCTGGTATCTCAGGGTAACATAACCACTCAGGGTAACATTACTGTTAGCGGAAACATTACCACCAACGTTGGGCAAGCTGATTCCACACTGACCGATGTTGACGGCAACACCTATCAGACAGTTCGCATTGGATTCCAGCAGTGGATGGCCGAAAATCTTAAAACAACGCACTATTCTGATGGAACGCCGATTGACACCGCCGTCCATGTCTATAACGACTGGGCTTACCCCGACTCCATCAACATATACGGCAGGCTCTACAGCGGACTGGCTATTAGCAGCGGTAATAACGTTTGCCCCGATGGTTGGCATGTTCCAACTCCTGACGACTGGAATGAGCTGTTTACATTCATTGCCGGTCCTGCAGGGATTTCGGATATGCAATCCAGGGTTCTTGTTCTCAAAAAATTGTTAGAGCCAGGCACCATGATGGAAGGAAACGGCTACTGGAATTACCCCATATACCCCACCAACGAAACGGGGTTCACTGCCAGGCCTGCAGGACAAAGAGACTACCTGACCTACTATTCCGAACTGCACGACTATGCCTACTTCTGGTCATACGTTGTGGGTGTTGGGTTGCAACAGGTTTCCATGACAACAATGGATGGAGGTAATCTAGAAATTATGCCACCATCAGATTCTAATTACTCATTCTCAGTTAGATGCTTGCAAAATCCTTAAAAAGAGAATTTTTAGCAACAGGCTAGCTCTTCTAACTTAGAACAACTTGCGCTCTATAAAGTATAGCTAACTTGCTGCTCAGCTGGCAAAGATCAAGGGTCGGAGCAAGGTTTACTCCGACCCCTATTTTTTGCCCTGCTAAATTTTCCCCAGAATCCCACTTGCCACATCCATGCTACATATTCAGTAATCCCCAAACGCCGGCCAGGTTTAACAAGCAAAAACTCTTGCCTACCCGTTTCATCCGACATTATGTACAGACTCAACAAAATTGTTCAACCCATGTTACACATAGAGTTGAAAATTTAGCGCATTTTTGTCGTTGATTTTTAAACTATAACTAAGGGGCAAACCTGCTAAACACTTTAGGTTTCAGCTGTAAGCTGGTGGTGAACAGGCTGCCATGCGGATACAAAATAAGCACCCACAGGATGAACAAAAAAAAGGTTATTATAGCTGGTGGGGGGTTTGCCGGAATTCAGCTTGCCCGAAAGCTCGACCAGCGGCTATTCGACGTGTTGTTGGTAGATAAAATCAACCACCACCAGTTTCAGCCGCTTTTCTACCAGGTTGCCACCTCGCAACTTGAACCATCAAGTATTTCCTTCCCATTAAGGAACATCTTTAGCAGGAAAAAAAATGTTCAGATTAGACTAGCTGAAATCCTCTCCATTGATCGAAATGAGAGCAAAATCATTACCAGTATAGGCGAATTTAGCTACGATTACCTGGTGCTGGCCATGGGCTGCACCAACAACTTTTTCGGAAATGAAAACATTAAAAAAAATGCTTTCACTCTAAAAACAACCTACGATGCCATTACCATCAGAAACCACATCATTCTAACATTCGAAAAAATTGTATCGGCTAAGGAGGACGAGCTCGAAGCGCTTAACAACCTTGCAATAGTTGGTGCCGGCCCAACAGGAGTTGAACTTGCCGGCGCATTTGCCGAAATAAAAAAGAATATCCTGCCAAAGGATTACGCAGGTGTTGACTTTTCAAAATTCAACATAATTCTAATCGAGGGTACCCGAAACACGCTTGGCAGCATGAGCGATGCCTCAAAGGTGGAGTCAAGAAGGTACCTACAGCAAATGGGCGTTACAATACTGACAGAAACTTTCGTAGCCGACTACGACGGATATCTATTAAAGCTGAGCAACGGAGAAACCATAAAAACAAAAACGGTTATCTGGGTTGCAGGAGTTACCGGAAACAACATCAAAGGGCTCCCGGAAGCTGCAAGGGCTCCCGGAAACAGGATAAGCGTTGACAGGTTTAACCGGGTTAACGGATGCGATAATGTATTCGCAGTAGGCGACATAGCCTACATGGTAACCCCCAAGTACCCCAAAGGGCACCCACAGGTTGCCAACGTGGCCATTAACCAGGCAAAACTTCTGGCAAAAAATCTAAAATCCATTCAAACAGGCAAAAAGCTAAAGGCGTATGAGTATAAAAATTTGGGGACCATGGCCACAATCGGCCGGAATAAGGCTGTGGTTGACCTACCCCACATTCATCTTAAGGGTTATTTTGCATGGTTCATCTGGATGTCGCTTCACCTCATGCTCATTCTTAGCGTGAGAAACAAGCTGATAATTTTTATCAACTGGGCATGGTCGTACCTGACCAAAGATACCTCGCTCCGATTAATCCTCAAGGAAGATAAGCCCCGAACCAATACATAGCTAAGTAGAATTCATATTCTCACTAAACCTTCAGGAACACTATTGCATTTCCGCCAACCGTTCAAAAACACTACTGTAGAAACTCAAATCCACAAGATACCCGTGGCCGATGCTCTAAATTAATCTATAGAACATCTTAAGCGCATGCGAAGGGGAAAAGGAATTTTCTGGATGAAAAATCATTCCCTCTAACCTAGAGCGGTCAACTAAAAATCCTGCCGCCATATTTAATCATGCTGAATATCTGCAACATACAGCACGGATAACATCAAAAGATATTTCAATTCCTTTAAAATTTGTTGCCGTTACCTGCCAATTGATTTACTTTGTGCAAATTTTTTCATCCATATATTATTAAGGTATGATTCAAAACCTGGTAATAGTTGAGTCCCCCGCAAAGGCCAAAACCATTGAGAAGTTTTTGGGCAAGGAGTACGTGGTAAAATCGAGCTTTGGGCATATTCGCGACCTATCCAAAAAGAATTTAGGTGTAGATATCGCCAAAAACTACGCTCCGGAGTACATTGTAAGCGACGACAAGAAAAAAGTTGTTGATGAGCTTAAAAAAGCCACTTCCGAAGCACAGATGGTTTGGCTAGCTTCCGATGAGGACCGTGAGGGAGAGGCAATTGCCTGGCACCTGGCTGAGGTTTTAAACCTCAACCCTAAGAAAACCAAGCGGATTGTGTTTCATGAAATCACAAAAAGCGCCATACTAAATGCCATTGAAACACCCCGCAGCATAGACCTGGACCTTGTGAATTCGCAACAAGCCCGAAGGGTGCTGGACCGGCTGGTAGGCTTTGAACTTTCGCCAATTCTCTGGAAAAAGGTTAAGCCCGCCCTTTCAGCCGGAAGGGTGCAATCGGTTGCCGTAAGGCTAATTGTGGAACGTGAACGCGAGATAATTGCCTTCACACCAACACCATACTACAGAGTAACAGCCATATTCATGGCCGACTCGGAATTTAACGCCGAACTATCGGTTAGGCTATCAACTTTCGAGGAAGCATTATCCCTGCTGGAGCATTGCAAAAATGCCACCTTCACAGTGCAGGATGTTACCAAAAAACCCTCAAAAAAGGCACCCGCTCCACCATTCACCACCTCCACCTTGCAACAGGAGGCTAGTCGTAAATATGGTTTTTCTGTTGCGCAAACAATGTCGATAGCCCAGAAACTTTACGAAGCAGGCCACATAACCTACATGCGTACCGACTCTGTAAACCTTTCTTCAACAGCTATTGCTGCCGCAAGAGATGTAATAGTAGCAGAATACGGTGAGAAATACCATCAACCCAGACAGTACAAAACCAAAACCAAAGGTGCCCAGGAAGCGCATGAAGCCATAAGGCCAACCTACCTCGACAGGGTTAAGATAAGCGGAACCAGCACCGAGCAAAAACTCTACGATTTAATCAGGAAACGAACCATAGCCTCCCAGATGAGCGATGCCCAAATTGAGAAAACTACTATAAACATTGATATATCGGGATCGCATTACAAATTTGTTGCTTCCGGCGAAGTAATCGTGTTCGACGGATTTCTCAAGGTTTACCTTGAATCGTCCGATGACGAAGCCGAGGAAAACGGACGTGAAATTCTTCCCCCGGTAAAGGCCGGCCAAACCCTAGCGGTAATGGAAATTGTTGCCAACGAACGTTTTACCCAACGTCCCCCAAGGTACACCGAGGCCAGCTTGGTTAAGAAGCTCGAAGAGCTGGGTATTGGCAGACCATCAACCTACGCACCAACTATTTCCACAATCATTTCCCGCGGCTATGTGGCCAAGGAAGACAGACCGGGAGTTGAGCGAAACTATAAGTCCATAATCCTTAAAAATGGTAAAATAACCCGGCAGGAAAAGGTTGAAAACTCCGGTGCCGAAAAAGCCAAACTTTTTCCAAGTGATATCGGTATGGTGGTTACAGATTTCCTACTTGAGTACTTCAGGGATATCCTCAGCTACGATTTTACCGCCCACATCGAGGAGAAGTTTGATGAGGTTGCCCTTGGCAAACTCGAGTGGACAAGAATGATCGACGAATTCTATAAACCCTTTCACTCCCTTGTTGAAAAAACTATCAAGGAGTCGGATTACACTAAGGGTGAACGTGTGCTTGGCATTGATCCGGTTAGCGGTAAACCTGTGAGCGTCCGTATAGGCCGATATGGCCCGGTGGTTCAGCTGGGAGAGGCTGACGCTTCAAAAAAAACAAAACCACAGTTCGCCAGCTTACTAAAAGGACAGCTGATAGAAACTATTACCCTTGAGGAAGCATTGTCGCTCTTCAAGCTGCCTCGTTCCCTTGGAAACTACGAAAACTCTGAGGTTGTTGTTGGCGTTGGAAGATTTGGACCCTATGTTCGACATCAATCCAAATTTTACTCGCTCAAAAAGGACGATAACCCCCTCACCATTGATCTCAATAGAGCGGTTGAGCTGATTGAAGAAGGACGTAAAAAAGAACGCGAAAGGGTTATCAAAAAGTTCGAATCCCCTCAAGTAGTTGAAATCCTAAATGGTAGATGGGGCCCATACATTTCATTCAACAAGCAGAACTACAAAATACCCAAGGACAAAGATCCGAAATTGCTCACCTTCGATGACTGCATGAAGCTCATTGACGAACAGGCTGAAAAAGGAAGTAAAAGGAATTCTACTGCCAAAAAAACTTTGCCCAAGCGGCAGGGGAAAAAAGGAAACACAAAATAGTTTGCCATTTGGCGCCACCATATAACTTTTAAAACCATGGACGAGCTGCTGTCATTTTTAACACCCACAGCCATTAAGGGGGTTAACTTTAGCTCCCAAAACAGCCGTATGCTCCAGCAACAAGTAGTCCCGCTTAACAAAACTAACTACAAGCACCTAAAAAAAAATGATATAGTTGTAATCGGCGTAAATGAAAGCCGAAACTCCCCAAATCCATCTATCAAAAACTCCCCTGAAACCATTAGAAAGTACCTTTATGGGCTTTCGACCATAAAGCTAGCCGGTAAAATATATGATGCAGGCGATCTGGTGGAAACCAGCACCCCCTTAAAAACCTATGAGGCCTTAAATCGAGTTGTAGAAATTCTATTCCAGACCGGAGCAGCAACAGTGGTATTGGGCGGAACCCAGGAGTTAACTTACTGCCTTTACGAAGGCGTAAAGTCTAACAAATCGCTGGTAACAATTTCCATTATCGATTGTCTTATTGATGCCGACGAAGACTTGTCTGATTTTCATTCACGTAACTATGTCAACAGGCTGCTGGGCGAAAAGCTGCGCTCGCTTTTCGAATTAAGCATTGTTGGTTACCAGGGCTACTATGTTGGCGGAGATATGGTTAACCTGTTTCAGAAAAACAATCACGAACTTTTACGGCTTGGCTATGTCAGGAGTAGCTATCGCGAGGTTGAGCCAACCCTTCGAAATGCCGACATTGTAAGCTTCGACATGGAAGCCATAAGGGCCTGCGACTCTCCTGCCAACACCATTCCCTCTCCTAATGGGCTCTACGCTGAGGAAGCTTGTCAACTTGCCCATTATGCAGGTGTTGGAGAACGAGCTAGCCTTTTCGGAATTTTCAACTACAATCCTGATACGGACAACACAGAACAGTCGGCCTTACTTGCAGCCCAGCTAGCATGGCACTTCATTGAGGGTTATTCAAAAAGGAAAAACGTTCCCAAAACCCTAAATACACCTGACTACCTGAAGTTTATCGTAGGAACTGGCACATCAGGAGTTGACATGGTTTTCTACTGCGACGAAGCGCTCGATCGCTGGTGGATGGAGATTCCTATTTCCCCTGAAATGGGCATTCCCACCAATAGAATTATTATCCCATGCTCCCATAGCGATTACACCCTGGCAAGCCGACAGGAGCTGCCCGACCGGTGGCTCCGAATATTTCAGAAAATACAGCAGCTCTAGTGCAGCTCATCTTTTGCTTTAGGGTTAAGCTGTAGCTGCTATTGTTAAACTTGACCCTACTTTTCTATATTTTTGAATTATACGGTAACCCTTTTGGTCAAAAATCTGTATAACATTCTGCCTTCGGTTAAAATTTTATCATATTTGTTGATAAATTTGTATGCCTCTAATTTTTTTGCTTACTTTACTATCTAATTGAAAAGAACGTTGAATATTTTTTATGCTTTTTATATATAGCTATGCATAGCTCATCCCGAAAATTTCTGTTATTCCAGCTGTTTCTCCCTTTTGCGGGCATTCTAATGGCTCAGCAGGATCCACAATTTAGCCAAATTCTGTATAATCCAATGAGCATCAACCCCGGATATGCTGGCAGCCAGGAAATGATAGGAATAGGGGCATTTAACAAGCTTCAATGGACTGGTTTTGGCGATGGGGCTCCTGTTAGCACTACTGTTAGCATTAATGCCCCCATCGCACCATTTGGTTTTAAAAGCGGTTTGGGGTTGAGCATACTAAACGACCAGTACGGATTTAACAGCGACCTGGGCATCAGCTTAGCCTATGCCGCACGGTTCAAACCAAAACTCATAAACGGTAGCCTTGGAATTGGAGTAAGCGGAGGTTTCGTAAACAACACCATTGATCCAAAGTGGAACTATCCGGTTGCAGGAAACGACCAGGCAATTCCCCAACAGAAAGAAAGTTCTGTGAACCTTGACCTTGGGCTAGGCCTTTTCTACACCACCGACTATATGTTCTTCGGCGTTTCGGCAACCCATATTAACCGGGCTAAAATCAACAAAAGCCCCATACCTGCACGCTATACCCCTCAGTACTACATTTCCGGAGGTTACATCGTTATGTTCCCATCTAAAACCTGGCAATTTGAACCCTCAGTACTGATAGTAACCGACATTAAATCGTCAAGATTATCCCTAAATTCAATTGTTCGGTACAATAAAAAGTTTTGGGGCGGCGTTTCATACCGTATAAATGAGGCAGTTACCGGAATGATTGGATTTGAACTCTTCAACGGATTCCGAATAGGTTATGCCTACGACTTCAGCCTTAGCCGGATAAGTAAGTATAATGACGGATCGCACGAGTTCATGCTGGGTTACAGTTTTCAGCTTAAGAAGGAGAAACCGCCCCAGCAGTATAAAAGTATAAGATTTTTATAATTTTTTTTTCATGAGTTTAAAAAATTTGCGTTATTTGCTAAATAAATATGGCAGTATGAAAAAACTCCTTCCTATAGGCATTGCAGTAATTCTGCTTTCCAGCTGTTCTCCAGGAGGAAATGGCGAGTTAACGGGAGTACCCGGTCGTAGAGGTTTCTCTGAACCAACCCCCTATGGCATGGTATTTATCCCAATGGGATCGTTTACAATTGGTAGTAACGACCAGGATGTTGCGTGGGCCATCAATTCACCCACTAAAACCGTGTCGGTTGATGCATTTTGGATGGACCAAACCGAAATAACCAACAACCAGTACCGCCAGTTTGTGTACTATGTTCGCGACTCCATAGCCAGGCGTATGCTGGCAGAGGTTAACGATGAATTTGTCATTACCGAGGATGAATTTGGCAACCCCATAGATCCTCCTGTTCTAAACTGGGAAGTACCAATTGACCCCAACGACGAGGAGCAGATGGAAGTGCTTAATAACATGTACTACTCTAAAGAGGATGCCTTTTACGGAAGAAAGGAAATCGATACCCGCAAGCTCTTTTACGAGTACTACTGGATTGACATGAAGCAGGCCGGTCAGAAAAACAACCGGTATAACTTTGAAACATTAAGCTACGATAAAGGAGAGGTGGTCAACAGCCTGGGAGAGAAGGTTAAGGTGGATAACCGCCAAAGTTTCATCATGCGCGACATGGTTAATGTTTACCCCGACACGCTATGCTGGATTTCCGATTTTTCTTACGCTTTCAACGAACCTTATGCAAACAGCTACTTTTGGCATCCGGCATTCGACAACTATCCTGTTGTAGGCGTAACCTGGAAGCAGGCTACAGCTTTCTGCATATGGCGAACCCAACTTCTTAACAAGTACCTTGCCCCTGAAGGAATTACCATTCAGGATTACAGGCTCCCCAGCGAAGCAGAATGGGAGTATGCCGCACGCGGTGATCTTGATCATAGCATGTATCCTTGGGGTGGCCCCTACACCCGTAACATAGAGGGCTGCTTTATTGCAAACTTTAAACCCCTCAGAGGAAACTACATTGATGACGGCGGATTAATTCCCATCGCAGCTGGTAGCTATGAACCTAATGACTACGGACTATACGACATGGCCGGCAACGTTGCCGAATGGACAGCAAACGCTTTCGACGAAAGCACCTATTCCTTCATGCACGATATGAATCCCGACTATAAGTACAATGCTAAACCTAACGATTTGCCTGCCATGAAGCGTAAGGTAATTAGGGGCGGCTCCTGGAAGGATATCAGCTTCTTTCTTCAGGTTGGCTCCAGAGCATTTGAGTACCAGGATTCTGCAAAATCGTATATTGGATTTCGTTGCGTTAGGTCATACCTTGGTGCTAAGTAACCTGAACATGTAGGTTTTTAAAATCATAAATTCCTTTAGCATGAAAATCAACATTGAAGAACTCGTTACCTCCCGGAAGTGGAAAACCTTCATGAAATACCTCTACGGTTGGGGTGCATCGGTGGTTATCCTTGGAGCTCTCTTTAAAATACTGCACCTCCCGGGCGCAGGTACTATGCTTATGGCAGGGATGTGCACCGAATCAATTATATTCTTTTTCTCCGCATTTGAACCACTGCCCGATGAGTTTGACTGGACACTTGTGTTTCCTGAGCTAACTGGTATGACAGAGGAGGACGAAATAGACGGCTACAAGAGTTCCAGACGCCAGGGCATTGGTGCCGAGGAGATACATGAAATCGTTACCGGTATTCTTGCCTCCATGCCTGCAGGAAGTGTTCCGGCAGCTCAGGCTATTGCCCCCGAGAAAGTTGAAACTACACCCCCGCACCAGGCAGCTGCCACCGCAGCCCCACAGATCTCGGGGC
>Ga0208458_1001724_pt1 | contig 17388 bp, 12 predicted proteins | sample AD_UKC085_MetaG_FD_184432 | JGI IMG/M metagenome (GOLD analysis project Ga0208458, IMG submission 184432) | Active sludge microbial communities of municipal wastewater-treating anaerobic digesters from USA - AD_UKC085_MetaG (SPAdes) (version 2) | ecosystem: Engineered > Bioreactor > Anaerobic >... | reverse complement strand
GCCATCATCACCTATTGCCTCATTGGAATCATCGAAAAGAAGCTCCAACTAAACCGACCCATCATACAAGTGATGCGTATCCTTGGAAGTGGACTGCTTCTCAAAGAGAACATGCTGGATCTGTTTTCCCATCCTGCTCTAGAGAAAGAAAAAAAGGCTGACCAGCAATTGAATATCGACTTTGATTACGATTAACTATTTTTAAGAGACACTAGTGCGAACATTTATTTTTTTGCAAAACAGGGAAGCCAACTTTGGAAATAAAAAAACAGCCAACTTTGGAAATAAAAATCAGCCAAATTAGGAAATACGATATTTTATTCTCATTTTTGTAGCGGAACATCAAACAACAACAGATGGCAAAAAGATACAAAAAAAGGATTGCTGACGACCTGCTGCAAAGGAAGCTACAGGGCAAAGGTGCGGTTCTCATACAAGGCGCCAAATGGTGCGGCAAAACAACCACGGCCGAGCAGATGGCAAAGAGCATTCTGTATATGGACGACCCGAAAAAGAAAAGTCAAAATCTTAAAATGGCAGAAGTGAATGTGTCGCGTCTGCTTGCAGGTGCCACGCCGCGACTGATAGACGAATGGCAACTTGCGCCGCAAATCTGGGATGCCGTGCGGTTTGAAGCCGACCACCGCGAAGATTTAGGACAGTTCATTCTTACAGGTTCTGCCGTCCCTGCCGATAAAAGCAATGTGAACCACAGCGGTGTTGGTCGTTTTGCTTGGCTCACGATGCGTCCGATGTCATTGTTTGAAAGCGGAAATTCGACCGGCGAAGTCAGTCTGGGTGATCTGTTCAACAATCACGGTCAAATAGATGGCTACACCAACCACGAACTGAATGACATTGCGTTCCTCATTTGCCGTGGAGGATGGCCAAGGGCTGTCGAGATGGACAAGGAAACCGCATTGGACCAATCTCGGGATTATATTGATGCCGTAGCCGACTCCGACATATCACGGGTGGACAACGTCGGCCGCGACCCGCAACTGGCACGCAGGCTCCTGCGTTCGTATGCCCGCCATCAAGGCACGCAAACCCCGATCAGCACCCTACAAGCAGACATCACCGCAGGTGGTGCGTTCGAAATCAGCGAAAAAACAGTCAATTCATACATTAATGCGTTAAAGCAAATATTCGTGATTGAGGACATGCACGCATGGAATCCTAATTTGCGGTCAAAAACTGCTATACGCACGTCAGACACCCGTTATTTTGTAGATCCGTCAATCGCTACAGCAGCATTAGGTGTTGGTCCTGAAGACCTGATGAACGACTTGAACACGATGGGACTGTTTTTTGAGACCATGTGTGTGCGAGACCTCCGCATATTTGCCGAAGCCCTTGACGGGAGCGTTTACCACTACCGCGACAAGAACGGGTTGGAATGCGATGCCGTAATTCATCTTCGAAACGGCAAATACGGATTGGTGGAAATAAAAATTGGAGGCGACAGCCTGATAAACGAAGGCGCAGAAACGTTATCGGCATTGGCAAATAAGATTGACACAAGCAAAATGAATGCCCCTTCATTTTTAATGATACTCACCGCAACTGGAAACTACGCTTATCAACGTAAAGATGGCATTTATGTCGTGCCCATCGGATGTCTGAAGAACTGAAAGCGGGTTGTTGAATATCATCTTCGGAGAAAGAATGCAGTCCCTGTCTTATGCGCGATTGTTCCTTTTAAAACAAAGACAGAATCAATTCTGATTGCCAGAAGATTATAGAAATGCACATTAAACCTCACAATATGATAAATATTTATTATTCAACTAACAACATCATATCAGTAAAATAGGAAGCCAACTTTAAAAACGAAAAACAGCCAACTTTAGAAACAAAAACAAGCCAAATTAGGAAACGCGGCATCTTATCCTCATTTTTGAAACGGGACATCGACTTCTTTTCTATTGTGAATAGAAGCAAAAAGCTTTCTGAATTTGCTGTAATGAATCAGTGATTTATTATTGCTGTCCGGTAAACATTTTTTTTCTTTTTCTAACCACTTTCCATTTATATTCAGGAAAGTTTTTCATGTGAGATGAATCTTATCCATAAGACAAAGGCCTTTCACCCTTTCCTCAACAACCATTCCGTTGCTGGGACAATATGTATTTTCATGCTAGACATCTCCAACTCTTCCTTCTGAGAAAGTGTGACGATGATGCCATCTTGTAACTGATGGCTTTGCATGGCGGCCAGCAGTCCACTCACTTCACGCTCACGTATCTGCGGATTCTCCATGGACGTACAAACTTGAATGGCGGACTGAATCTCGAATCCGTCACGAACCACAAAATCACACTCTGCTGTTCCATTATTATAGTAAAAAATCTCGCCTCCTCGACGAAGCAACTCTATAAAGACCAAATTTTCCAACAGGCGACCTTCCTCTTCCGAAAAATGGAAACCCAACCGCAACATCATGGCATTGTCTATGATGTACAACTTTTTCGGATTGCGGATCTGTGCCTTCACTGAGAAATCCATTTTGGACAAGCAAAACAATAGATAGGTATTTTCCAAGAAATCCAGATAGTTCTTTATTGAAGTCGGGTTTTTCACACCGATAATCTTTGTTAAAGATGTGTAGGTGAATGGTTTTCCAATGTTGCTGACCATGTAATAGACCAACTTCTTCAGTTCCTTTTCGTTTGTTATCTGGTTGCGGACCAAAACATCCCGATACAGAATGTTGTCATACAACGTTTTGAGGATGTCCGCTTCGCCAGATTTCAAGAACATAGGAAATCCTCCTTCCTTCATATATGTCATAAATTCCTTTTGAAGAAGACCACGTTGTATGGTTCCGGCAGCCTCTATCAACTCTTGTTTCCCCTTGAACTCCAGATACTCAGAGAAAGAAAACGGATATAGGTCTACTTTCACGTAGCAACCGGTCAATAAGGTGCCCAACTCTTTGCTCAACATTCGGGCGTTGGATCCTGTTAGAAACACCTTGTTTCCCATATTATACAGCCGTTTCACAAAATGTTCCCATCCGGATATGTTCTGTATTTCGTCAAAGTAGAAACAGTGCTGTTCGCCATACATCTCGACAAATACCTCATAGAGTTCCTGAAAATTATTCTCCGAGAAGGAAGAAAGCCTATCGTCGTCGAAATTGAAAAAGTAATCACCTTCCGGCATTCTTTTCCTGATTTGCTGTAGCAGCACAGATTTTCCGCATCGACGTACTCCCGATATAATCACCACTTCCTCGTTTTTTAGATAAGACTCCGGAAAACTCCGTTCAATCGTCTTCCTGTTAGAGAGAAACGACCTCTGGTCTATCAATATGTCTTTCAATAGCTGTCTCATAACGTAAACACTTTAAATACAGTACAAATATATAAAATTATTTCCATTCTAAATAGAAATAAAATCAGATTATCTCTATTCAGAATAGAAGAAAACGGTATTTATCTCTATTTGAAATAGAGGAAAGTAGGTTCTGAAGTTGCCGTATCACAGCAATCATATTTGCAGAAAGACTAATAAATTCCCTGCGCAAAATAAATCATCTTTTCCTCTTGACTCGTTCCCTAGGTCAACCCATATCTTTGCGGACAGGAGAGATGGATCTCATTTACGAATCAGGCAGATAGAAATTATTTTATAATAATGGGCTGCTCATTTAAAATGGTATTCCTTTACTTCCTACATTCGCATATTCAAACAAACAGATTATGACCAACCAAAACATCATCATCCGAAACGCCCACACCAACAACCTGAAAAACGTGGATGTGGAGATTCCCAAACACAAACTAGTAGTATTCACGGGCGTGTCGGGCTCGGGCAAATCGTCGCTACTGTTCGACACCATCTACACCGAGGCTCAACGGCAACTCATCGAGACATTCGGCACGTTTGCGCGCGCCCGTCTGCCCAAACTCTCACGCCCCGACGTGGACGATATCCTCAACCTCTCCACGCCCATCGTGATTGACCAGAGACGCCTTGACAACAACCTGCGCAGCACCGTGGGTACGGTCACCGAACTCTCGACCTACATCCGCCTGCTCTACTCACGCATCGGGCAGCCGTTTCTAAGCTTGCCCTCGTTTGCCTTCTCGTTCAACCACCCAGAAGGTCTTTGTCCGCACTGCCATGGGTTGGGCAAACAGGTGAAGATTGACCTCAACCTGTTTCTCGACAAGGAGAAGTCGCTGCGCGAAGGTGCCATCCAGCACGGACATTACAAAAGCAACTCCTATTTGCTCAAAGAACTGATAGGTTACAATCTATTTGATGCCTACAAGAAACTGAAAGACTACAGCGACGAGGAGCTAAACAAGCTGCTCTACAGCGAGCCCATCTTGCTGGACAAGTCGACCACAAAGCTCACCTACAACCGCACTTTCGAGGGTATTGCACGCAAGCTGGAGCATGCCATCATTGACCGTGCCGACGATGAGCCAGACGATGACGAGAAAAACGCATACAACAAATTCTTCACCTACCAGATTTGCGATGCCTGCCACGGCTCACGGTTGAACGAACGCGCCCGCTCGGTGAAAATCAACGGTGTTTCGATAGACGAACTGTTCTGCATGGAAATCAGCGATGTGCTGGAGTTTGTCCGTAAGGTGGACGATCCGATGGAGATTTCGCGCCCCATCATCCGCAAGGTGTCGTTCCTGTTGGAGCAGCTGGTGGAGATTGGTGTAGGCTACCTTTCGCTGGAGCGTCCTGTCTCCACACTTTCGGGCGGCGAGAGCCAGCGCGTGAAGATGGCCCGCCAACTCGACTGCGACCTCGTAGACCTGCTCTACGTGCTGGACGAGCCGAGCATAGGCCTCCACCCGCGCGATACTGAAAAGCTGATGTCTGTCCTTCACCGCTTGCGCGATAAGGGCAACAGCGTCTTCGTGGTGGAGCACGACCCCGACATCATCCGTCAGGCAGAATGGATTGTAGACATCGGCCCGAAAGCGGGAAGGCTAGGCGGAAACGTGGTCTACAACGGTTTGCCGGAAGGTCTTTTCGACACCGACAGCCTAACGGCGCAATGCCTGCGGAAAAAACCATCTGGAAATCCTGTCCGCAAAGCGTGGAAGGAGTTTTACTCCATCAACCATGCGTGCGCCAACAACCTGAAAGATGTCTCGGTACGCATTCCGAATGGCATCCTCACCTGCATCACGGGCGTGGCTGGTTGCGGCAAGAGCAGCCTCATACACCAGTGCTTCGTGCCCGCACACCCGAAGGCCGTGGTTATTGACCAGCAGCCCATTGGACGCACATCGCGGGGAAACATCGGCACCTACATCGGCATTTTCGACTTCATCCGTAAGGAGTTTGCCGCTGCCACGGGGCACGACGCTTCGTTGTTCAGCTTCAACTCGAAAAGTGCCTGTCCGAAGTGCAACGGTCAAGGTGTGCTGAGCTACGAGATGCACTTTCTCGACTCGGCAAAGACCCGCTGCGACGAATGCGAGGGCAAACGCTACAAACTGGAGGTGCTGGAGCTGAAATACCAAGGCAAGGACATTGCCGAGGTGCTGGACATGACGGTCAACCAAGCGGAGGAGTTTTTCAAGGTGGCGAAGATCAACCGCCATCTGGAGCTGCTGCAGGAGGTGGGACTTGGCTACTTGAAGCTGGGGCAATCGCTCTCCACCCTCTCGGGCGGCGAGAGCCAGCGTCTGAAGATTGCCACCGAACTGCGCAAACGCGGCAACATCTACATCATGGACGAGCCGACCACCGGACTCCACATCAGCGACATCGACAATTTCTACCACATCGTAAAGAAGCTGGTCGATGCGGAGAACACGGTCATCATCATCGAGCACAACCTCGACATTATCCGTCGGGCAGACTGGATCATAGACCTCGGTCCCGAAGGCGGCAAACGTGGCGGCGAAGTGATTTTTGAAGGCACGCCCGAAGACCTGATAAAGTGCGAACGCTCCTGGACGGGCAGGTATTTAAAGGGGGTGATTTGATGGAAAAGCATCAAAAAATGCCAATAGGCTGAAAGATACAAGCAAATTACACGTCTGTTTCTTGAGGAACAGACGTGTATTACGAACGAATCCTTTCGATCCGTTCATTCAGCAATTCGCAATATCTCAGTTTCACTTCTTCACTCAAGAAAGAACAATGAATCATATCATCAAACTTCGGCAGAAGTTTGATGTATTTATTGATAACACACCAGCCAACTTATTTTCGTAATATACATGGGCTTGTCTCATATCTTTATGGCTTTACTTTAGGAGTTGCGGTCACTTCATAATTAAAGAAATCGAGCAGCTGGTTCACTTTGTCTAAGCGCAAGGATTCTTTGCCTTGTTCCAAATCTCGGACAAAACGCAAACCTACACCCGACTTCAAGGAAAGATCTTCTTGGGTCAGTCCATACTGCTTTCGCAGCAACTTCACGATGGGAGATAATTTATTCATATTCTTATATTACATCATTTCGGGTATAAATATAGTTATTGGATTTTATTTTATACCATAAAAGGTATAATATTTTACAATATACAGACAATATACCCTAAATGGTATAATATAAACAAAAAACATATTGCTGATTGCTTGTTTCTTGTACTTTATGCACCATAGAGTCTTAACAGAAAACGTCTATTTCCCGATTCATGCATTTCCCAGAAACAGTTATATTTCTTGATGCTTTCAATGTGGAGGTTTCGTAAATAATATGAGAAAAGCACAAAAACTTCCCAAATAGAAATGCCTTGAAGTCCTAGTTTTTGGCGTATCTTTGACATCAAACAAAAAAGAATATAGTAATTGAAACCTGAATAAATATGGGTTTATGAAAAACAAATGGCATTTTAACTAATTCAGAATAAGTAGATTATGAAAAACAACAAAATAAAAATCTTTGAGAGCAAAAAAGTTCGAACCTCCTGGAATGCCGACGAGGAAGAGTGGTATTTTTCGGTGGTAGATGTGGTAGCGGTTCTGACGGATAGTGATTATGACACAGCCCGCAAGTATTGGAAAGTATTGAAAGGACGTTTAAAAAAAGAAGGAAGTGAACTGGTAACAAATTGTTACCAATTGAAAATGCTCGCTTCGGATGGGAAAATGCGTATGACTGATGTTTTTGACACGAAGGGCATTTTGCGTTTGGTGCAATCTATTCCATCACCTAAGGCTGAACCTTTCAAACTTTGGTTGGCACAGGTGGGAAGCGAAAGGCTGGATGAAATAGCCGATCCGGAGAAGGCGATTCTTCGTGGTGCCGATTTTTACCGGGCAAAAGGTTATACCGAAGGCTGGATAAATCAACGATTGCAGACCATCGAGATGCGAAAAGAACTCACCGACGAGTGGAAGTCGAGAGGCATTGAACAGGAAAAAGATTACGCCATCTTGACCAACGAAATGACCAAAGCATGGAGCGATATGACGGTGAAGGAATACAAAGAATTAAAGAACCTGAAGAAAGAGAATCTTCGGGACAATATGACCAATTTGGAATTGGTACTCAATATGTTGGCAGAAGTTACTACGACAGCCATTTCTAAACAAGAAAAGCCTGAAACTTTCGACAATAGCCTCCATGTGGCCAAAAGAGGTGGAAACGTGGCAAAAAATGCCCGAGCCGACATTGAGAACCAGTTGGGACATTCGGTCATTTCATCACTTAACGCAAAAGACAAGACTGCGTTGGAAATAAAACGGAACAATCACGAGCCGGATGCTGACAACTGATTATACTCAATTGGAACAGAAATAAATCTGATGAATAAATTTTGAATATGAGTACAACCAATAACAACAATATAATCATCTACCAAGATGAGAATGGAATCACAAAGGTTAATGTAAGATTTGCCGATGAAGATGTTTGGCTTACGCAGTTGCAGTTAGCTGAGATATATGATACTACTCAAGAGAACATTTCGATGCACGTAGCAAACATATATGAAGATCGGGAATTGGATGAGAACCGAACTTATAAGAAATTCTTATTAGTTCGTCAGGAAGGTCAACGTCAAGTGAAACGGAATATTGACCATTACAATCTTGATATGATTATTGCCTTGGGCTATCGTGTTCAGAGTCAGGTCGCCACCCTGTTCAGAAGATGGGCAACCCAGCGGCTTCACGAATACATTCAAAAAGGCTTCACCATGGACGATGAACGATTGAAACAGGGTGGAAACCGCTATTTCCGTGAACTGCTTCAGCGGATACGTGATATCCGTGCTTCTGAAAGAAACTTCTATCAGCAGGTAACAGACATCTATGCCACATCTGTCGATTACGATCCCCGCAACGACATAACCCACCAATTTTTCTCTACGGTTCAGAACAAGTTGCACTATGCTGTCCATGAACACACGGCGGCCGAGGTGATCTACGAGCGTGTGGATAGCGACAAGCCATTGGTGGGCATGACCAACTTCAAAGGTAACTACGTAACAAAGGACGATGTAAAGATTGCGAAGAATTATCTATCCGAAGGAGAACTAAAGCGACTCAACTTGTTGGTCTCACAGTTTTTGGATTATGCGGAATTTCAGGCGTTGGAAATGAAAGAGATGAGAATGGCAGATTGGATTGCTGCCCTTGACAACCAGATTCTGTCATTGCAACGCAAACTTCTTGAAGGGAACGGTAACATATCGCACAAAGAAGCGATGGAGAAAGCCGAACATGAGTTCGATGTCTATCGTCGGCGTGAAATGATGCAGTTGGAAAGTGACTTTGACAAAATGATGAAGCAGCTTTCTAAAAACAGGAAAAACAACGAGCAGGATTTTAACTAACCTTTGACGTTGCCAATATGACATTTTTACAAATAATATGAGCGGAACGCAAAACTCGTGAGTCTAAAATGCCCTAAAATTGTAGTTTTGCAGTATCTTTACCATCAGATTTCAAGGAAAGTAGTAATGGAAAACCGAATAAAAGTAGTGCTGGCAGAAAAGAAGCGAACCAACAAATGGTTGGCCGAAGAGTTGGGGAAAGACCAAGCGACTGTTTCTAAGTGATGCACAAACGCTTGTCAGCCAAGTATGGAAACATACTTGAAAATCGCAAAGCTTTTAGAAGTGGATTTGAATGAGTTGGTGAGGTCAGGTGATGAAACGAACTAATTTCATTTATGTTTTTAACTGAAATAAGAATGAAATCAATTTAGAGAATTGTAGTCTATTATGAGTCAAATATATAAGTTTTCATTTATAGATTTATTTGCTGGTATTGGAGGATTTCACATTGCTTTAAATAGTGTGGGTGGAAAATGTGTGTTTGCTAGCGAATGGGACAAATATGCCCGACAAAGTTATGAAGCTAATTACAAAGAAGATTCACCTTGGTTATTTGATAATGATTATAAATTATTCAACGAAGATATAACAAATGCATTACCAGAGGAAATACCTTCATTTGATGTTTGTTGTGGAGGATTTCCTTGTCAACCTTTTTCTATCGCAGGCTTGAGGCGTGGTTTTGAAGACACAAGGGGAACACTATTTTTCAACATTGCTAATATCGTAAAGCAAAAGATTGAAGCAGGGACACCGCCTAAGGTACTTTTTCTGGAAAATGTTAAAGGTTTGAGAAGCCATGAAAAAGGAGAAACATTAAAAATAATTCTTGCTACACTAGACGAATTGGGTTATAAGACTGATTACAAGGTGTTAAATGCTAAGTATTTCGGAGTTCCTCAAAACAGGGAGCGTTTATTTATTATAGCGTGGTATAAGGATTTAATTTCTATTAATACTTTTAAATTTCCACTTGGCATCGATGAACATGGTGATACAATATATGACAAGGAAAGGTTAGCCTTTGATTGTATGAAAACAAAGGTTTCAGATATATTTGAGCCTTCGGACACAATGGATATGAAATATACAATATCAGATAAAATGTGGATTGGGCACCAGCAAAGAAAAGAACGAAACAAACAGAATGGAAAAGGTTTTGGTTATTCAAAATTTAACGGTGATAGTGTTTATTGTAGCACTATTTCTGCAAGATATTGGAAAGATGGAAGTGAAATATTAATTGATCAATCTGATAAAGGATTAAATCCAAGAAGGTTAACACCTGTAGAAGCAGGAAGACTTCAAGGTTATAGAATTATTGGCAATGGTTGGGATGATAAACGCGCAGCTACGAATCAAAACTATAACAGTAAAAACCCCGAATTTAAAATAGTTGTTTCCAAGAAGGAAGCTTACCACCAATTTGGAAATAGCGTAGCTGTACCTGTAATAAAACGATTGGCTAAAGAAATTGTAGAACAATTACTAAAACAAAATTAGTATATGGTTGAATTAAAAAACTTACAAGAAATGGCAAGTCTCGCATCAGATAGATTTAATCAATATGATGGTGCTGATTTCGTGTTGCCTGAGATATTTAAAGAGCAAGTTAAGGAAATAAATTCCAACAAGATATCTTATAACAAGTATTCTGCAGTAATAGAAACGAGAGGCAGTCAACATGGTGTTTTAAATATATTCATGCCAAATCAATGGTTTTATATAGCATCCTATTTTACAGACTTTTATAACGAGTTGCTAAAGTATAAAACTTTAGCACTCAAAATTACGACAAAAGACAGACTAAAAGATTTGAATGGCAGAAAGTTAGAACAATCTGAAATTGATAACATTGAAGGGCTAGGTTTGGACTCCAAATCTAAAGCTCTGTTGATTCGTTTTATTACGGATTATTCTTGGTGGGGTGGTGCAAAAACTATTGATCGTGGAGATTTCTATGCCTCTCCAATTTTATCTTATGCTAATTTAGTAAATGCTTCACAATCATTTGTTGCTGATTTATGTGTGTTTTTATCTAACAAGCAGGATTTGGTTCAGGCAATCATTATAAATGAAAAGAATAATAGTGCAAATCACACTCATAATCCTAATTCTATACAGCAACAAACAATCTATGATGTACTAAATAAAATAAGTTCGAATTACCGTCCCTTTATCACCGCCATCAAATCCAAGCCGTTTTTGCTATTAGCCGGCATTTCAGGAACAGGCAAAAGCCGTATTGTGCGGGAATTGGCTCGTGCCTGTTGGGAAGTAGGCTCTGATGAGTATAAGGCTCAAAAACCAAGTAATTTTGAAATGATTCAAGTAAAGCCCAATTGGCATGATTCGAGCGAATTGATTGGCTATGTGAGTAGAATCAATGGCGAGAAGTTTGTGGTTGGCCCATTCCTGAAGTTTGTTGTAAAAGCTATCAAAGACCCTGAAACGCCCTATTTCCTTTGCCTCGATGAAATGAACCTTGCACCGGTAGAGCAATACTTTGCTGAGTATCTCAGTATTGTGGAGAGCCGAAAGGTGAATCTTGATGGCACAATAACAACCGACCCAATCATTGATTTTGACACTACAGAGGCTTATAAAAGTTTGATAGACCAACTATTTGTAGATGATTCGGAAAGAGCCTTGTATCTAACCAAGGATAATACCACAGGAAAACGCTTATGTTTGCCTCCAAACCTTATTGTTGTTGGCACTGTAAACATGGACGAAACCACATTCTCGTTCTCGCGCAAGGTTCTTGACCGTGCTATGACTATAGAAATGAATGATGTTGATTTATATGGAGGCCTCTCTGAGAAGTATGAGAAGATAGGCAAACTTGGACTAACGGAATTGGTAGGCTCTGCGGTTGAAGGTGTTGATGTTTACGAAACTTACCAAAGTGAGTGTGATATAGTTCTTCAATATTTACAATCTGTAAATGAAGCACTTAACAATACACCATTTAAGATTGCATACAGAACGAGAAATGAATTTTTGCTGTATGTGGTGAACAACTTGCCTTATGCAAAAGATGCTGACGGTAACGACATTGCTCAGAATGTTGTTATTGCAAGGGCATTGGACGAAATTACAAGCATGAAGATACTGTCGCGCATTGAAGGCGATGACACAAAGGTTTCAAAAAATCTGCTCGATACATTATCTGCAACCATCAAAGAAGAATTACAAACTATAGTTGGAGCAGAAACATCTTTTGAAAGTAAAGTCTCGTTGCCAAAGCTTAAAGAGATGAAAACTCGACTAGAATGTGGCTATACAAGTTTCTGGAGTTAATATGGAACTGCTGACGATAGCGCACACGGACTTTATGTCAGGAGAAATACAAGTTACCCCATAAAAGCGATCAAGACGATGGACGAATTTGACGAATATATCAAGCAAGGCGAAGGTACAAAATATGAGAAAGGTTGTGCTTGGCGTGCAGCCATTGGTCTGCAACAAGTGGATGGGCTGAAAACTTCTGACTATCTTATCAATACAGCACGGCAACATATCGAAGGTGATATTACTATAGATGAAGCGAAAGCACTCATTGATTCCTATTACAAGAGCAAAGATAGTCGCAAAGTAACGACAGAAGAACGAATGGAAGAAGCCGACAAAGTGGCTGCTCGAATCACCGAACTCCTTAGTGAGCAGACTTTCAACTTTTCTCCAGTAGGACTTATCTCAATCCATCGAAGACTATTCGAAGGAATCTATAAACATGCCGGCAAGATAAGAGATTACAACATAACAAAAAACGAATGGGTTCTGAGAGGTAAAACAGTCAATTATGCTGGTCAGTCAGAATTGAGTGATACACTCGATTATGAACTTCGTACTGAAAAGGCTTTTAGTTACGAAGGACTTTCTACTGCTGAATCAATCAGTCATTTGGCTCATTTCATTTCATACTTGTGGCAGATACACCCATTTGGTGAAGGCAACACACGTACCACCGCAGTATTCAGCATCAAATATCTGAGGACTTTGGGATTTCCAATAGATAATGACGCATTTGCCAATCACTCTTGGTATTTCAGAAATGCATTGGTGAGAGCAAATTATAATGATTTATCGAAAGGAATTCACGAGACCACCGAATATTTGGAACGATTTCTTTATAATCTCTTGATCGGTGAGAACTACGAATTAAAAAACAGAGATATGCTTGTTCCAGAGCAAGCAAACAGTACTCAAAGTGCCACAACAGTTGTTTCAAAGAGCCAAATTGGCACTTTGAACTGCACTTTGGAGGAAATGTCGGTACTTCAACAATTGATTGCCAATCCGCACGTCACCCAGAAAGAGGTGGCTTTGCTGATAGGTAAATCAGAGAGAACCGTAAAACGGATTACCGTATCGCTGACAGACAAGGACATCATTCAGCGTAAAAGTGGCAAGCGAAACGGTTATTGGGAGATTCATGTAGAACATTAAAACAAAACGCTATGAGTTGGAATTATAGTGAGAATATATTCTGGAGTTAATATGGAACTGCTGACAATAAAACACACAGACTTCACAATGACCATTGAATGTAGCAAGTTCGATGACATTTTGAGAAAGGCAAAGAATAATATTGGAGAGGAAGCATTACTCTCTTCTTATTCTTGGTCGGATGGTGTGGAGTCTGTGGAAAGACATATTGACGATAAACAATGGCAAAAAATCGAATTTAACAAACCGGCACCGGCTGTTTTCTTCGACAATGCGGAATATCCTATATGGGTTGAGTTCAACAAAAACGTAAAGAAAGCTGATTTCGGTTCTATCCTCAGAAGTGAGAACGAAAACTTTTCTTTTCGTCGTGGTGTATTGGCTGGGTTTCTGAACTATGGTAATGAAATCGGACGAAGCGAAATAAATATCATATATGTTGTAGATGGTCATCAAAAGAAGTTCACATTCTCCTTTGAAGTACTGAGCACGAAGCTTGATTATCACGAACATTGGAAAGCCATCATTGACGACATAGAACAAGAATATAGAATGTTGTCGCTCGACTACATGAAGCGCACATTCCACGGATTCTCGCCCGATCAAAGTGGTGAAACGCCTGAAATTGTATGGTGGAGCATTTTTGCCGGCGAGGAGAAAAAATTCATAAAAGCTTGTAAAAACATTATTGAGCGGCCACACCATAAACTGCATGGTCAAGTGGTATATATAAAGGCCGATAAACTCAAATTCATACCATCATCTATCGAGAATGAGTTGGCTGAACATAGAAAAGAAGCTGCTCACTTGTACCGTATAGAAGAACGCATTCAGACAAATGACACCCAAGAAAACCGCTTTTTGAAATTTGCCATCGCACAGATTACAGAAAAATATGAAAAATTAAAGGGACGTCTTGAAGATATAAAGAACACAGCTGAAACCATGAAACAGGACATGGAGCAGACTTTGAACGCATTAAAACATCTCGGGCGCAATCAATTCTTTAGAACAGTTGGCCAATTTAAAGGTATCAACCAAGAAAGCTTGATACTGCAAAAGGCAACGAGCTATAGTCAGGTGTATCGCACATGGAACTTGCTCCGTCGTGCTTACTCTCTAAATGATGGTATTTATAAACTACAGACAAAAGACATAGCCACACTCTACGAAATATGGTGTTTTATAGAAGTAAGCCATATTGTAAAACAGCAACTACACTTGTCGGATGAAGATCTTGACCATCGCAACCGCATGGAAATGAATGGTATATTCACATGGGAATTAGGCAAAGGTGAACATTCTCGAATCTTGTTCAAAAAAGACAATGTTGAGTTAGCTGAGTTGGTTTACAATCAAAAAAACACCGAAAACGATAACGATAGTGTCGGCATGAAAAATTTGGTTGTACCAACAGTCACACAGAAGCCTGACATTGTGCTTCAACTGACCAAAAACGACCTGCAAGAGGACATGAAAATGACATATCTGTTTGATGCCAAATATCGAATTGACGGCAAGCAGCGAGGTTTGAACGTTGATGTGCCGCCCGAAGATGCCATCAATCAGATGCATCGCTATCGTGATGCCATTTATTACAAAGACTATAAGAATGATGGACTGAAGAAAGAAGTCATAGGTGGTTACATTCTCTTCCCCGGTGATGGCGACCTAACCGATGTTGCCGTATCTAAGTTTTATAAAACCATTGATGAAGTCAATATTGGAGCATTCCCATTACGACCCAAAGACCATCAGAACAGGCAATTGCTTGAACATTTCATACAAGAATTGATTGAGACGAAGGCACAACAGACCATTGCTAACGTGATACCGCAAAAAGGCACATTTGTTGACGTGGGCAATCGTGTTCTCATAGGGCTTGTTAAACCAAGTAGCAGAAAGGACTATTACGAAAGTTTTGCAAATGGAGAAGCAACGCTTTACTACACCGGATCACAATTCCCAACAACCATCTCGTTGCAAAACCTTCACTTCTTTATGCCATACATAAAAGAGCAAGGGATTCGTGATGTTTACGAAATCACTAGAGTTCGTACCATTACGTCAAAAGAGGCAAAGCAAACTGGCGATGATGACCAAAGCAATGACATTCGGTTAGCCTTCGAATTGAAATTCAGCAGAAGGTAATATGCCGACTATCAGCCCATAAATACGCATAAAATGATAAACTACACGTTCATCGACACAGCCTTTGACAAAATGGATGAATGCGTAATAAAGAAGGTTCTATAACCAATCAAGTCGGCAAAATGATTTGTGTTTGCCGGTAAGCTGCTTTTCTGTTTTTTCTACAAACATGCAAACCTGTTGAGTTCTTTTTCTGTCCGTGAAGTCGTGGATAGTTCAAATGTTGCTATATTTGCGGATAACACGAAATAATCTGATGTCTACAAATGCAATAGAAAAAGGTTCGTGCCTTTGGAATCTTTGGCATGGCTGCCACAAGTTGAGTCCCGGCTGCCAGCATTGCTACGTCTATCGTGGCGATGCCAAACGTGACATAGACAGTTCGGTGGTGACTCAAACCAAGAGTTTTGACCTGCCCATACGCCGTAAAAAGAACGGAGATTACAAGGTGCCCTCTGGCTCACTGGTCTATACCTGTTTCACCTCCGATTTTTTTGTGGCCGATGCAGACGAGTGGCGCGCCGAGGCGTGGAAGATGATCCGTGAACGCAGCGATCTGCGTTTCCTGATAATCACAAAACGAATAGACCGCTTCAGCCAATCACTGCCCAACGATTGGGGCGAAGGATATGACAACGTGACCATCTGCTGCACGGTAGAGAATCAGGCCATGGCAGACTATCGATTGCCTATTTACGAGAAATCGCCAATCAAACATAAAGTCATCATTTGCGAACCCATCTTGGAAAAAATAGATTTAAGCTCCTACCACATCGGCACATGGATAGAGCAGGTGGTGGCAGGCGGCGAATCGGGAGCAGAGGCGCGTCCGTGCAACTTTGAATGGGTAATGTCTCTCCGCAAAGAATGTGCGGCCCAGGGCGTATCGTTCTGGTTTAAACAAACGGGAGCCAAATTTGTGAAAGAGGGCAAACTCTACAAAATTCCGCGCCAGCTTCAACACTCGCAAGCCAGAAAGGCTGAGATTAATTTATAGCGGAACTAACGGAGCTTCATAACCGATAACAGAAAACAACAAAAGCATACACATCGTTTTTTCGGAGGATAAAAACATGGAAAAAGAACTGTCGGAGATGACTTTGGAAGAACTGTGGCAATTGTTTCCGATTGTTCTGACGGCGCACAATCCGAAATGGAAGGAGTGGTACGACGATGAATGCGCGATTTTACATGAAATCCTTAAGAATGTAGGTACCACAAGAATATCACATATCGGGAGTACGGCCATCAATGGTATATGGGCAAAGCCAATCGTCGATATCCTGATAGAGACATCTGACAGGCAAGGCCTTGATTTTGCGCATGATGCGCTCTTGGAGAAAGGATATCTGTGCATGAGCAGAAGCGACGAAAGAATAGATTTCAACAAGGGTTATACGAAACAAGGGTTTGTCGAGCGCGTTTTTCATATTCATATCCGATTAGCGGGCGACAACGACGAACTCTATTTCCGCGACTTTCTGAATGACAACCATGCAATTGCAATGGAGTACGAATCGCTCAAGAAATCGTTATGGAAACGTTTTGAACACGACCGCGATGCTTACACCAACGCCAAAACCGAGTTTGTGAAGAGACATACGTTGGCAGCAAAAAAAGCAGGGAATTTATCGTGCGATCCTGAAAATTGAGATAACTTTACGTCCGCAAAAGTGGACCAAGAAAAACTCGGTAGATAGTTCACCACGAATGACTTTATTTAAAGTCAACAAAATTCAGGAAACGACAGGGTATTCAAAATGTGGTTCTGAAAACGTGTTGGTTTAAACAGCCGCAAAGGCGGCTACATAGGAATAGCCGCGGACGTAGTCCGTGAAATTGCAATTAACTGATTTATAATAATTAAGAAGACGATGTGGCACATCGTCTCTTCTATGTTGTATTCCAAATAAAATAAGTTTTATTTTAGCATTTATATTTCTAAGTTTTTGTTTACTAGATGTTTGTATTTTTATTAAACGTACTTTTTAGACATAAAAAGTCTTTT
>Ga0208458_1001695_pt1 | contig 17565 bp, 14 predicted proteins | sample AD_UKC085_MetaG_FD_184432 | JGI IMG/M metagenome (GOLD analysis project Ga0208458, IMG submission 184432) | Active sludge microbial communities of municipal wastewater-treating anaerobic digesters from USA - AD_UKC085_MetaG (SPAdes) (version 2) | ecosystem: Engineered > Bioreactor > Anaerobic >... | reverse complement strand
GAACCGTAGTCCCTGGGGCTACGGTTTTTTGATAGGCCTGAGGGTCGATGGTTACGAAAAATCACTTTTAGGAGGATTTTTCGATGAACCGTAATCCCTCAGGCCTGTTATTTTCTCTTTGTATTGATGGATTCATCAAATACAAAACCGCCGAAGGCTTAAGCCAACGGACGGTCGAATCGTATGAGTGGGTGCTGCGCAAGTGGATGGAAAAGATGGGAGACAAGCCGGTCGGTAAGATTGCTTCTTCCGATGTGCTTGATCACTTGAATTATTTGCGCAACGAGTATGTTCCCCACACTTTTGCCAAACCGAATCCAGCGCATGATACGCCAATACGCAGACTCTCCCCTAAAACGCTGCGCAACCATTGGATTACGTTTAAGGCATTCTTCCGGTGGGCAGTTGCTGAATTCGATATCAAGAATCCCATGGATGGTATTCCGGGGCCACGCTATAAAGAAGCGCCGGTAGCTGCCTTTACTCAGGAGGACCTTGCAGCCCTGCTTAAAGCCTGCGTCTACTCCCGTGAATACAATCCGATTAATCGACATAAATTCGCAACTCGCCGCCCGTCTGCCAAACGAGATGAAGCCATGATCCTGTTCATGCTGGATACCGGTTTGCGCGCTTCCGAGCTTTGCAGTTTGAAAATCGGTGAAATGGATCTGCGAACCGGAAAAGTTGTAATCAAGCACGGTGACGAAGGCGGCGCAAAAGGTGGCAAAGGGCGTACGGTTTTCATTGGCAAAAGCACACGCCGGGCTGTGTGGCGCTACCTGGCTGATCGTGAGGATCGCGATGATCCAGAATCGCCAGTATTTATTAATCGTGGTAATCGTCCATTTAACTCGAACAGCCTGCGCCATTTGATTGTTCGCCTGGCTGAGAAAGCGGGTATAAAAGGGGCTCATCCTCATAAATTCCGGCATACCTTTGCGATTACTTACCTCCGTTCGGGCGGTGATGTGTTTACTCTGCAAGCCTTGTTAGGCCACAGCTCTTTGGACATGGTGCGCCACTATGCCCAGATCGCTGAGATGGACATTGAACGAGTGCATCGGAAAGCCAGCCCCGTAGATAACTTGAGGTTCTAATAACGATCATTTTCTCTTTCCGCCAGAGATGGAGGAAGGGATTAAATAAAACCTTCCACCAGCCATTCAGGTCAATTACGTTTTTGTGCCTGGCAGTGAAGTTTGCATGTTGGACGGAGCGACGGCGAATCACAACATTCCTTGCGCGCCAGAATGATTGAACCGTTTGCCATGACTTCATAATCCAGGCAGTCACCAGGTTGCAAATCCAACAAATTCCGAACCTTTTTGGGGATCGTGATAGCGTTGGTCGAGGTAATGATGATCGGTCGTTTTTTCAAATAATCACCTCCTTTCTTTCCGAGATTGCTGTAATTTTCATAATCCAATTCAACTGGATATTCTGAAACTCGACTGGGAACATCGCTTTCCCCCATAAGAGAAACCGCCGATTTGTCTTCAAAATACTCTGAACATCGGCCTGATCCAATCCTTTTTCGACTTTCTGAGAAAGAAAATCGGAGAGGTTGTTGTTGAAAGCGTGCATCGATCCAAGTGGTTGCGAACCAGCCCAGACGAGCAGTATCTTGAGATGCTCGAAATCGGTAGAAATCTGAAGCAAAGAACGCTCATGAACTTTCCGTGAATATGTCAGGAACAATTTAACCTTGAGGTAGTTCTGACGATCCAGCATTCCAGATTCCGCGATTGACAATCCCGCCGCAATTGGGACATTTGCCTTTCAAATGGCTCAGGTGACCTTTGACTGGGCGAATTTCCCCATTTTGAATTTTGACGATGGCATTGCAGCGCATGCAAAACCCTTCCCCTGCTTCAAGCTTATGGGCTGGTTTCTTTCTGGCATTTCGTTGGTTATCAATCCAAGCAGCAAATTCCTTACCATCGATCCAGATGTGATTGGATCCATCACGTCTGTGTGGTGCGCCATGATTGAGCCAATCCCGCAAAGTGGTTTCAGGAACGTCCAGATCTTCAGCAATTTCACGCGGTGTGTAGAGCATGGGTAGCAAACCGGGCGCTTTGATCAATACATTCCTGGAAATCCGACAATTTGAATTGTCTTGGTTTTCTGACATTCTTCTCCTTTGTTATCTGTGTGCTTTTTTCAATAAACAAACATACGCCAGCCATGCCAACCCCTTAAGGGTATGGCGTGGCTGGCGTATCATCTTCCCATTGATAAGTGTTGAAAGATCCTCGTTTAGTAACTCTGATATTCGGATCATTATTGAGTTTTGAAAACGCCCGGTCGATCGTCCTGGCACTGCTGTTGATTTGCAGTGCTGAAAGGATCTCGTTCTTCTTGAATTCCTGTGCCGGTAAGCTTTGCAGATATTCCAGGATATCCACAAAGATCAATTCGGCCTGACCAGTCACACGTACCTGTTCAGAAGCATTTGTTTCAGAAAATCGAAGCGCGATGGTCTCTTCGGTCGATTCAATTTGAAATCGCAACTGCGTGGGTGACAAGGATTCACGCACCTTTTGTGGAATGATCGTTCGCATCGATTGTGCTGAATGCTGGTTTTCGTGCGTAACCACAATGGCGGTGTCGACCGACCCTAAAATATCGGAGGAACCCCGAACGCGATAGGAAAGATCGGTGTTTCCACCCTTATTGAGGTGATGAATCAGAATAAAGGTCGTGCCGATCTGGTTGGCAATTTCACGCAGAGTATTCATTATCGGCGAAATTTCTGAAACAGAGTTTTCATCAGCGCCAGGCATAAACTTGGCCATAACATCAAAAATGACGACAGAGGCATCCAACCGGTGAATGCGCTGACGCAATGCCAGCACTTCGGAAGTGACTTTCAGGTTAAGCGGAGAGAAATCGAAAATCAGATTCGCAGGCGGTTGAATGCCCCGTGAAGAACACAGTTTGAGAATACGCGAACGCATACCCCGGTAGCTGCCATCCAGGAAGTGATACAGCACTTTGCCATGGGTTACCGGCCGGTTATCCCATGCCAGACCCGAAGAAGCCATGCCAATCGCCAGGTCAAGAGCGAGAAAACTCTTTCCTGCTGCCGGCATTCCAGCGATCAAATTGATTCCACCTGCCATGATCCAATCTTTGAGGATCCAGGTCAGTTCACCCACCTCCGATAAACATAATTTTTCTGCTGTCATAACCATTCGCTCCGTGGCTCCGGACAAGGCAGATACGCTGACAAAGAATTCCTCCATTTGATGCAGAGCTTCAGACAGCGGTTTATCTTGAATTGCATTTCGTGCAAGATTGCTGGAGACTTCTAAAACCCTCCGCTTGAAAGCTTTTTCACAAACTATTCTTGCGTAAGACTCGGCATGCATGGAGGTTGGAGTTGCATTAAGCAAACCCATGATATATGCCGGCCCACCCATTTCTTTGAGACGTCCACTGAATTTCAAAGCATCACACAGGGTCACAAAATCAATCTGTAGCTCTGATTTCGTCAATTGACACATCGCTTCCCAAAGCCAACGATGCCGGATCAAGTAGAAATATTCAGTTTTTACGGTGGTGGATAAATCTACAAATCGATCAGGGGCAATCATGATCGAACCAAGCAAGGCTCGTTCGGCATCAACATCACTGGGCGGAATGGGATCTGGCATCAAAGGCTCCAAATGGTTTGATATTTACTCCTACCATCAACACGAAGGTCATCTGAGAAAATGAAAAGCGACCAACATAACAAATTACTTTGTTATGCGGCCGCTCCTACGATTTGATTTATGTCCAAGGAGATCAGCGACCAGAATTGATTTCAATTTTTATACTACAAAAAAATCATGCCTGATCCAAGGGGGACAGATTATTTTGTGTTATCAGAAATTTGGACAGGCCGGAACTGACAACCATACGCGGCAGGTTTACCCAGCATTGTCCAGGACAATCGCTCAACCGTTTTCCACCAGATATCCGGGATTTCGTACCAGGTTGCGCCGGCAACATTCCGGTCAATATCCGGGTCTGGAGCAGTTACCTTAGCCAATACACTATCTGGATTTACCGCAACCGTCGTATACACGACCGAATAAATTGGGCCAAGTGCTGCCAGCGAAAGCATCATTCCCCATCCACATTGAGACGGTTTAACCGTATTCGCAGCATCCACTCGATCTGCCATGAAATCGAAATAGGTCATACCCTGTGGCGCCTGGGGAACGCTCATCGGTTGATTGCCCCGGTACGCGATGAACAAAATGGATGCCATCACTATCAGCAGCAAAACGTTCTTGATAACCTTGAAGATCACATAAAATCCCTTAACCAGAAACATAACTTCCTCCAATAATTATTTAGCCAAAGACCAGACCCTGAATGGTAAGATCAAGGTCATCTGTGGTCGAGACATATCCGGCCTTGAGTGAAACACCCCCCGCCCGTAGAGCGGCTTTCAATGCCGCGGCTCGCCTCCGTTCGGGAATATCGGAAAAGAAGAAGAGCAGATCATCATCCTCTCCTTCTCGCAGACTCAGCGTGAAACGAAACTGATGGACCTTGCATTCCAGCTTTGGGCGACCGCGCCTTGATCCCACCTTTAATTTTTCCGTTTGTGGTTCTGAAACAAGGATAGTTTCCATAAACCCCTCGCAATCGATTGAACAGGATCATCCGCCAGGATGCCTTTACCATGGAAGAAATAAGGCAATGAATTCTTGAGTAGAATCGCCCCGCCACCTACCAGGATGACGGCTGTGAAACGCCGCCAAGCTTTGCCCCACCGTTTCTCAATCTCACCAGTGACCTCACGTTCCCAGATGGGCAGCGCCTGCGAAATGTCGAGTTTATTGGCACGCAAAAGCGTGTCCAATTCACCCAGGGAGTAAAGCTGCTGGCCATTGACCAGCTCCAGCAGCCGGCGCACTCCTGTGGTTGAAGCACCCGTAAAGCGTTGAACCGGAACTTTTTCGCGCACAACCAGTAACTCGGTGGTATTCATTCCAATCGAGACAATGCCAACTTCCTGGGTATAGGCACTTCGTCGTTCAGGAATGATCTTGCCTTCATCATCCAGTACATAATCAAACAGAGCGCCAGCCGGTTGAGAAGTAACCCGAACCTCAGCTACATTCAGGTGGTATTCCTGGTCATTGGCTTTCCAGGTGTGCTCTGCCTTCATCCAGCGCTGAATACTCTCCACCGTTGTTCGCGTGTCCTCTCCGGAAAGCGTGTCCAATGGCAAACCGCAGGTAATACTGACTGGCTGCGAAATGATGATGGAGTGCTGGATCAGGCGAGTGAAAGCCCCATAAAAAAGCGCCAACATTTCCGGTGAACCGGCAAAACGATCCATGCTCAGGTTTTCTACAGGTCTTCCGCTGTCGTGTGCGCCACGATCGACAAAGAACGTGCTTCCCGACGGCAAAGCGATCTTCAACGGCAGGCGAGAACTACCCAATCCCAGCATGCGCCCTACCAGCGGGCCATTATTGACTGCAACATGAGAGATCAATTGAATGCCTTGCTGATTCCCGTGCAGCTTGAGCGCTCCCATTCCCAGATCAAGTCCAAAATTGATTATTTCTGTCATGCATTCTCCTTTATTCTACAAGATACATAATAACTTGGAGTGATTTGAAGTAAAAAAATCAACCTCATCGGTTGAATTTATTGTAGCATATTACTCCATGTTAAGCAATATCTTGTAGTATATATTCAAGAGATTACTTCTTATATGGCCGCCCTGAATCATCAAATGCCCATTTGCCCTGGCCACTGTTTTGGCGATAAACTCTGGCGCAGTATGCCACGTCCGCTTCATCCAGTAGTGTCTTTCGACCATCTTTGCCCAACTGCTGGATCAGCCCTCGCTGCATCCAGCGGGTAAGTGTGGAGGTGTTGAGTTTGTATTTCCGTCCGGCTTCATTGATGCTGATTGGAACGCCTTTCAGGTCGGCATTAAGCTGATATTCAGGTAAGGCTTCCTTGGGTAGCAGATGATTCACACTGATTTGACTGATTCCAATGCTTCCATCCGTCATCACAGCCGCTTGAAGTTTTCCCTCATCTGCCAATTGATAGATGGAATCCAAATTTTCCCCGAGTTGTTTAGCGGCTTGCTCGGGGGTAATGTAATATTCCAGGCGGGTCTTGTCAAGTTTCACGGACTGCTCACTGATCTTCATTTACTACAAGTTAATCATACAGTGAAAGTGAAGGATCGTCCAGCAATAGAGAATTATTGCATCCCCCCTGATATTTAGGTTAACTGACCTGAAGGTTAAATGACCTAAAAATCCTGATGACGTATCCTATAGTTTGGATGATGGTTTCAAAGTCTAGAAAAGACTGACGCAAATTTTCGACAAAAATTATGGGTCTGCGTCCTCGCTGACGTGCTGCAGACGCCTTGTTGACACGCCGCAGACGTTGACGCAGACGTTACTGCAGACGTTGATTGAACAGGAAGAGCAATGAAGCGCCTTTTACCGTAAAGAGATATGGAAATACTATTCGACCGAGAATGACCCCTCTATCCCGAAAACTTGACTCTAAATGGGCATAAATTGCACCACCATACATAGGTTAAATGGAGAATCTAGCAGATGAGAGACTGGAAATATTTACACAAATAAATCGGCAAATTTTTTTGTGCAAGGAAAAACCATCTTGATCCATGGGAACGGAGTGCACTCTGTTCCATCCACTTTGATCCCCTAGAGTCTTAAGGGGGAACGGGGCAACGGAGTGACACATCGTTCTCTGTTGGATGGTCCTTGATAATATTGAGAATATCACCCAATCGCCAGGGACGGTACTCCCTGACCTCAACACTCATATTAATATGGTTCGGTCCCAGATTGGAACCTTCAGGCGGCGGTGGGACATTATGGACATGACCATGTAGATTGATCCAACCATCTTCAAGAGGAACGATCGGGCGATGTGAAAAGATCAGCTTCATCTGATCCGATATCTGGACGTTCAAGGAATTTTTTATCAAGGTTACGCCATGGGTTTCACAATAAGATTTGCTGATCCGGTCATGGTTACCTTGGATTAAAAACAATCGGCCACTTAACATACCAGTCAGGAGATCAAAATTACCTTTATTGCCTAATGCAAAATCACCCAGGTGCAAAACGGTTTCGTCTGGGGAAACCAGATCATTCCAATTCTTGATGATCAAATCCTGCCAGTTTTTGGGGCGATTGCAGTACCTTCCGATATTCTCATGGAAGAAATGCGTGTCGGAAATAATCCAAGTATCGAGAGTGATTTCGAAGGTGTTGTCGGTAACCATCCTTTAATTATATTTGGAGATTTTCGTTTTCTGTACCAGGTGTAGTAGATGAACGACCTGGCAGGTTGTTCTTGGTAGGGTGATCCGGTAGAGTCTTAAGGGAGAACGGGGTATTCTGAAGAACAAGCATTTCAATGTGCGAAAATAAAGATCAACAAACTCGGAATAACAATCTCGCAGCCCAATTATTATTGTATTGATTTAAACCCGATTTACGATTTTATCGTTTAAAAAAGTGATGGCTGACGAGGATCAGGTTTGATCTTGGCGGATTGCTCCTCCAACCATATTTTTAGTTTTAGGTGGTGTTCAGGGAATGGATGTGGAAACGGCAAAGCCCCTTTTTGAATGAGTAATTTGTTTCCTTCTGGCATGTTGGGGTGGTCCAAAACGAAAATCGGAATCCATTTTGCTCGTAATGTCTCGGTCGCGCCGGCCCAGGTGCCGCCTTTTTCTGCATCACTTGCCACCACAATGGCATAATCAGCAAGTGTGTAAATCAATTTGTTTCTACCCATTGCTGTTCCAACAGAAAAAGGGGCGCTTGGTGAGTATGGAGTTACAAGGCATAAATCACCACGACCAATGGCTGCACGATTTTCCGGATTCCGTATAGATTTTTCCAAACTATCAGCGAGTATTCCAACAGCTGTTCCTCTCGAAGTTAATGCAGCTTTCATGCTAATGGTGTCGACGCCTTTTGCACCACCTGAATATAGAACTAATCCCGATAAACCACACGAATTACCAACAAATTCAGCACAAGCCTTACCAGCTTCATCAAGATGGCGCGACCCAACTACTGCAATACCTGGCTGGCCTAAAAGAGCTTTTTCACCTGCATAGAATAGAACAGCAGGCGCGCTTTCCTTGAGTCGCTGACGATATCGTGTTGGGTATTCTTGATCAGCTCTCGTTAACACATGAATTCCAAGAGATGCTAATCGTTCTAGTTCAATAGCTAGAGATCCACTGCGTTGGAGAAGGTGGTAATAACGTTCAGCTTCTTCCAAATTAATTTCCAGTTGATTTTGGATTTCTTCTGATGTTAGCCCAAGTAAATCACCCGGACGCATGGAAATAGATTGTAATTTTCTCGCTAAAGGGTTCCATTCTTTTAGAGTTAACGATGAATATTCCGAATTCGATAAAAGTCCAATATGAGAGCACAACAATAGAATTGCTTGAGAATCAGGAGAAATGGTCATCCGTTTGTATTCCTTCCAGCTGCCTGAGCTAGGGTAAATGGATAAACCGGTCCACTCCCATTTACCTTTAATAAATATCCAGCCATGGTTAAAGTCCATCCAGAATCTATAATATCGTCCACCAGTAAAACCGCACCGGATGGAATTTGAGGGTCAATGCTTATTGTACCAACCACATTCCGAGCTTGCATGGTGCTATTTTGCATTGTTTTTTGCTCAGGAGCTTCGCTTGTTCGTCGAAAAACTGGGTGAAATGGAATACCTAACGATTGAGCCAGACGGGCTGTAAAATCTGGGACAAGATTCGGATGCCGATTAGATGGGATTGAAGTAACCCAGGCAGGGAAAGGCTCAGGCTTCCATAAATCTAGAATTAGATGAGAGGCTGCATTAACCAATTCATCAGGAAAATGACCTTCTCGATACTTACCTATCTGAACGATTTTTCCCCATCCGGCATCGCCATAATAGCACAATGAACGACCTGTAGCATTTTGCAATTCAAACGGAATATTGCGTTTTTGATCTGGGAATAAACCAACCGGCCATTGCTTGCGTGGTTGGATGAGAACTTGTGTCCCTTTTAGATAGTTTTCCGCTTCGATCACAAGTTCATGCGGTACGGAAGCGGAAAAACCTTTTCCTTGACAGTTTACACATCGGCCGCAAGGAACAGGGTTTGGGTCATCCAATGCTTCTAATAAAAATTTCATCAAGCAGTCAGGGTGATCCACATAAGCTTGCATTTGAGCTAATTCAGATCTGCGCAAGTCAAGGACTCGATTAATTCGGTCTGTTTCTGGAACCCATGGATTAGGCGTGCGAAAATAAAGTACCTTTTTATCAAAGGTCTGGCCGACTGCACCATCAACTTCTAATAACTTGAGTGCTTTCTCCGCCATTGATTTTGATGTGTTAACCCTGGCTAATATTTCATACAATGACAATCCTTCGCTTTTTTCAAGCTCTTGGAGGATGTCTAGAAATACTTGTGTACTTGGGAAGGCTGACTCAATAAAATAATTTTGGATTTCATCATCTTCAGCGCCACTAAGCAAGACGCCATACGATTTTTCAACCGCCCGTCCAGCACGGCCGACCTGCTGATAGTAAGCCACGACTGAGCCAGGGCGTTGAAAGTGGATAACAAAGTCGATATCTGGTTTATCAAAGCCCATCCCCAATGCTACAGTAGCGACCAGTATCTTAATTTCATTGTTGAGAAATGCCTGTTCTAATGCCGGCCGATCCATATTGCCATCATCACCAGCATGATACGCCTCAGCTGAAAAGCCTTTCTGTTTTAACCATCCAGTTACCCGTTCTGTATCCGCAACGGTCAGACAATAAATAATCCCACTCCCCTTGAATTTCGGTAAATTCTCCACTAGCCAAGCCAATCGTTCACTTTGATTGGATAGTCGAATATTCTGCAGACGTAGAGATTCACGGGCTAGTGGACCCCGATGAACGGTAAGTTCAGGTCCTAACTGCGCCTGGACATCTTTAACAACCCGGTCGTTGGCGGTGGCTGTTGTTCCGAGTACGGGGATGCCTTTTGGGAGCATCTGAACGATTCGCACAATTCGGCGATAGTCCGGACGAAAATCATGTCCCCAATCGGAGATACAATGAGCTTCATCCACCACAAAAAGACCGATTCGCCCAGAAATTTGTGGAAGGACTTCTTTTAGGAAATGGTCATTATTTAGCCGTTCTGGGGAAATGAGCATTAAATCACATTCATCCTTTGCTAATGCTTCTTCAATAGCTGCCCATTCTTCCTTGTTCGCGCTGTTTATCGTGAATGCGCGAATGCCAATCCTTCCGGCCATTTCAATTTGATTGCGCATAAGCGACAATAATGGACTGATTAGGATTGTGGGGCCAGAACCATGCTCGCGTAATAATTTTGTAGCGAGAAAGTAAACCAGACTCTTTCCCCATCCAGTGCGCTGCACAACCAGCGCACGTTGCTTTTTTATGGCAACTGCTTCGATAGCTTCCCACTGACCAGGGCGGAAGTCTTTATCCTCCCCAATCATTTGGTGTAGAAGATTCAATGCGCGGTCTTTAATTGTTTGCGATGATGCAATCGTCATTGATTTACCCCTGTAAATAGATAATTTGAGCACCCTTTTTATTTTATAGTCACCATATCCAACCCACCACCTTGCCGATGAACCTCAAAATGCCCATCCCTTCGCAGGCTATCTACCCCGAGAGTGATTTTAAATGGGTAGAGTTCGGGTAAATTGACCAGGTCGTCAAAGGGGATGGCATCGGACGGATGCGCTTGGAGAGCGCAAGTTAATAGCCAGCTCTGGATATTTTCGGAAGAAGCAAAATTGTGCAGAAGGATTCGATAATTCTGTTTTTGTTCTGTGTGTGCCAATACCCCCCAATTGGTCAGAGATGCAATGATGCGCTCTACCGATCGGTCCAACGCACCTAAGTGACCGTATTCGCCGGCGATCCTGTCTTTGATCATTTTTCGGGTAATGATTTCTGTAGTACGGCTGGTTTGACCAATGGCAGCGACACATTTCCTGAAGAAGGGATAGCAAACCAGGGTCATTCCATAATGAAGCCAGAGACGTTCATCGGATGACGATAAAGTTGGAAATAACGCAAGCGCTTCCTGGTGGATGCGAGGAGCAGTTTTCTCAGTTTTTACCCATATTGCTGAAAGGACATCAATGGTTTTTCGCTGGGCATCTGTGCCGGTAACGGTTCCTGAAATTGTGTCTGCTAAACGTTGTCGGATAGCTGATGGTTCCATCTTTTGAACAGCCAAAGATGCGGTCACATCCAACCAATCCAGTAATATCGTGCGGCTAAATCCAATACCTTTTTCCATTATTTTCTCTCTTTTGTAATTTGAATAAACGGAACAATAACTTCGTCCATGGAAACTCCACCATGAGTTACAACTACCTCCCCGGCAGTGGTAAACGCCTCTCGTTTTATCGGCATAAGTGCTGACATTTGTTCAAGTAAAAGACCGTCATTATCCCACAAAATTGTGTCTGCAAAGGCATCTTGAACTCTCAAAGCAGCCAGTCGATCCAAATAAATTCGAGCGCGTTTTCCACGTGTTTGAGCCAGCAAGCCTTCCGATGGCTGACCGAAGCCAGTTGCTTCAACATGCCCATGATCGCTGGCAATAAATACGGAAAAATCGTGATCTAAATACCAGTCAAGTTGATTTTCCAGGGCTAATGAATTTTGCTCATGCGCAGGATCCAGCCATAATCGTAATGAAGATTGCTGATCCGCTGCGCCGAGTGTGGCATTATGGGCTAATTTATCCAAAGTATCATCAATTAAGCACCAAAAATTCACCCTGGGATCTTGTAGCTCTGGTTGTTGGTCGATCTGTCGATCATAATAAAGGGGAAGCACCTTGCATGTATCCTCACTGAATCCTTCGCGGGACCAGAAAAGTTCCCAGGCTCGCGCTTCTGGAATACTAGGATCAATTCCACCTGGAAAATCAGCGGGCCGAAGGCCAGATATCAGGGCGTATCTCGAAATTGATGTGATGGTTGGGATTTGGGCTAGCAAAGTTTCTGTGTTCATCCTCCAATCGGCATGTCGTTTGGTCCACACAGAAGAGATTACTTGCCAATCAGCCAAAGAAAGACAATCCATGACCAAAAGCACCGCTTTACGTAGATTTCCGAGATTGTGAAGATAAGCCAGATAATGGGGGGTGTGGTGTACATGGTGAGGATTGGGCAAACGTTGGGCACCCAAAGCTGTATAGTTTTTCAGAAGCCAGTATGTAAATAACGTATCCAGATTTGAAATATATTTTTGGAAAAGTGTTTTTTGCTCTGGTTGAATTGCAAGTTCAGTCTGAGCCATGAGGCTGTTCGTCTCAGCCCATTCTCGGGCAAGATTTTGCCAGGTATTCCAACCCATTTGCCCGCTTTGTATTTCTGTCAATTGGTTTCCGATATTTTCCAACAATGTCTTTAATCTTTGAAGGCGAATATCGATCATTGTGACGCCGGGTTGCGCCCATTTTGGCGATTCTTTTTGGTTAGTTATTCTTAAAGGCTGAATGGTTCCCTGACGCACAAGACTGGGCACCAAATCTTGCAGTTGTGGATCGCGAGAGAAAGGAATGACATAACCCGCTGAAGCCTCTTTGACCTGTTTACCTGAAAGAGATTGGACAATGGATAGCTGCCACTGGTTTTGGATAAAATCCCGGAAAGCTTGAGCGTCCTTGATGAGAAGATCGATATTCCATTCTCGATATTCAGAAAATTCCTTCAACAGGTTTACCAGGCTGGTTCGTAATAGTTCTGGTAGGGGTGATTGCCGGTGATGATATTCATTTAACCAGGCAATCAAAGCGTATGGTTGAGAAAGCGAAACAGGATCGGCGTTGAAAACCTCTTGTAAAAGGTAGTTAATGGTTTTTTGCCGGCTCAAGGGTTGGACCGGCTGCGGGCGGGATTCAAGGATTTCAATTTGATCAGGACTGAGCGTTTGCAAGACCGGGTAAGCCAGGTTGGGAAAATACTGGTGCAGTGATAGACGAATTCGATATGCGTCCTGATAGAGGTCGTACGGAATTTCTTCCAGTGGGCCGGTGGTGGTTAAGATGATTGGGTGATCTGCTGTAAAGGGCCGCGCTTCTTCCATACGGTGACGCATGAGCACCGGGTCATCTTCCTGGATGACCTGAAACCCACGCCGGGTCAATTCTGCCATCAGCGCTTCACCCGCCAGCAAACGATCCGGGTCGCTGACCAGTGTAAGGGGGTGCGTATGAGATGGAAATAGAGAGGAGATTCGCTGAAGCATTCCTACTGCCATAAATGGATATCAAGCACATCGGCCAGTTTGGTTCGTAATATTTTTTCGCGTTCCTCTAAAAACGCAGGGAAATCTTCAAATTTCAAGGAACATTCCGGAATGAAGTGCAACCCTTTATAAGCCGCCAATTTTTCAGGGGTTGTGCACTCTTTTGTAATCCAGGTGTCAAATGGCTCGTCAGATTTCGCGATATTCACGGGTCCTTGAAGGAGTTGTAAGTTCCCCAGATCATTATAATGGTCGAGCCAAAGAGGCCAATTCTCTTGAGCAATATTGTGCTTTCTTAACTCTTTGGCTGTGAACATTGCTCGCGGGAATATATGGTCAACATGGAATTGTTGATCATATCTAAGCCAAGGGTATAAGAAGGTGAGAACACTGAATGTGTAAGGTTGTTCATAACGATAAGACATCAACCCGTCTAATTCAGCGGCATCAAATTGCATGGATCTTGTTGTGCCTTTTAGTTCTTCCAAAATAGCATTAAACGGAAAACCATTTAGATTTTCCTGAATGACCTTTCGCACAGGTCGCAAAACGTTGTCCGGTGTTCCACTAAATGTTCTTTTTAATAGGGCAATTTGCAGCCACTTGCGCATCAGAGTTCGATCTTCAGTATATTTATTCGAGGAAATGAAATTTGAAGGGCTGCCTAGTTTATAAATGGTATAAGCCAGGGGAATAATGGCATAAGCTGAAACCAGGGTTTGCCAGCTATACCCCCAACTGGAAATCAGTTTAACCGTTTCGTTCAATGCCCTGGCTATCGATTCCCAATTTTTCTCAATTTTTTCCATGTTTTCACGGGTGAAATTGGATACCCGGAATTCAATGGCCGGGATGTCACTTAACACCAGGCATGATTTAAGAACAAAGTCTTTGTTAAAGGTGAATTTTTCACCAATGTCATTCAGATCATCAACAAGATCATAAATGGCTTTGCGCGCGTCAATTTTCTTCCAGGCGGCTGTTGCTATGGAAAGCAGCATATCAGAGTAGCTCAATACCGTTCCTCCAGAATTGACCCGAATAAAAATATTCAAGACTTTATCCAGATCCTGGCTTTCCTCCTGGAAGTAATTAACCAATGGTTTTTCTTTAACGATGCGATATAGTTCCATCAATGCGCTGGATGGAAATGTCCGTCTATCAGCGGTGAGACCGTTTTCGATGCAATAATACATGGTTTCTTGCAATTCTTTAAACTTGAAGATCTCACTTACGCGAAACCAATATTTTTTTCCTTCGATATTTTTTACTTCCCTATCCTGCAGCATCTTGAATTCGTAAGCATTCCCATTCTCTTCCGGAGGATTAAGCAGGTTAAGGTACAAGCGCTTCATTGGAAAAGCGTAATCGCTGTTCCAGCGGTAATAGGGCATTTTATTCGCATACCAGCCCTTCAAACCAAGATTTAATGCTGTTAATCGCTGCTGCCCATCCAGCACAGCAGTTACGCTGTTACTGCCCACCAATTCAATCGGTTCATTATGACGGTAATCCCGCTCATGGAAATGATCCATAAAACGGTAGAATTGGAAGTCCTTGAGATGATCCGGCTCGATTTTCCAGAACAGGAACGAGCCAATCGGATAGCCGCGCATCAGGGAATCAAACAATTTCTCAATCTGCTCCGCGTCCCAAACAAACTCGCGTTGAATGGCGGGCAGAACATATTTATTTTCCTGCATACCCTGAATGACTTTTTCAATGGTAATTGGTGTCTCAAATCCCATATTGTTTTCCTCTTCCTACTTCTTCCGCAACAGCGCGCTGTCGTAGTACATCAGCAAATCGGGATCTTCGCGCAGCACATCTTCCGGCAGACGCTCGGCGACCTTGATGATCGTCTCGTAGTCCTGGCGCCTGAAGCAATCCGTAAAGCCGGCACGCACCGCTTCACTGCGGAAGACGCGCAAACGGCCGCTGCTCTCAGTGTACTCTTTGAATTCTTTCAACAGGGCGCGCTGGCGGACTTTCTCCAGGTCGCTGGCTTTGTTGTGATCGGGTACATACCATTTGCCATCCTCATCCTGTAAGAAGTTCTGTTTGAGAAGTTCGATTAATTCCAGCGGCTGCTCATGTTTGGCGCGGTTCATTACGCGATTGAAGTCGTTAGTTAGATCGCCCTGGGTTTTTGGTTCGCCGCCGGAGGCCGGGTCCAGCTGCTGCCTGAGCCAGGTGATGGCGGTTTTTTCATCGGAGACGAAAAGCGAGAGTTGGGTGGGCTTGCCGGAATCAAGCACGGCACGGTCATATTCTGCCACCTGGTCGGGCAGGAAATACATGCCGTCGCGGCGGGTAAAGCGCTGCTCCAGCCCGGCGTAAAATTCAGGCGCTGACAATGGCACCATGACTCCGCGCTGAATGTGAAAAGCTACCATACGGTCGAAGAGTAGAAACGCCTGGCGTTCTGCGTTGACAATGGCTGTGCCATTGGATTCGTTAACCACCGGTAACTTGCCTAAATGATAGCGGATGAACTCCCAGGCTCCGTCCTCTGTTCCAGCCTTCAAACGAAAATTTTCTTCGAGGTTACCGTTGGGTTTATAGGCTGAGATGATCAGATCTTGTTTCACAGCGGCAGTTGTGGTTGCCTGCTTGAATGTTTGCTGCTGCTTGTCCAACACACGCACATCCGCAATCACAAATCCGGCACGCTGCAATGCTTCTTGAATTGTGTTCCAAACAGCGTTAGACGAATTGTGAAATTCTATGGTGATCCAATGTCCTTGTTTAAGAACACGATAAAATTCAGTAAAGGATTTTTCCATTAATTCCTGATATTCAAGCAATCCCTTTTTTTGTGTATTATTCATTATCGCTTCAGACGAACTATTTGTAATCACATGTAACCAAGATTCCCATAAAAAACTTAATTCTGAGTACATCAGATTGCCACCAAAGGGCGGATCTACAAACACATAATCTAGGAAGTCATTTGGATGATTTGTTAATTTGATGGCCGTTTGGGATTGTACTGAAATGTTGCCCGTTTTCTTGAAGAATTGAAAAACGGGTAAAATAGATGTGAGTTTTCCTAAAGCAAGATCGGGGATATTTCTTTCTGCAATTGCACTAGGAATGTATAGAGCATTAGGAACAGCACCAGCTAAGTTTAAATTTCCATTTTTCAAACCAATGTTATGCAGTTTTGACCCTGTTTTCACAACAAATGAAGTAAATAAAAAGGATAGAGGATGAACGAAACTGCTTTTTTGTATGTTTGACCATAAAATCGCAAGGGCTAATAAATTACGCCGTGTATAAAAATGATGAACGTGGGTTAAACCATGACTGATTTTTGGTTGTTGAGTATTGAAACCTACAGGCAACTCGTTAGTCGGAACAGGGTAAGTTATTTCACTTTCGACTATTTTTTGAATCAAGTCCAGGTCTTCCACTTCTGGTTTTTTTACAAATCGTTTCTTTCCAACAGAGTAATTGACCAGAACAGGTAACTGCTTTGCCTGGCGGATGGTCTGCTTCAATTCCCGGTCAAAGCGTGTTTCCCAGGCGCGCTCGGCTTTTACTGCACCACTGTCCTTTTTAGCGCTTTTACCCACCAGAGTCCCGCAGCCCGGACAGTTCCAGGCATCTCTGATACTACCGGCTTTTTGATCCACCGCGACATCCCAAAAAACCATCTCCTGCCCACAATTCGGGCAAACAAATACATCCGACCAGACCGTATAATTAATCTTGCCCTTCACCCGATTGGGATCGTCGCAGTGTGGGTGCCAGGTTTCGTACATCCAGCCGCATTCCTGCTCCACTTCTTTCAAAATCCGTCTGGCTTCGCGTTCGAAAGCATCCGCATCTACCGGGTTGTTGTAGTTGTAGGCAATAAAGGTGGCAGCCGGCGAGAGGTCGTTCAATACAGCCTTGCGCGCTCCCAGGCGCGAGATGGCTTTCTCTCCTTCCCAGATTACGCCATTTTCATCCACGCGGTAGCCCAGGCTCTCCACAGTCTTTTTATCACCGCACAGTTGCGCGGCTACGCCGGTCATGCCTGTGCCGCAAAACCCGTCAAAGACGATGTCCCCAGGGTCAGTGTAATGCAGGATGTAGCGCATGATGGCTTTATGCGGCACCTTGGTATGGTAGGAATGGGCATTGTAAATCGGGTCGTTCTTACCTTCGGAGACGTCCGCCGCAAAGGGCTCACGCTGGTAGCTATCATCCTTCAATCCGAGTTTTTGGCGAATTTCCTTGCGTTCCTGCTGCCAT
>Ga0208458_1001690_pt1 | contig 17636 bp, 18 predicted proteins | sample AD_UKC085_MetaG_FD_184432 | JGI IMG/M metagenome (GOLD analysis project Ga0208458, IMG submission 184432) | Active sludge microbial communities of municipal wastewater-treating anaerobic digesters from USA - AD_UKC085_MetaG (SPAdes) (version 2) | ecosystem: Engineered > Bioreactor > Anaerobic >... | reverse complement strand
TATGCACGCTTGCGTTGCATGAAGTAGCGGAAACGCCCAGTATACCTGCGCTTCAGTGGTTATAAAAACAAAACCACACTCGTTGGAATGTGGTTCTTAGTGGAGCGTATAGCTTCATTCCTGACCACATTAAAAGCATTTTAATTCAATTGCTTACACGCTATATCCCATAAATGGGGTTAACAATTGGCTAATTTTGTTCGTCAAAATAGCAAAGAACGGCTTACTCACACAAATGTAATAAATTGCTTTCACACCCTCAAAGGATGACGCTCCTTCAGCGTTCAAACACTACAGGAAGCCATCATAATAAACCATTACACCTTCAAACCCCGATTATTTTAGCTTCGCAAGCGAAGTTATATCCACTGGTTATACGTGCATGTGGTTTGATTTTATGGCTTCCAGACATCTCCTGACCGCATCTGCCTTCACCATCAGCACAGCAATATGCTTCCTTCTTCAAATTAATTTCAATTTTTGAGAAATTTTTAAGCAATTTTTTATTTTGGGAAATTTTTACAGGTCAGGATTTTGAAAGTGTTTTGCTGCTGTCAGGTTTTTTAATTAGAGAATTTATATGCAGCACCCACAGTCCCTACAAGGGGCGGGGGGTACAGGGGGGAGTACGGGGGGATACATTCAAAGGGGGGTATTGTACACTCTATATTGTACCAAATATGGCAAATGAACCAGAGAATAACACTTTAAACATCCAGCTAAGGTCATATACCAATGGTACTGGAAGGATTATACTGGAATACGTTACAGCAGATACAATTATTCTGATTATGGTCTTCATCATGGCATCCTTAAATAGGTTACGAAAGTATTTATAAGAAAATAGGATAGAATGGAAGAAGTAACATATAGCAAGTACCCAGCAGATTTGTCTGAACTGATAGAGGAAATGCAAGCTGGAAGGTACAAACACCTTTCAATCTTCTTATATCGTGACAAATCCTCGCTTGATATGGGATTTGGTCAGCGATATCTGTTGGTAAACAATAGAGGGTTTGCTTTGTACGATTTAAAAAGCGTGGATTACAAAGCTGGCTTTCTTCAGATGCTGTTTACCAATCCCGATACTGGTTGCTTTGCTAAGATTAATTTGGATGTAAACAATGAACATCCAGAGCATTATTGTCTATGTTGGAGTGATATAAAGGATATGGTATATAATGAAGTCGCCAGTGATGATGGTGCTGCTGGATTGCTGGAACTGGAATATGAATAACGAACCTTATATCAATGCTAAAGGGCATAAAGTTCTTGAATATATTTCAGATGATACGATTATCCTTGATTTGCCATTTATAATGACCACTGGTAAAAGATTAACCAAGGGCATGGCTTATTTGAAGGTAGAGAAGAAAGTTTTTGGTGAGGATATTTCTGCCGTCAGGCTGCTTAACTTTCAAGATTACGAAGGGGTTATTTATTTGAACGTACAAGACCTTAAAACCAATCGAGAATATAATCTTATTTGGAATATGGAAATAGATGGCGACTGGTGGTTATGGTCATTGGCTGATTTTGAAAACATTTACTAAGATAATGTTGACTTTAAGCATCCCAATTTTATAAGCCTGACTATATAAAACGCCTTGCAGTGGTGAAAATAAAGTCCTGTGCTAACTTAATGTATCTTTTTTGTAGCATTCATCAGTCAGAAGGGATTGATGTAGTTCTACTAATTCATCATCGCTCTTCAAAATGTTATTAAGAGTACGGACAACTTTAAAGAACCTATCATATTCACCCGTTGATGGAATGCTTTTTGCTTTGACCAGTTCCATGAAGGTTTTGAATTCTGTGTATTTGTAAATGGCATATTTATCTGGATAACGAATACTAAATTGTTCTTCATCCCTAAAATATACTTAAATCCAAATAATCGGACGATTATTTGATATCGAAATTACAGGGGGGGATAAGCGTGTTTTTGGGTATAAAAATCCCCCAATAATTATTTGGGGGACTATTTTTAACTCAGGTAGACCTCAAACGCCTTGTGAATTCCATTTTCCTCATCAAGCATTTTGCGCTTCTTCGCTTCCCGAAGTATGTAACCTGATTTCTTCCGCTTCTTGGTATCTTTCGACCCTTTGGGTCTCCCAGCCTTCTTGCCCTGCATCTTTGCCCTTTTTAGACCTTCAATTGTCCGTTCCCTGATAAGTTCCCGCTCAAACTCAGCAAATGCGCTTAATATTTGAAAATGAAGTTTCCCAGCAGCAGTACTGAAATCAAGATTATCCGAAATTGAGATAAAACCAATGCCTTTATCAATAAGCTCCTTTGTATCCAGTATTAGTTCAGTGGAAGACCTTGCCCATCTATCGAGTTTGAAAACGGCAACTGCATCATAATCATAGTTTCGTAATCGTGTAAGAAGAGCTTGTTTGACAGGTCGGGTTTTTCTGGTGCTTTCGATTTCTTCAAAAATGTCATAATCCAGACCATTTTTCTCAGCATAATCAATTAATCTGATTTTCTGGTTCTCAACAGTTTGGTCGCTTGTCGAAACTCTTACGTATAATGCTATTTTTTTCATAATGTTAAAATTTAATTTACTGAGAAATATTGAAACCGATACTTCTTTAATTCATCGTAATTGGTGATAGTTTCCCGCATGGGTACTGCATTAAAAGCAACAAGTTCAATCCCATCGATAAACATAACCAACATACAGGCTTCATTCCAATCATGTTCGGAATATATAATTTGATGTCTTATTGCAATTTTTTTATTCATGCTGACGTCCATAATAATGGACTAAAGTACAAAAAAAAAACTATCATCAGATAATTTATCGTCATAATTATGTCCATTTTCATGGACAGTTATTAACTTTACATCAAATTTTTATTTAATGAAACTGAAACCAACAATTGATACTGAGCCAAAACAGTCAGAAAAACAGTATAAACCTCCCAAACCTGTCGCTCCAGAAGACAAGACTTTTATGTTAGCTATTGCGGGGAAACTACTTGAATTACAAAAGAAGGAAGGTATAAGTACTGCTGAACTGTGCAGGAAGGTTAGAATTTCAAGATATACTTATCTATTAATTACCACTGGACAGGTCTATTGGAATTCTGAGAATGTGTTAAAACTGATAAACTACTATGGGTTGGAAGCAAAGTTATTTTTCAAGTCTTTGTAACCCATTTGCAATTCCTGTGATTTTCTTGCCCTGTATTCTCTGCATGTGGGCACAAAAAAGCCATAAATTCCTTGGAAACATCCATGTTTTAGTGTTGAAACAGTCATTTTATGCCATATGCCGCATTAAAAAAGGTACAATTAATCGGCATTAATGTAACAAAACAGTACTGTAAAGAACAGTTATGGTAGGTGTTGCCGCACAATTTATTGGTCAGAGAACTATTTATATGAAACATCTATAATGATTAAGAAAATATATCCGCAGGAATATCATGAGAAACTCAAAAACATTGCGTCTCTTATTCGTGAATATCGTCTTGCCAACGGATATACCCAGATTGAACTGGCTGAACACCTGAATTTGCATCGTAATACACTTTCCCTTGCAGAAAGGGGTGAAAATCTCACATTACTTACCTTAATTGAACTCTGCGAGACACTCGAATTGGATATGAGTGAATTATTCTATGCGGAAAAATAATTAAAATATGCTTGATAATATTTAACTAATAAGTTTCAAACCAAAGACTTTTTGATGTTGTCCCCAATTATTAAATTTCGACCAAATCCCTTAAAACAATTAAAATGGAAATGGGTCGCATACAAAATATTAGTTCCGATTATAACTATTCAACTATACCCGTAAAAATACTGAATAACAATAAGTTATCAGCGACAGCCAAGGGAATACTGGCTTTTCTTCTAAGTCTGCCCAAGAACCATAATATCAATAAGAAAGACCTTACAAAATATTTTAAAGAAGGGTATTATGCACTGAATAAGGGATTTGAGGAACTTGTTAAACGCAGAATTATCCACAAGATTGAAGTTCGTGACAAAAAAGGTCGTTTTAAAGGGTATGAATATATAATCCACGAGTTTCCCAAGAAGAGGTCAGGTGACCAGAAAAAGGTACTTCCGAATAGCAATTACCGCAAATCGGTAAATTACAATTCGGATGTCAATTTAATCAACCAAGTTTTCAATGAGAATTGCCTTCAGACCATGAGTAAAATGCCAGATAATTATGTCGATTTGGTATTAACTTCTCCGCCTTATGATGGCATAGGTATGAGGAAATATAATGGCAACAATAAATTTGAATTCGAAAAAATAGCGGTCGAACTCACCCGCATTATTAAAAACGGTGGTGTAATCGTCTGGGTTGTTGGTGATGGAATGTACAAAGGCAGCGAAACTGGTACGTCTTTCAAACAGGCGTTATTCTTCAAGGAGTACTGTGGACTAAGACTGCACGACACCATGATATTTGAAAAGAATACCACAACGTTTCCAGCAAAACCTGATAGCATGAGGTATTCACAGTGTTTTGAATATATGTTTGTGTTCTCAAAGGGCAAACCAAAAACAGCCAACTTGATTTGTGACAAACCCAATCGTTGGGCAGGAACAACCAATTTCGGACAAAAGAAAGATAGAAATGAAAATGATGAGCTTGTTCCTGTGAAAAAGTTCAAACCTATCCCTGAGTATTCACCTCGTACAAATATTTGGAGATATGTTACTGGAAAAGGGTACTCAACGGAGGACAGTATCGCACATCAGCATCCAGCAATCTACCCTGAAAAACTTGCAGAAGACCATATCAATTCATGGTCTAATGAAGGCGATTTGATTTATGACCCGTTTAGTGGCTCTGGCACAACTTTAAAAATTGCTAAAAAACTCGGCAGGAATTTTATTGGAAGCGAGATAAATGAGGAATATTACCAACTTATTTGTGAAAGATTAGGGTTCGTCACCTAAGGATTAGATGCTTGGAAGGGAGAAAAACCTTAAAATCGACCTTTGTAAATAGCTGTTATACAGCTTAATGCATATTGTTGATAAATTGGTGACCAACCTATAGTATATGGAATTAACTTTACACCCGATACAGACAACCTGCTCGATTAAATTCAAGAACTGCTCTGTATAGTAACCAGTTCTGGTTGCAAAACAATATTGAGACAAGACTAAAGCGACAGTGAGCGCATTAGCGTGGCGTGTGCCTATGGTATGTGCATTTGACAAAACCATTAGAATACATGTAGATGCTAATAGATTAGAATTATTTACAATTAAAACTATATGTGATTAAGGAAAAAACAATCATTTATCTTACGGATTGCCAGTGTTATACAGAAGAACAGGCAGAACTGCAATTAAAGGATAAGGTGTCGGCTCTGAATTACCCAATCCTTAAAGCACATATTACAAACCAAATGTTAGCAAAATGTATCAATGGATTTGCTGAGCAGAATGGCGTTTTGTTTCTGATGATTGGTAATGAAATGGCGTCAGTGACAAATAATTACAGGCATTCAAATTTTTTTGACTGAAAAAATGCTGATTGGATGTCTTTTTTCAAACTTGTTAGTATTTATGAGTACAAGCGGGTTACAAATACCCTACAAAAATTACTTTATTAAATACAAAAGATGTGTTATGAATGAAACAGTTGTGGGCTACAAAGTAGCATACGAGAAGAAGAAACAAATCCTTTACAGCAGGATGGATGATACTATGATTAAGAAATTAAGAGAAATCAGGCGTAAAACTGGCATATCTGTTTCTGAAATCATCCGTGAAAGTGTAAGACGTTTGCTTCAGGAAGTTGATGAAACGGGGTCAATAAATTTGAAAATAAATTGATGACCAAAATAAGTGGATGGTCTTTTGTATCCGTCTTCACTGTCAAGATTTCTGTCAGACATTTTTTAATATACATGTAAACACATTTCATTTGATAACTGTTGAAAAAAATGAATACATTAAAATTACGAGGTAAAAAGTTGCATTTAATGAAACCACAGGCTAAGTATGCAAAAGTTCCAATGTCAATACTTTCGCACCGAAGTCTTACACCCGTAGATAAACTAATTCTTGCATATCTATATAGTCAATCAGATAGTGGTAATTATATTTTGGCATACACTCGCATTGCAAGAGAATTGAACATAGATAAAAGTTATTTGATAAAACGTTGGAAATGGTTTATCAAGAATGGGTATATCAAAGAAGATGATAAGAATTATTATGTAACTATTTGGGCAGAGGATAAATTAAATTTTATTGAACAAAATAGTCCTGTCCTACCCAACCAAGATAGCATCAATGGTAGTTCTGAACTACCTTATTGTGATAATCATGAGGTGGGAAAATCCCACATATCGGGTGGTTTAAAACAACCTGTTGAGGAAGTCTCAGACTACCTTAATGGTAGTCCTATACCACCTAATGAACATAATAAAAAAGAGAAAAGAAAAACTGAACAATGGATTGAGTGGGAAAATTATTCTTTTGAAGATGAACCAGAAAACTATTCTTCAGAAAATAATTATACTTCAAGACCCGATAACAACACCTCAAATGATTTAGAATTTCTTTTAAAAAACAGTCCAATCTTTAAGTACACTTATGAAAATGCCACCTCAATAAATAATAATTGGCATGGGATTGATATTAGCAATTACTCCAATATTGATATTGCTCATTTGGTAGGTCAAAGAGTTAAAAATGAACCTGTTGAAATTCCACATAACCTCCAACATATGTTAACCATTATGGTCAAGTTTAGTCAGAAATTTAAAGATAGTAATCTCTGGAAATGCTTTCTAAATGAAGTTGATAATAATCCAAATTATATACAAAGATTGAATGAACTATAATACACCAATGACATTAACTAAAATCGAGGATTATCTACGAGACTTGTTTATACTTAATGGCTATAAACCATATAAAATCGATTTCTTGTACACCAAGGAATATGCTGGTTGTTTTAACTATCAAACAGAAACGATAACAATCTCATTGTTTGCTATTGAGAAATTAACTGAAGACCAATTGAAAGAAGTACTACTACATGAATTTGCCCACTTTTTTGCTTATCGAGAATATGGAGAACTTAATCATGATTTTTATTGGCAAGAGTGTTGTAAATTATTTGGTTGCTCTACAGATTTAATATTTTATTATAAAGACAAGTAAGATAGACATATACTATGAAGATTGAAGTTAAGATGGCATATTCCAAAATCTGGCTTTTTACTGAGCCACTATCTATCACAGAAATGTTGAAAAATCATTATCCGTAGATTTAAATCATTTACTAAATTTGACAGAACCGTCTAATCAACACAGTCAAAATGAAAAGTGTGTCATTTGGCAGTTATCTGAAGCATATTCGGCAACAGAAAAAAATACCTCAACGCAAGGTTGCTCATCGTTTGGATATTGATACAAGTACTCTTTCGAAGATGGAACTTGGTGAGCGACAGATAACAATATCAATGATTGAGGGACTGGCTGATGCTTTGGGATTGGATTACAGGGAACTTCAAATCAAATTTGTAACCGAAAAAATAATGCAAGATTTTAAAGGTCAGCCGTTTTTAAAAGAGGCATTATTGGAAACGATGAAATTCATCAAAGAATAATTTGTTCATGAACGCCAGCTTATTATGAATAAAAAATCACTTTCTGAGCGGGACATTTGCACAAAATTCATTACTCCTGCCATTATCAAGGCAGGCTGGGACAGAGACAGACAATTTCTGGAAGAAGTTTCCTTCACGGATGGGAAAATATACGTTAAAGGCAAGTTAGCTGCTCGTGGAGCAAAAAAACGTGCTGATTACATACTTTACTTTAAGCCTAACATCCCAATAGCCGTAATTGAAGCCAAAGACAATAACCATTCCGTAAGAGCAGGGATACAACAGGCACTGGATTATGCTCAATGTCTGGATGTGCCTTTTGTTTTTTCTTCAAACGGTGACGGTTTCATTTTCCATGATAAAACTGCAAAAGACGTCCCACTTGAAATAGAACTCTCACTTGATGAGTTCCCATCACCTCAACAACTATGGGCGAAATATAAGGTGTTTAAAGGCATCACAGAGCCTGAAAATGAAAGAATAACCTCTCAGGATTACTATTTTGATGGCTCAGGACGTAGACCAAGATATTATCAACAAATTGCCATAAATCGTACAATAGAAGCCATTGCCAAGGGACAAAACAGAATTTTGATAACAATGGCTACAGGAACTGGCAAAACTTACGTTGCCTTTCAGATTGCATACAGACTATGGAAGGCAGGTGTTAAGAAACGGATATTATTTCTGGCTGACAGAAATGCTCTCATCGACCAAGCGAATAGAAATGACTTTAAGCATTTCGGTGATAAAAAAACAGTGGTTAAAAACCGCAGAGTAGATAAATCTTATGAAGTTTATCTGGCAATTTATCAGGGAATATCTGGCAGTGAAGAAGAAAAGAATATATATAAGCAATTCACTCGTGGTTTTTTTGATTTAATAATAATTGACGAATGCCATCGAGGTTCTGCCAGAGACGATAGTGCATGGCATGATATTTTAAAATACTTCAATAAGGCTACTCACATCGGCTTAACTGCCACTCCAAAGGAAACAAAAGCCGTAAGCAATATTGAGTACTTCGGTGAACCGATTTATACATATTCACTCCGACAGGGTATTGAGGATGGATTTCTTGCCCCTTACAAGGTAATAAGGGTTGGAATAAATGTTGATTTGGAAGGATGGAGACCTGAGCGTGGGAAGACTGACAAAGAAGGGTATTTGGTGGCAGACAGAATGTATAACGTTACAGATTACGACCGAACGTTGGTAATAGATGAACGCACTCAGATTGTCGCAAAGAAACTAACTGAATTCCTGAAAGGTTACGATAGATTTGCCAAAACTATTGTCTTCTGTGTTGATATCGACCATGCCCAGAGGATGCGTTCTGCTTTGGTGAATGAAAATCCTGATTTAGTAGCCGAGAATTCAAAATATGTGATGCAAATAACTGGCGATAATGAAGAAGGCAAACGTGAACTTGACAATTTTACTGACCCTGAGCAGAAGTATCCAGTAATTGCTACAACATCAGAACTGATGACCACTGGTATTGATGCTATCACCTGTAAAGTAATTGTATTGGATGCCAATATCGCTTCTATGACCAAATTCAAGCAAATCATTGGTCGTGGAACAAGAATAAATGAGGATTACGACAAAAAATACTTCACAATTATTGATTTCAGGAACGCCACAGACCTGTTCGCTGACCCAGATTTTGATGGAGAGCCAATTCAAATTAAAGAAGTGTCAAATGATGTTGACATCACTGATATTGAGCTGCCAGATGTTGATTTACCTCCTGATGTTGAGTTGCAACCAGAACCACCTCTGCCACCTGATGAGCTATCAGAACCACCACATACAAGACTGAAGGTTTATGTAAACGGGGTGGATGTTTCTATTTTGATAAGCCGTGAACTTTACTTTGACCATCATGGTAAGCTGATTACAACAAGCCTGAAAGACCATACCAGAGAAATCATCAGGGGGCAGTTTGCTTCATTGGATGATTTTATTAGTAAATGGAACTCTTCCGACAAAAAAACGGTTTTGATTGAAGAACTTAAACAGCAAGGAATATTAGTTGAAGCATTGTATAAAGCCGTTAATAAGGAGCTGGATTTATTTGATTTGATATGCCATGTTGCGTATGACCAACCGCCACTTACAAGAAAAGAACGAGCGGAAAATGTCAAGAAACGTAACTACTTTACCAAATATAGTGAACAGGCAAGAAAGGTTATAGAAAACCTTTTGGACAAATATGCAGACGAAGGGATTGATGATATTGAAAGTATGGAAGTTTTAAAGGTGAAGCCATTCACGAATTTTGGGTCACCAGTGGAAATTATTAGGGCATTTGGCAACAAGAATATCTATTTACAGGCAATAAATGAATTAGAGAAAGCATTATATCAATCTGCATAATTAACAAATCGGCAATCAGTATGGCAATTAACCTTAGGTCTATTCAAAAAATAAGGAAGCAACCTATATTTTTCCTATCTCTTAGCTCAAAAGAGCTTTTCCATAGTAATTTTATAATGTGGCTGAGTACAATCCCCAATGGACTTAAAATACTTCGAGATGTTTTTAATGTCAATGATTTAAAGTCCTTTAGACGAGAGATTTGTGGGTCGGAAATAATTGACATCTATGGAAAAAAGAAAAGACCTAAAGCCGATTTGGTTGGTTATAATAAAGATGAGCAGATTGTATTGGTAGTTGAAAATAAAGTAAAAGACATTCCAAATGAAAAGCAGATTAATGATTTAATTCAGTCTTTTAAAAAGAAGACAGGGCGTGATAACATTAAGTATACTATCCTATCTTTCTTTAAACCCACTTTCAAGTACAAAAATTATTCAACCTATTTATCTTACTCTGATTTTGCTAAGGCATTAAAATCAAACATTGCCATTTTTAAGAATAATTACTTCTCAGAGTTGATAAATGACTATATTAAACTTATCGTTGGGTTGCAGAAAGTGATGACTTCCTATACTATTACTGGTAACTATGATTTTGCATTAAGTTCTAATGAAGAGCTAAAGAATGTTTTAAATGAAATTAAACTTTGGGAAAATTATCAGCGTGTTGTTGGGGAAAAATTTCGAAATAAGGTAATGAAATCTTTGGAGAATGAAAATAAATTTAAATCTCTTGGTTCTAATTTAAGTATAAATCATCAGAAGGCGACTATTAATTTCTTTTTTGATTGGAAAGATTTCCAAATTGGCGTTCAAATAGAGGATAACCAATTCAGACGTTTTATCTATGGGACTAACATTGATGAAAATGTTGTGATGGCTCTTAAAAAAGAAGAAAAATGGTTCTCAGGTGAATATGATGTTATAAGAAAAAAGAAAAGAAAATCAGAAGATAAGGAAAAGGAAGAAGATGAGATATTTCCGTTTGGGTCATATAATATGAGGGATAAAGGAAAATTTTTCTATCAGTACAGCTTAGATTTCCATAAAAATTGCGTAATGGATTTTGATAAAATTCTTAGTATCATTAAAAAATCGTTGGACTACCTACTAAACAAACAAAACCAAAAAGACATTAAATCAATTGTTTTAAAAATAAGGAAATAAAAATGACTAACATTTCAGGTATAATAAAAAGCATCAGGGACATAATGTGGCAAGACATTGGTTTGAATGGTGATGCCCAAAGAATTGAGCAGCTTGGTTGGATGCTATTTTTAAAAATATTCTCAGATAAAGACAGGGAACTTGAATTATTGAATGACAAATATAAATCACCTATTCCACCAGAATTTCACTGGATAAAAGAAAAAGGTAATTGGGCAGGAGATGATGAAGGAATAACGGGAGATGAACTCCTTGCATTTGTTGACCAGAAATTGTTTCCAGCCATGAGGAATATCGATATAAGCATTGGAAATGGCAGAGCATTAATTGTTCGTGAAGTCTTCACGGGCAACAATAATTATATGAAAAGCGGAATTAACATCCGCAAAGTATTGAATAAACTCAATGAACTGGATTTCAATATTGCAAAGGAACGCCATGCTTTCGGTGAAATCTATGAAGGTATCCTTAAAGACCTTCAAAGTGCTGGGAAATCTGGGGAATATTATACACCAAGGGCAATTACAAATTTCATAACAAATATGATAAGTCCTAAACTTGGAGAACGAATACTTGACCCAAGTTGCGGAACAGGTGGTTATCTCACCTCAGCCATCGAACATTTGAAAAAACAAGCCAACAGTGTTGAAGAAAGACAGAGCATTCAGGAAAATGTTATGGGGTGGGAATATAAACCGCTTCCATACCTGCTTGCAACAACAAACCTCATTTTGCACGATATTGAATTGCCAAGAATAGTATTTAGGGATAGTCTCGACAGACCCCTTAGCAGTTACAAAGACAAAGACCGAGTGGATGTAATATTGGCTAACCCCCCATTTGGTGGTATTGTAGCAAATAACAATGAAAAGAACTTCCCACAGAATTTCCGAACCAAAGAAAGTGCCGACCTTTTTCTGGTATTAATGATACATCTGCTTAAAAATGGTGGAAGGGCAGGTATCGTACTTCCTGATGGGTCGTTAACTGGTGAAGGTATTAAACAGAGGGTAAGACAGAAGTTGTTAGAAGAATGTAACTTACATACTATAATACGACTTCCAAATTCAGTATTTCAACCATATGCAACTGTTGCTACAAATCTATTATTCTTCGTGAAAGGGACACCGACCAAAGAAATATGGTATTACGAACACAGATTGCCTGAAGGTCAGAAATCATACAGCAAAACTAAACCCATTCGATTGGAAGAGTTTAATCCAATAAGGGAGTGGTGGAACAATAGGCGGGAAAACGAGGTCGCTTGGAAGGTCGACATCAAGACCATCATCGACAGGAGATATGACCTCGATATTAAGAACCCAAATAAACAAGAAGAGAAACATGAATATACCAGTGCAAAATTGATTGAAATGTTGAGGAAATCGATGCAAAAGAGCAATGATTTGTTAACCCAACTTAAATCTGAATTGGAATGAGTTGGAAGAAAGTAAAGATTGGTGATTTTTTAAAACGCAGTAAAATTCCCGTTGATATTGAGGATAATCAATATTACAAAAGGGTAACTATTCGAACAAAACATCAAGGTGTTTCTCTTAGAGATGAGATAATTGGAAAGAAAATTGGTACTAAGAAACAATTCATTTTGAAAAAAGGGCAATTCGTTTTGTCAAAAATCGATGCTCGATATGGTGCTTTTGGAATAGCACCTAATGAAACTGATGGTGCAATTATTACGGGTAATTTTTGGGCATATGATGTTGATAAAAGTATTATGAACATTAAATGGTTTAACCAATATACTAATTCACGTGTTTTTTATGATTTATGTGAAAGAGCAAGTTCTGGAATTACACATAGAAAGTATTTGAATGAGAATTTCTTTTTAAATCACGAACTAATAATTCCTAAAATTGAAGAACAGGTTTCACATGTTCAATTCATTAAAAGTCGTAAAGAATTATTTGGTTATTTAGAGTATTCACAATCCCACCAACTCGACCTTCTCAAAAAGCTCCGCCAACAGATACTTCAGGATGCCATTCAGGGCAAATTAGTACCACAAGACCCCAATGATGAACCTGCCAGTGTGTTGCTGGAACGTATTAAGGCGGAAAAGGAAAAATTGTTTCGGGAGAAGAAAATCAAGAAAGAAAAAACACTGCCACCAATCAAGCCTGAAGAAATTCCGTTTGAAATACCTGAGAATTGGGTATGGTGTAGATTGGGAGATATTTGCACAAAGATTGGTTCAGGAAGTACGCCAAAAGGAAGTAATTATTCAATTAAAGGTTATCCATTCTTCCGTTCTCAAAATATTCATGATTATGGATTAGTTTACGATGACATTAAATTCATTAGTAATGAGGTGCAAAACCAAATGGCAGGAACAATTGTTGAGCCTTCGGATTTGCTGCTAAACATTACTGGAGGTTCACTTGGGAGATGTGCCTATGTGCCAAATGATTTTGTTGAAGGTAACGTTAGCCAGCATGTTTGCATTATTAGACCTATATTTCAGGATAACTATTTTATTCATAAAGTTATATTGTCACCATATTTTCAAACTTTAGTATTTGAATCGACAACTGGTGCTGGAAGAGAAGGATTGCCAAAGTACAACCTTGAGAAATTTATTATTCCAATTCCATCAATTTCAGAACAATACCGCATTGCCACCAAAACAGAGCAACTCATGACACTATACGATGAATTGGAGCAGTCAGTTCAGCAGAACCAGAAATATATACAGGAATTACTGCAAGTGGCTTTGAAAGAAGCATTAGAACCAAAGAGTTAACCTTTAATATTGATTTAATGATAAAGTTTTTAAAAGCATTTGAATTAAACACTGAAATTGAAAAACTTTTACGTGAAGCGAAAAGCAATCTTTGGTTAATTTCTCCATACATCAAGTTACATCATCGATATAAAGATGTATTGAAGACCCAAATGCATAATGATAAATTGGAGTTAATCCTTGTCTTTGGTAAAAATGATACCAATATGCAGAAGTCCCTTCCAAAGGAAGAACTTGATTTCTTTATTCAGTTTCCTAATATTGAAATCCGATATGAAAAAAGACTGCATGCCAAATTTTATGTAAATGACTATATGTCAATTTTAACCTCAATGAACCTTTATGATTTTTCACAGGATAATAATATTGAGGCAGGCATATTGCTTGAAACTCCAATAATTAGCTTAATCTCAGGCTCAAATTCTACAGAAAGTGAAGCAATAAGCTACTTCGAAGAAGTAATAGAAAACAGTGAACTATTATTTAAAAAAGAACCTCAATATTCATCGGGCGTTTTCGGTATTGGAAAGAGGTATGAGAAATCGATAGTAGTTGAAAATAAGATTGAAAATGTAGCAAAAATCAAAAAAGAAGTAAAGTTACATGTTAAACAAGAAGATGGATTTTGCATAAAATGCGGAAAAGAAATTCCTTTGAAACCAACAGCTCCTTATTGTCGAGATTGTTATGCTAATTGGAAGAAAGTAAGTGACAAAAAGCATCAAGAAAAGTATTGCCATATATGTGGCACTCAAAATAAATCTTCTCTATCGTTTCCTGCATGTTTTAGCTGTTATAGAAGAGAAAAACAAAAACTGGAATTTCCAGTAAGCAAAACATAATTTTTAACAACTACATGTCTACTTAATAGTATTCCTGAAGAAAGAAGAAAATATAATTAAAAAACTCTAATATTATGAAATCATGGACATCTCACATAATCACATTTATTTCTGGACTATCGGTTGGCGTATTAGGAAATTATTTTGCCACTCGACTTGCTGATAAAGCAAAAAACAAGGATGCTATTATTAAAAAAAAGAAGTCATTTGAAAAAATAGAAATGATGATGCCAGAATTAATAAAGGAAATGAGAGATGACATATCCTCAGAGGATATGAAAAAATGCAAAGAATTCATCATTCTACCAACCAAAGGAACTGTTTTTAATTCAAATGAACCGCTTTTTTCATATTTCGAGAGTGAGCACCAGTACCTGCGTAGCAATATTAGAGTGCTTGAAGAAAATGGGTTTGTTATTGACATTACAAATACGAATACTCCTCGCTATCAATTTGATGAAGATTTTTTGTCGATGCTATTGAAAAAATAATATCATGAACTCAGTCTTTTTCAATCATTCATTAAATGTGCATTTCAGATTTAATCCACTTCCTTGACGAACAAGGAAATATTCCCAAACAGATGCCAAAAGAGGCCAGAGAACTTGCAAGTCTTTGCTCTGGCAAATTGACACAACTACGAAGATTTAACCAACCAAATCATTTCTATCGATATCAGGTGCTTTGAAAAGGGATATCAGGGAACGGACAATTGAAGGTCTAAAAAGGGCAAAGATGCAGGGCAAGAAGGCTGGGAGACCCAAAGGGTCGAAAGATACCAAGAAGCGGAAGAAATCAGGTTACATACTTCGGGAAGCGAAGAAGCGCAAAATGCTTGATGAGGAAAATGGAATTCACAAGGCGTTTGAGGTCTACCTGAGTTAAAAATAGTCCCCCAAATAATTATTGGGGGATTTTTATACCCAAAAACACGCTTATCCCCCCCTGTAATTTCGATATCAAATAATCGTCCGATTATTTGGATTTAAGTATATTTTAGGGATGAAGAACAATTTAGTATTCGTTATCCAGATAAATATGCCATTTACAAATACACAGAATTCAAAACCTTCATGGAACTGGTCAAAGCAAAAAGCATTCCATCAACGGGTGAATATGATAGGTTCTTTAAAGTTGTCCGTACTCTTAATAACATTTTGAAGAGCGATGATGAATTAGTAGAACTACATCAATCCCTTCTGACTGATGAATGCTACAAAAAAGATACATTAAGTTAGCACAGGACTTTATTTTCACCACTGCAAGGCGTTTTATATAGTCAGGCTTATAAAATTGGGATGCTTAAAGTCAACATTATCTTAGTAAATGTTTTCAAAATCAGCCAATGACCATAACCACCAGTCGCCATCTATTTCCATATTCCAAATAAGATTATATTCTCGATTGGTTTTAAGGTCTTGTACGTTCAAATAAATAACCCCTTCGTAATCTTGAAAGTTAAGCAGCCTGACGGCAGAAATATCCTCACCAAAAACTTTCTTCTCTACCTTCAAATAAGCCATGCCCTTGGTTAATCTTTTACCAGTGGTCATTATAAATGGCAAATCAAGGATAATCGTATCATCTGAAATATATTCAAGAACTTTATGCCCTTTAGCATTGATATAAGGTTCGTTATTCATATTCCAGTTCCAGCAATCCAGCAGCACCATCATCACTGGCGACTTCATTATATACCATATCCTTTATATCACTCCAACATAGACAATAATGCTCTGGATGTTCATTGTTTACATCCAAATTAATCTTAGCAAAGCAACCAGTATCGGGATTGGTAAACAGCATCTGAAGAAAGCCAGCTTTGTAATCCACGCTTTTTAAATCGTACAAAGCAAACCCTCTATTGTTTACCAACAGATATCGCTGACCAAATCCCATATCAAGCGAGGATTTGTCACGATATAAGAAGATTGAAAGGTGTTTGTACCTTCCAGCTTGCATTTCCTCTATCAGTTCAGACAAATCTGCTGGGTACTTGCTATATGTTACTTCTTCCATTCTATCCTATTTTCTTATAAATACTTTCGTAACCTATTTAAGGATGCCATGATGAAGACCATAATCAGAATAATTGTATCTGCTGTAACGTATTCCAGTATAATCCTTCCAGTACCATTGGTATATGACCTTAGCTGGATGTTTAAAGTGTTATTCTCTGGTTCATTTGCCATATTTGGTACAATATAGAGTGTACAATACCCCCCTTTGAATGTATCCCCCCGTACTCCCCCCTGTACCCCCCGCCCCTTGTAGGGACTGTGGGTGCTGCATATAAATTCTCTAATTAAAAAACCTGACAGCAGCAAAACACTTTCAAAATCCTGACCTGTAAAAATTTCCCAAAATAAAAAATTGCTTAAAAATTTCTCAAAAATTGAAATTAATTTGAAGAAGGAAGCATATTGCTGTGCTGATGGTGAAGGCAGATGCGGTCAGGAGATGTCTGGAAGCCATAAAATCAAACCACATGCACGTATAACCAGTGGATATAACTTCGCTTGCGAAGCTAAAATAATCGGGGTTTGAAGGTGTAATGGTTTATTATGATGGCTTCCTGTAGTGTTTGAACGCTGAAGGAGCGTCATCCTTTGAGGGTGTGAAAGCAATTTATTACATTTGTGTGAGTAAGCCGTTCTTTGCTATTTTGACGAACAAAATTAGCCAATTGTTAACCCCATTTATGGGATATAGCGTGTAAGCAATTGAATTAAAATGCTTTTAATGTGGTCAGGAATGAAGCTATACGCTCCACTAAGAACCACATTCCAACGAGTGTGGTTTTGTTTTTATAACCACTGAAGCGCAGGTATACTGGGCGTTTCCGCTACTTCATGCAACGCAAGCGTGCATA
>Ga0208458_1001685_pt1 | contig 17673 bp, 13 predicted proteins | sample AD_UKC085_MetaG_FD_184432 | JGI IMG/M metagenome (GOLD analysis project Ga0208458, IMG submission 184432) | Active sludge microbial communities of municipal wastewater-treating anaerobic digesters from USA - AD_UKC085_MetaG (SPAdes) (version 2) | ecosystem: Engineered > Bioreactor > Anaerobic >... | reverse complement strand
CATACCAGGCCAATGAAACGGAGAATATCACTCTTCATGATCAGTTCAACTCCTTCAAACAGGTGTTGTTGCATGATATCAAAGAAAAGGAGTTTGCCGACATATATTCCCAGACCATAGCCTATGGAATGTTTGCTGCCAGGTTACATGATCCAAGTTTAGTTGATTTCTCAAGACAGGAAGCAGCAGGCCTCATCCCAAAATCAAATCCTTTCCTGAGAAAGTTGTTTCAATATATCGCAGGGTATGATCTGGATGATCGCATCAAGTGGATTGTGGATGATCTGGCCGATATTTTCAGGGCTACCAATGTGGCAGAACTTCTGAAGGATTTCGGAAAGTCCACCCAGCAAAATGATCCCTTAGTCCATTTTTATGAAACCTTCCTTTCGGAATATGACCCTAAACTGCGAAAAAGCAGAGGAGTATGGTATACCCCGGAACCTGTGGTTAACTTCATTGTAAGGGCTGTAGATGACATCCTGAAGGCTGAATTTGGCCTACCGATGGGACTGGCAGATACTTCCAAAACCACAGTGACGGTGAATGTCCAGGGGCAGAAAGTGAAGAAGGAGGTTCACAAGGTCCAGATTCTTGATCCTGCAACAGGTACAGGAACATTTCTGGCAGAAGTGGTCAAGCAGGTATATAAGCAGTTTGAAGGTCAGCAGGGCCTCTGGAGCAACTATGTGGAGGAACACCTGATACCTCGACTGAATGGCTTTGAAATCCTGATGGCATCGTATACCATTGCCCATCTGAAGTTGGATATGCTGCTCAGGGAAACAGGTTATCAGCCCACAAAGGACCAGCGTTTCAAAATATACCTGACAAATAGTTTGGAAGAATATCATCCTGATACAGGTACCCTCTTTGCCAACTGGCTAAGCTCAGAAGCAAATGAAGCCAATCAGATTAAAAGGGATACTCCGGTGATGGTGGTGATCGGGAATCCGCCTTATTCAGTTAGCAGTAATAATAAAGGAGCCTGGATTGAAAAACTAGTTGCCAGTTATAAAGTAGGTTTAAATGAAAAGAATATACAACCTCTTTCTGACGATTATATAAAATTCATCCGTTATGGACAGCATCTAATTGAGAAGAATGGATTTGGAATTTTAGCATTCATTTCTAACAATAGTTTTATAGATGGTTTAGTACACCGGATAATGAGAAAGAATTTATTAACCGTATTTGATAATATATATATACTAAATTTACATGGAAATGCTAAGAAAAGGGAAGTATGTAAAGATGGCACTCCTGACCAAAATGTATTTGATATCATGCAAGGTGTATCAATCAATATTTTTGTAAAATCAGGGACTAAGTTAAATTTTAAACTGGGGAACATTTTTCAATTTGATCTATTTGGGCTACGAAACAATAAATATGATTTTCTGAATAATAATAAAATAAAAGAATGCAACTGGGAAAAACTACAACCTTCTGATCCCAATTATTTCATGGTTAGTAAAGATTTTGAAGGTACTTCTACTTATGATAAAGGTTTTAAAATTGACACATTATTTGTTTTATATAATACAGGTATTGAAACCGGCAGGGATGATTTATTCATAGATTGGGACAAAATTTCTTTATCACAAAAAGTGAAAAATGTATTAAATAATCTAAGCGATATTAATCTTATAAATAAATTTAAAATTATTAACACTGAAAGTTTTAGATTTAAAGATAGAGCTGTAAAATCTTTTTTTGATGAAACTAAAATATCAACAATACTTTATCGACCTTTTGATTTTCGGTTTACATATTATGATTACAATTTACAACGTAGACCTAGTTATAGTACTATACGAAACTTATTAAATGATAATTTGGCGATAATATCATGTCGTCAGCAAAGCTCTTTTGATTTTCAACATATATTTATCACTAAAACGATATCCGAGCGCTGCACCGTCTCTTTACAAACAAAAGAAACAAGCTATTTGTTCCCTTTGTACATCTATCCGGAAACTAACGGACAAGTAACTATTGGAAAAAATAAATTAAGATCGCCAAATTTAAGTCTTGAGATTACAGGCCAGATAGCTGAAAAAACAGGATGCATTTTTACATTTGAAAAGGAAACTACTTTCAATACTTTTGCCCCAATTGACATTCTTGATTATATCTATGCCATCCTCCATTCACCCACCTACAGAGAGAAATATAAGGAATTTTTGAAAATTGATTTTCCGCGAGTGCCCTATCCCAAAGACCGAGAAACTTTTTGGAAGTTGGTGAAACTGGGCGGTGAACTCCGGCGGATCCATTTGCTGGAAAGTCCGGTGGTGGAGAAAAGGATTACCACTTACCCGATGGCCGGAAATAACCAGGTGGAAAAGGTGTGGTTTGAAATCGCAGAAGATGTCTTAACCGGAAAAGTCTGGATAAATTTGGACCAGTATTTTGATGGCGTTCCGAAAATAGCCTGGGAATTCTACATTGGAGGTTACCAGCCTGCACAAAAATGGCTGAAGGACCGGAAAGGAAGAACATTGTTATTTGAAGATATCCTGCATTACCAGAAAATCATCGTTGCCCTTGTTGAGACTAAAAGGCTGATGCGGGAGATTGACCATATTAATATTGAATAATGACACCTTGACAATCTCCCAGCTCCTGAAGTGCTGGTCACGGAAATCATTGAGAACCTGGAAGCGGGGATTGAGAGCTTCAGGGAGATCATGGAAGCCATCAACGGCAAGTGATGGAGAAAAGAAGGGTAAATATCAGGCGGTGTTCATTGAGTATAACCCGGAAGGGGGTTAATATCACCGGAACAGGGGGTCAGTTTGACCGGAGAAGCTATAAAAGTATGGAGATAATCATTTCACAAAACTATTCAATAAAGTGTTATATTGTTCTAGAAGTTTCTTTTTCAGATTATCGTTCTTAATTTTTCTTCTATCTAAATAGCTAATGACTTTATCAATTTCTATTTTATATTCTTGAATAAGTTCCGCTTTTGCTTTCTTTGTTTCTATTTGCCCGGCATTGTAATATATTCGGCTATAATGTCGATTCGTAATCATTCGAATTCGATCATCTGTTTCTTTACATGTTCCAGGAATGGCTTCCTTTATTGGTAAACTAAATATTCTAATACCCTTATTTTCATATTTTATGAAATCTGAAAGGATCTCTAAATTTAATTCTGACTTAGAAATTATTTTGTCGATATTTTCTGTCCTTTCGATTACCTTTTCATTCATTTGAAGAATATTAAGCTTATTTATTGCTACATTTCCTATAGTTTCTACGCAATTGTTGCATAATCCATCCTTGTCAGTAATTAGGAATAAGCCACTCCTTGAGCACCATTTACATTTTGCCATGGTTTTTTCTTTTCGAAAATTCTTTTAATATGATTCTTTTATGTTATTACTGGATGTTTTACATATCAATCGTTTTCCTATATCAACAATCTTGTATTGTTCAGTTATGTTAATATTCATGCAAATTCCGGAGCAAAGCGGACAGAGTTCAGTTAATGCTTTCCACATTGTTATTTAATACTTATTTTCTCTTTATGAATTATATTATTTTCATCCACAATATTGATAAGGTAAATTCCTCCACGATAATGTTTAACTGACAATCTCGAATTATTATGAATCTTTGCATTCAATACTTTCCTTCCGGCGATATCATACAATTCAACATTCATGTTTTGCTGATTTCCTGTCCATTGTATATTTATGAAATCAGTTGCCGGATTAGGAAAAACTGAAATTCTACTTAATTCTTGATTATTTAGTCCTGTTATAATCATAGGTGAATAATAATACCTTTTAGTCCACAATCCTGAAAAACCAACAATACTTGTTATCATATATTTGTAATCATATTTTAGTGGAAGTAAGCAATCATCAAATAAGTAATTTTCAGGAACAACAAGTGAACTATAACGAAAATTCATATCATACGTCAATTGACCAGACATCTGTGGTCCTGAATATTTGATAAAAACCTGATTTGTACCAAAAAAATAATATTCTTTATAGGTTTCAACCCAATTGTTAGTTTGCCAATTGTATAACCTAATTACTTTTCCATCCTCATAGCTTCCAAATTCCCATTTTTTTCTTTCAATATCAGTTGAACCTTTTTTTGTTGTAAATGAAGTAATATATTCTAACTGTTTATTCCCAATGTTGTATGTATTGGAATAATCAGTTTTGCTCATAAAATCCCACTTGTTTTCCTCTTTAATCCATTGATAATAGTTTGACAGCAAAACCTGACCATTTCCATCATAACTTTTATCTGTCCTGTTTTTAACTACCCATTCATTCAATGTTTTATCCCATAAGTAATAATGTTCTGAAGAGCATTGTCCATTTTCATTGTAACTGAACTCCTTCTTTTCTTTAAGTTCATATGCCATGAGTGAAGTAGACCAAGAGAAGTTAATTAGACTTGTATTTTGCCCCTTTTCATTGTAATAAAACTCAACTTTGGTATTCTTCCCAACAGTAATTATACTGTCCAATCTTAGTTTTCCAATCTCCTGGGACAATAAGGCAGAATAAGAAAAGAATAAAAAGATGAATGCAAAAAGTGCTTTGAAGGTTTTCATAGTTGCCAGATTTGAGTCTTACTGCTGCTTATAGTTGGTAATTTTAACGAACTTTCTCGAATAATCAAAAAAATATCCCCAACATTATCACACTACCGGTAATTGGCAGGAAAATTTTCGTATCAATTCATCCACCTCATTCTCTCATTTACTTCCACCCCGATTTCCGTCAGGACAAACTCTTTTTTCTCCCAGTCAAATATGCCGACTCCATTCTTGGACCATCGCATGGTAGACCTCCAAATGATCCTGTTTCTCAACCTTACCTCGATAAGTAATCTGCGTGAATATTGGGCTTTCATTGTTACAGGTTTACATGATGCAATTTAGCACAATTCTACGGAGAAGCGGGGAGATAAGTATTTAAGTTCGGATGCTTGCGTTGCTATTTAGGGGAATACGGGTAAGTTTCCCTTTACAACCGATAAAATCAATTTTTTCAACTCCCTCATAAGAAAATTTCAGAAAGTTTTCGAACAACAGAATATACTTTCCATTCTAAGTAGTGGATGAATCCACATACTTTGGTAACTGTGGAGAAGAATATTTTCTTACCAAATGAAAAAAGTCGCGCAACCAGGCAAAGTCTGTTACAAAACCGCTAGCTAAAGCAAGTTTATGGAATTCCTCCATATCCTCATTATTTTCATTTATAGCGCTAACATCAAAATATGTACTGCCAACTAAATCCATAGTTATTGGATCGATTGTGGTCACCCCTTCAAAAATTACTGAGCTATCTATTGCTCCATTGCTTAAAGACTTTAGAAAGGTGCTTCTTGTAATAATTCCGACAGCATCTCCGGGAGAAATAAGCTCAACGAAATGTTCATCAAACTTACTACATTCCCTGACTAATAAGTCCTTCTCCTTCTGTTCATCTGTAAAGCTATAATGAATATGAGACATCCCATGAGATGTTCCTTTCATGAATTTGTTATTGGTAGGAAATAAAGAGGTGAAAATATATCCACTCATCGGGATCAAGGAGCCTTTTGACGAGAAAGAATCGACATAGAGTGGAAGATCAGGAAGAAATTCTACTTCCAAACACTTCTCGTCAAAATAAACATGAGAATACTTCTTGAGATTCTGAGACTTTAAGACAAGGTCCCTTAATTCTTTGTTCGAAATCTTAGATATAGCTTTTTGAGGGAATAAACTCCTTAACGAGGACTTTGGTAAGTATCTGGCCAATGGTCTGTCAAGCACTAGTTCACTAAGTGGCAGAAAAAGACAATTATCTCGGGTCATACCTTCCCTATAAGAAACGATCTGAAGACCTAATTCTTCTGTGTCTTTCCTTACTCCAGGCATTGTCTTGGTTTCTCCAAAGGGATCGAAATAGTTTTCCAGTCTTTCCGAGTTATCGTTCCCGGTGACCTTAACTCCAATAATGTGTTCAGGGACAACTACTTTATTAATTTTTTCTTCACAATCACCAATTAGATATACTAGTATTTCTAAAGGATGGGGAAACTTTTTTGCTAACTGAACAAGTATTTGCTCAACCATTCCGCTGGGGTATAAATTAAAGGATCTTTTCGCAGAAGCCTGATCATAATTGTCAGAATGAGACGTATCTTTTTTTGTTGTTTTAGTAGCCATGATGAAATAATTTAATGTTTAATAATAATCACAAGTGTCCAAATAGTTATTGTTCATTTGTCTTTTCCTTGAGCAAATCAGCAATTATAATCGGAGGATCTTCATTCTCATTAACAAGCCTTTGAAAAGCCGAATAAATTTTTTTTGAGGTTTCATAATGCCTGATCAGTCGAAGGTAAACCTCCTCGTTATTCATTAGGGTTACCAATAAATCTGTTTTTAACTGATAAATGACATGTTGATCCACAGGATCCACCACTACAGTCCCTTTATTCAAAAGATTGTTGAAATGAGCTGCCAGAATAAAAATATCTGTGGTATATTCAACTGGATAGTCTTCTAAGACATTGACCCAACAGTGATAGTGTTCATCATCAATTAAATAATGAAAAATTCCTGGTATATTTTCACCCAACGCAAAGCGGGTTTCAATTATTCTATCATTTTCATAAATACCACACTTCCAGTCCGCCTCACTAAAGAGTTTTTTCAAGTCTTTCCAGACCAATTCCTTTCTCCTTTCAACCTTCAATAATAAGCGAAAGAAAATCTGTAAAGAGTGCGCCAGCTTTTTCATGGTAGATTCTTTGATGGTTTTGTAATATCAAGTTATAGTGGCTCCAGAATAATTCCAGAGCCACATTTTCTTTTCAAAATGAACGTAATCCAGGCAAACTTGGCAGTGATAAAGTTGGTAAACTTGGCGTTGAATATGTTGGCAATGATGGCATTGTATAAGCGGGTGCTGTGTATACAGGTTGTTTCGGAACATACACCCGGTTATAGTTATCATTGATGTAATACTGTCCTCCATGAGGACCTGTGCTTATGATATGGCCTGCCCCATAATTTAAAGCGCCAACAGAATAATCTCTGGCAACACTTCCCGTTGATCGGGTGTAAGGGTTGAAATTGCCCCTGGTACTCCAATTGTCATGGTTGGTGTAATTTGTCGTGCTTCTGTAATGGGGTTGGACATAGGTGCCATTACTTCTGAAATAACCGCTTACATAAGTTTGTGCTGAGACATTAACTAAAAATGTCAACGAAAGAATTGCTGAAAGAATCATTGTTTTCATAATTGTCATTTTTTTAAGATTGTGAATATTTATTATTATCACTTTCTTTATGTCATGACAAAAAAAAAGTAACCCGAGTTGGATTACTTCTTTTAGACTTTTTTATGTTCCAGCTAATTCAGCATAATAAAAGCAGCCCAATTTTTTGGTTCGGGGTACTTTCCCCTGCATTTTTGTTTTGCTTCCAGGAAAGCTTCCCTTTTTTCTTTTCCGTCTAATAGGTTGGTGTAAAATTCAGTCATCATATATCTGGTGGCTTCATCATTCACTTCCCAAAGACTCATCATAATGGTTTGAACACCTGCCTGTTTGAAGGATCTCTGTAAACCGAATACTCCTTCACTAGACACTTCTCCTAATCCGGTTTCACAAGCTGATAAAACGACTAGATCTGTTCCCCTTAAATCCATATGGCTGATCTCTCTGGCCGTCAGTACTCCATCTTCAATGTTGTCAGGTATCTTTCCTCCCAACCATGCTGTGTTCCCTCCTGCCATAATCAATCCTGAGCGAAGCATTGGATCAATGAATGGTTTGTCCATCTGCTGGTCTCCCAGCCTTTGCATTATAAAGGGGGTTTCTTTGCTTTCCTCAATGGTTGAGAAGAATCCATGTGTGGCAATGTGAATAATGCTGTATTTCTTTCCTGACAGTGATTTGAAGGATTCCTCATTTCCAACACTCCCAATGAAAAGAGAATGTGGATATTTTTTTCCCTGCATCATTTGTCCAATATCTTCAACCTCCATCAAAGTACCACCCAATGATTCCCACCCTTGATTAGAATCCCTATATCCTCTTAAAGGTATATAGGAACGACTTTTCTCATATTCATATTTGCTACTCTCTGCCAACATTTTATCTTCTTCCATATCATACTCTAATCCACCGTAAAGCACTGCATTTTTATTTTGTGACTCAGGGTTATGGATAACCAGTTCTTTTGTCGAAGATAACCGGTATAGCTGGTAACGATCTCCAAGGGTCAGTGAATCATCGGTAGGAAGATTTTCGATGGCCAGCTGGTGAATTATTCCAGCAGGAGAAAAGTATACACGCTCCCCGGGAGCAACAACTTCTTCCAAGGGATCCCAAATGAGTTTTTTAATTTGTTTCCCCACATAATGATTGGAATAAATAACATTCTCCTCCTGAGAGAGATATTCATCAATCTGATCTTTCCTAAATAGTGATATCATCCTAGGAAATTGCCATTCCTTTCGAAGAACAAAAGCGGCATACTTCACTGTATCTGTTAATGTCGGATATTCCACAAACTCGATGGCCACTTCATTCTTCTCCAGATTTGACTGAACATCCTTCCATGTGATTTTCAAGTTACGGGTATAATCTCCGTATTCTTTGGAAAGTTTTACCAGTTCAGTTTCTTTCTGTTGTGCAATATTCTCTAATGAATCAACATTCAAGTATCTCTCCGCAATGGGTTTTTCTAAAAGGCGTTGGATTTGAAGTTTAAGCTTTTTGAGCTCCTTGAATTTTTTAATTGCATCAGGTGTTCCATTCTTTGTAATTATTTCAATAAAATCTGATGAAATATTCAGCAATAATTCCTTTGTGAAAAGAGAAACATCATAAGGGAACTCAGCACTTTGATGCTGAGTTTTGGTTACATTTTCAAAATATAAAGGAAATACAGCAAATGAAAAACTCCAAGAATTCCATAATTGTCCCCTTTGTTGATCAGTCATAACTGAAAAATTTGAAACCAAATAATCATGAAGCCCTTTTAACATTATTTGAAAATGATTGAAAGCAGAATTGAAATCAGAGATATCAAGTTCTGCTCCAGCAAGATTACCTTGAGCAATAAAATAATTTGGATGTTTTTCGCCAAGTACTTCTCTAATTGATTTTACAACCTTCTGATTAATTTCTAAAGCTTTTGGGTAATTTTTAAGATTGGAGTAATCCATTGCCAGATTTCCCAAACGTATTAAATAATCTGGATGGTTTTCACCCAAAGTCATTTTACTGATACCAACTATCATTTGATTAATCTCCAATGACTTTGGAAAATTATTCAGCCTAGAATAGCAAATGGCCAAATTATTGAGACTTGTTAAGTATTCTGGGTCTTTAACGCCAAGAATTTCTTTTTGTAATTCAACTACTTCCAATATAAGCTCTAGAGCTTCTTGATATTTCCCAGCCTTAATGTAAACATTAGAAAGACCACCAAGGCAACGTAGATATTCACGGTTTTTCTCTCCATAAGTTTCTCTAATTGATCCAAGAGCCTTATTGAATATCTCAAAAGCACGTTCATGATCCCCAATATATGCGTAATTTGCGGCAAGATTACACATGGTAGTCAAATATGCTTTGTCATTTACTCCCAATACTTCTTTTTGTATCTCAGAAATTTCCCGATTAATTTCCAAAGCCAAAGCATATTCACCTAAATTAATATATGTTACAGCCATATTGGCCATATCATTTAAATAATTTTGGTCTCTCGTACCTGATATTTCTTTTCGCAATGCAACAACTTTCTTATTAATCTCCAATGATTCTTGAAAAGACCCAACTTCTGAATAATATGTATATAAGTTGTTGAGAATTGTTAAATATTTATCACTTCTTTCACCATAGATTTCCCCTGCAATTTCCAACATCTTAACAAGACATTGTATTGCCCTTTCATGGCTATTACTACTGAAATATGCTGTGTAAAGACCTGTCAGAATATTTAGGTGTGCTTCATTATTGTCGCCATATATGGAAGTATTCGTTGATTGTGCTTTTTGTCCTACTTTAATTGCAGACGCATAGTTATTTGTATCATTAAAAAGTCTTAATAATAATTGTAGGACATTAAGGTATGTTTGGTTAAGAAAATTATTCCCTTCATAAATGTCTTTCAAGATCGACAGATAGGCAATAGATTTTTCGTAATTTTTCGTTTCCATATTCATTATACCAGCAGAATAAATCAAATCTATTTCATCTGCACTTTTTAATTGATAACCTTTTGAAACGCCATATTTTTTTATATAGGAATCTAGAAGAACATTTATATTATCTGTTTTGAATGATTTATTTTCTGTCAATAAATAGCAAAGGTTTAGGTTTACGTTAATATTCAGAATTATTAAGTCATCAAGTCCTTTTTTTTCAGCATATCTCTCTAGCACAGGAATTGCTTCCTCACAATTTCCGTTGAGGGCATTCATAATTGCGTAATCAATCTCTTTATCAGCTTGAGATTCCTGGGAACATACTACCGAAAAACCAGTTAGAATAAAGGTTATAAGGAGAAAACCTTGTCGTAAAGTATATGTGATAAATGAATGCATCCTAAGCTGAATTTGGGTACTATAGAATTAAGTTTTGATATGTGGAAATGACATAAATGGAGTATGATAACTTTTTCTAATTGAGTAATATAAATGCTGCCCAATATTGTGGTAATGGGAATTTTTCTTTACAGCTTTTTTTTGCTTCAAGGAATGCTTCACGTTTTTCCTTACCGGATAACAAGCCTTCATAGAATTTTGTCATCATTAACCGGGTGGCATCATCATGTACATCCCAGAGGCTCATCACTATAGTCCGTACGCCTGCCTGTTTGAAAGATCTCTGCAAACCAAACACCCCTTCACTTGACACCTCTCCCAGACCTGTTTCACAAGCAGATAGCACTACCAAGTCAGTTCCCCTTAAATCGAGATGGCTTATTTCTTTTGCCGTCAGCACACCATCCTCAATATTTTCCGGAATTACTTCACCCAACCAAGCTCTGTTTCCACCTGACATGATTAGTCCTGAGCGGAGCATGGGATCAATAAATGGTTTGTCCAGTTGTTGATCCCCTATTCTTTGCATCATAAAAGGGTTCTCACGACTTTCCTCAATGGGAAGGAAGAATCCATGAGTCGCAAGATGAATGATGCCATGAGGCTCGCCTGAGAGCGATTTAAAGGACTCCTCATTTCCTGACACACCTGTATATTCTTTAACCTCATATTGCTTCTCCCTCATCACTTGAGAAATTTGCTCCACTTCAGGCTTTGTGCCCTTCAGGTATTCCCATCCACTCCTGGTGGTTGTATCAGAGTTGTAACCTCGAAATGCCAGATAAGAACGACTTTTCTCGAACTCATACTTTGTGCTTTCTTTTTTCATATCTGCATCTTCCATGGCATATTCCAACCCACCAAATAGCACAGAAGAGCGAATCGGTGAAACAGGCCTATCAAAGGCTAATTCTTTTGTTGAGGATAACCGGTACATTTGATATTGATCACCAAGGGTTGTTGAATCATCTGCTGACAGGTTTTCAATGGCTAATTGGTGAATAATTCCAGCTGGAGAAAAGTAAACCCTCTCTCCAGGTGAAATAACTTCCTCCAATGGCTCCCATATGAGCTTTTTGATCTGCTTCCCTACAAAACCATTGGAATAAATCTCATTCTCATCCTGAGAGAAGTATTCATCAATCTGGTCTTTTCTGAAGAGGCTAATCATCTTGGGGTATTGCCACCCCTTTCGCAGCACCAGTGCAGCATATTTGATTGTGTCAGAAAGTGTCGGATATTCCACAAACTCAATGGCTACATCATTATCCTCCAGTTTTGCCTGGACGTCTTTCCAGGTTATTTTTAGGTTCTCAGTATTATCACCATATTCTTTTGAGAGCTTAACAAGTTCTGTTTCCTTCTGTTGGGCAATATTTTCCAATGAATCTGTATCCAGATATCTTTCAGCAATCGGTTTTTCCAGAAGCCCTTGAATTTGAAGTTTAAGCAGTTTTAGCTCTTCAAATTTTAAAATTGACTCCGGCGTTCCTTTTTCCAAGATTAGTTTATTAAAATCAATTGTCGTATTTAGCATTAGGCCTTTTGTGAAGAGAGTGAAATTATAAGCATCGCTTGTTCCTTCAGGATGGGTAATTAAAGTTTTCTCCAAAAACATCGGAAATGGATAAAAATAATTCCTAATTTTTCTCCAGTATTGCACCCTTTGGTTTTCGGTCATCATGCTGATATTCTCAATAACCATTTTCTGCGTTTTCATAAGCATCTCACGAAAATGAATTAATGCAGAATCATTTTTCATTAATTGATATTCAGTTAGTGAAAGATTATTCAGCCTATTTAAATAATAAGGATGATTTTCTCCCAATGTTTCTTTTGTCCAATTAATATTTAAACGGCAAGTTTGCAGAGAGGTATCGTAATCACCGTTACCATAATATAACCTATCAATAATACTAAGGCTCTGCAAACAATCTGGGTGTTTTTCGCCTAGTACTTCTTTTCTTAGTTCCCACACATTTAAGCTAATGTCCAAAGCTTTTTGGTAATCACCTAAACCTATATATGTTAAAGCAAGGTTACTCATACATGTTAAATAATCCGGATCTTTTTCACTGAAAACTTCTTTCCCTAATTCAATAACCTTCAAGTTGATTTCCAATGCCTTCTCGTAGTCACCGAGATCCGAATAAGTTAAAGCTAGGTTGTTCACATTCAATAAATAACTAGGATTTTTTTCACCCCAAACTTCTTTCCCTAACTCAACAACCCTCAGCTTGGTTTCCAATGCTTTCTGGTAATCGCCAAGTTTTGAATAGGCTACTGCAAGATTTGCAAGACTTGCAAGATAATCCTTGTGCTTTTCACCTAAAACTTCTTTGTATAATTCAACCACTTTCATTTTTATTTCCAACGCCTTCGAGTAATCTCCATTATCTGAATATGTATGAGCCAAATTCGCAAGGCTGTTAATATAATCCGGATTTTTTTCTCCCAAAACTTCTTTCCGTAATTCAACCACTTTTAAGTTTATTCCCAAAGCTTTCTTGTAATCTCCAAAATATGCATAACCAGTGGCCAAGTCATTCAGACTTCTCAAATATATCGGGTCTTTTTCACCCAGTACTGCTAAGCGTAATTCAACAACTTTTTCATTAATTTCTAATGCTTTTGTGTATTCACCTAATTTTGAATAAACTGCAGAAAGATTATTCAAGAGCGTTATATAATCAGTATTCTTTTCTCCCAAAGATTTTTTGCCGAATTCAACAGCTTTTTGTAAAATATCCAACGCCTTTTGGTATTGTCCTGTAAAAATGTAATCTTCCGCCAGGTAATTTATTCTTAACAAATAATCAGGATTTGTTTCTCCCAAAATCTCCTTTCCAATAAGAGCTCTATGTTGAAGATATTCTATGGCATTTCCGGTTTCGCCAATATTTTCACTGGAGGCTGCAAGAATATCGAGTATATTTAATGATGTTTTATTTTTCTCCCCAAAGAGTTTAAGATTTAATTCCCAAGCCTCTTTTCCTAAATCAATGGCAGATTTATATTCCTTTAAAAAATAATAACCTTGTGCCAGCATTACTAATATATAAGAAAAGGATGCGTCTGGCGATATATTTTTTTGTTTATAATACTCATTGATAAGTGAGAAATTAAAAACCATCTTTTTTGTATTCCCAACTTTTTTATTAATTATACCAGCATAATACAATAACGTCGCTTCATCAGCACTTCTTAAAGTATCGGTTTTTAAAATGCCATGTATTGCTAAATAGTTATCCGTAAGTGCATTGATTTTATCCACATCCAATGCTTCATTTTTTGTGGCGAGGTAGCACAAATTAAGATATACGTTAATCTCAAGGGTCTTGAAATCATCAAATCCCTTCATCTCAGCATATTTTTCCAGAACAGGAATAGCTTGTTCATATTTTGAGTTCTTGGCATTAATAATTGCATCATTAATCTCATTATCAGCCTGTGATTCTTGTGGATAAGCAGCAGAAAAACTTAGGAGGGTCACAATCACAATGAGACAACTATGCAATAAGGAATTTTTGACAATAAAATGCATTATTAACTGAATTTGGATTGGTTGCTTTATTAGGTTTTGTTTTTAGGAAATAATTTAAACGGGGTCATCTTAATAATAATAGACAACCCCGGAACTGAAAAAAACTCCTAATTTGTCACCAAATGGTAATTATTCAGTATTGGCCCCCTGTTCACAATCTTGACTATATATCTTCCTGTCCAGCGTGGGACCCAACTCACATAACACCTGTCTGTATAATCGTCATCCTTTGCAATTAAATTTCCATTTGAATCATAAACGTACAAGTCTAGGTCCGTATCACCATCCCCTATTACAACTATTTCAGCCAATTGTAATTCTATAAAATTAACTTCATATAAATCTTTGCTATTCCCATAAACATAGTTATACCTCTCGCCCGGGCCACCAACCCTGCCTCTGGTAGCCTGATTTGCTTTCTCTACTTCAACAATGGCTGCCAATAATTTCGCATCACCATCTGCATAATTTTTTGCTGCTGCCAGGATACTTGCCATATCATATCCCTCTTTGCTTTTTTTAGTAGCCTCTTCTTCTGGCTTAGGTTCCTGTTTGTATGATTCAAACTTAAGGTCCTGAGTCTTGATGCTACTCATAATTTTGGCTGCCTGAACTAAGGCTTCAGCGGAAAAGGTCTTGTAACCATACATCGCCAGTTGATTTGCTAACTGCAAATTTTCAAGGTCCTCTGATGGCTTGTTTTTACTAGCCACTTTCTCCTCTTGTGCTTGTGCAGCACATATCACGGCTGCTAATACCAGCAAAAAAATCAATTTTTTCATAATCGAGTTTTTAAAATTGTGGTTTATGAATATGGAAGGGTGTCATTCATTTGAGCTATTGATAATCAACGCCCATAAAAATAATGAAATTTCCAATTGATTCTCTGTCAATTTTGAAATACCGTGAAGAAATATCAAGAGTGTATTTTTTTACTGATTCAGCTATTGCAAAAAGTAACCACCTCATTTGAGATGGTTACCGTTGAACAATTAAAATTTGAAATATGAGGTATATGGACCCCCTTCTTTTTTTGTATCAATTATCCAATTTGTTTTGGGCTTGATGTTAAAGGCATTGGCAAATCTGAAATAGGAAAACGGACTTTTGATTGCCTATTACCTTTGAGGAAATTTAAGTGATATCATGGCATCAATATTCCACATCAGTTGTTCATAGAACGGAAGGATCTTTTCCTGAACAGACATTAATTCGAACAAATTCTCACAAATTCCACTTTCCTCCGATAATGGGTGAACCAGAAGGTTATAGGCAAAATGACCAGGCAGCTTTATCATTCCCTCATCATCCAATGAGAACTCATTATTATATTGAATAAGCCTCGATTCCAAAAATGTGGTGTAATCCACAGGCAACATCTGTATTATCTGTTCCTGCCGGGCGAAGAGATAAAACTGGTGGAATAAGTCATCCGTAAATTCATGGTAATACAAGGGACGAACCTGCTTAACCTTTTTGAGAATAAAGATGACCGACAGAATCATCAGTTCAAATGTCTTGTCCTTCCTGTTTCTAAAATTTTTCCAATCATCATTGAAGAAAGTGGAACTCGCCAATAGCATTCCCATGACAGTTAGGTTCCCCGCACTTAGACCACTCAATTGATCTTTTTCTTTGTACCTCTTTGCAAACAAGCTGTTTATGATTTTCATGGCGTTTTACTTTGTGTTTTCCAGAATGCTTTGCTTTACACTGTTCATGATCATTATCCTATCCTTGTTGAATGTCAGTGGATTATTATCACGGGCAATGCTTATTGTCTCATTGTCTATGTTCATGCCATAGACACCTTCATGCTCCCCAAGCGGAAAGGGTAAATTATCCTGGATCAGTTTCAGAATATCCGATGGTACTCCATAATCATTCGATCTTGGAATGAGGTTATAAATAGTCAACGTGATCATTCCCCTCCGGACACCCACAACAATATCGCCAATTTGTCTTCCAAAAAACAGTTGTGTGGGGACATTTTTGTACCTGTATGTGCTTACCCCTGTCCTTGATGATGTACCCAGGTATTCAAACTCTGAGGATTGGGGATTGAGTTTATCACCCAGATCAAATCGCTGTGCCCAAAGGGAGATGGTTAGGCAGATAACAGATAACGTGATCACAAACTTTTTCATGGCAGTTGATTTTTGTTTTTGTTAGCACTTCTGATCAACAAAATACCAGGAAGAAAAGTAAATAACCCGGCACCAATTAGAGCGCCAAAAGTATCAGCAGCATCCAAACCAAGATCGGGATACTTTGATAGTGAAACTACTCCGAGGATGATTAATCCGTAACCAATTGCTGTTTTCATTTTTATTTATTTTTAAGGTTAGAAAATTCAAATGTGGAAATCATTATACCGAAGGCAGGGCTGGTTTCATCCTTGTAAGATTCAATGGAACAGGCGTCAATAGCCATTACTTTGTTACCTTCGCTGTAATAGAACATCTTATGGTATAGCTTATAGCCATCAACATAGGGTGCCAGCATGTGGATATAATAAAATTCTTTCATCCCGACGTATACTGTCCCCCGTTTTACAATTTCTGTTTCACCTGACACTGCATCGAACTGTTCTTTTAATTCTTGATTGGAAAGGGATTCCATTTGTTCTTTAGCAGACTGACTTGAGTAGGTAGGGAACGATTTTATTGAAACAATAAAGGAATTCCCCCTTCCGTCGACAATCTTTGCATCGACACTTGGATCATATATCTGATCTTTCCTGGACCATCCCTCGGGGTAGATGAACGAATAATTGTACTTCCTGCTTTCAAATTTTGTCTGTCCCATCAGGCTCATTGGAACCAGGATTAGGATAAAAAAGAGCTTTATTAGATTGAATGTTTTCATGATATTGAAATTGTGATTACACCTCTTTATGTGGGAGCAAAAAAAAAGTAACCCGAAATGGATTACTTTTTTATGAAGATTTTATTACAACCTTGAATTCAGAAGAATAAGAATTCGCTTTTCACAACTCTTTTAGGAGATCCTTAGCCTTACTTTGATATTCATTATTAGACATGATTGCTATTTCTTGAAGCAAAGCAGTTGCTTTCCTCTTTTTCCCGTTTTTAAGATAGGCAAGGGAGAGGTACCATTTGATGTCCAGGTCTGTTGCAGCCAGCATTTCGGAATCAGAATCTAATAATGAGTTCAGCGTAGTGATAGCAACCTTTGTATTGTCATTCTCATATTGAAGGAGTGCATCAAAAAATAAGGAATCTGATTTGGTCAATGGCAGATCATCGCCACCTCTTGAAGGAGGGGGTGTATAAGCATATGCTGTATAATACCGGGAGGCTAGGTCTTCACAAGAATTCATGTACCCAACATAAAAAAGTCCAAGCAAAGAAGCAGCAAGAGCTATAGACCCAACTGGGATGAAGATTTTGCGAATTTTTCCTTTATTCTTGATTTTCTCTTCTTCATTGCTAATGATTTGCTCCAAGCGCTCTTTCCTTACAGCTTTTATAATTGAGCGCTGTACATCAACCTCCTTTCGAAGTTCCGGGTCAT
>Ga0208458_1001678_pt1 | contig 17731 bp, 14 predicted proteins | sample AD_UKC085_MetaG_FD_184432 | JGI IMG/M metagenome (GOLD analysis project Ga0208458, IMG submission 184432) | Active sludge microbial communities of municipal wastewater-treating anaerobic digesters from USA - AD_UKC085_MetaG (SPAdes) (version 2) | ecosystem: Engineered > Bioreactor > Anaerobic >... | reverse complement strand
ATGGTATTGCCTGCGATCAGGACGGGGGTGTCTTGGGTGCCGGTGATTTCGCCGGCGATCTCGATGCCGGAGCGGTGGTGGCCGGTGATGGTGTTGTTGACGATCTGGGTCCCGGCATTAAGTTCGTCACCGGTATCCATGGCGCCAATAATGGCCACACCGCCGCCGTTACCCAGGCAGTCGTAGATGTAGTTATCGCTGATGGTCAGGATGCGGGTCTTGCTGCCGCTGGTGGCGCTGGGGCCCGGGGCCACAACCCCGAAGCGGCCCAGTGTGCCGTCCTGGGCAGGGCCTGTCAGGGGGCCGACCACGCTGTTGATCAGCTGCGAGCCAATCGGGAAGGCCACCGTGTGCGTGAATTCCACCAGGTTTTTCATGTTGCCGGCGGTCAAAATGCCGGTGTTGGCCACGACAATGCCGTCCACCACAACCTCATCCGCCCCGATGCGCACAACAGAGACGTCCAGGTCTGCGGTGGGCTGGATGATGGTTTCCACGGCTGGGTCATAGGCGTACCCGGCTGGCGGGACGTAGTCTTTTTTGCTTTCACCCGCCGTTGCCCCCAGCAGGGTCAGCTTCTTGGTGATGTTGATCCGCTCATCGTAGAGACCAGCAGCTACATTCACGGTGCTGCCGGAAACCAGGTCGATGGCTTCCTGGATGCGGCCGACGGCCCCGGTTTGCGGGCTGTCATCGTCCACGTTCAGGTAGGAGAAATCGCCCTGGAAGCCTGCGCCGGAGGCGGTGATGATCGTATCCGTGCCGGAGTTCAACCAGGGGGTGTAGTCCACCAGGCTGCCGCCGTTGGCCAGAATTTTGACCTCGGCCGGCACCGCGGTGCCCCACCAGTTTCCGGAGGCGTTCAGGGTCGTGGTCGACAGGTTGACCACCTCGCCGTTGATGGATGAATTATCCACTTCCAGCACGCCGGTTGCAGCCGCCCGGATGATGATGGCGCTGTGATAGGTGCCCGGGTTGGCAATCAGGCCGTTTTTGTCAACGGTGATGGTGGTGCCGGTGACCGACATGTTTTCAATGGCCGAACTGGCAAACCGAATGCCGTAGGTGTCATTATCCGCACCCTGGGCAATCACACTGATGGCGCTGTTTTCAACCACCAGATTTCCGCCGCCGCCGGTGTGATTAATGCCGCTTTTGACGTTGTCAATTGTGGCTTCCCGCACCGTCAGGTAGTTCACATAGCCCTGGATGGAAACGTAGAGGCCATTGGTGAATTCAGAGTTTGCAATGGTCACATGATCGTTCCCATTGGGCCCGGAAACAAAGCTGACCCCAACCACCGCAGGGGTTGTGGCAAACCGGCCCGCCCCGTCAAAGGTGCAGTTGGTCACGCCCACGTTATGCACATTTTTCAGGACAAGCAGCGCCGTGGTGGCACTGTCCGGGGTGAAATTGATGTTTTGAATAACCCAGTTGTCATCAGCTCCAGGCAGATCGATGGACAGGGTGCCCTGGAGGATCGGCAGGGGAGCCCCGCTGCCATCCGTGGCGCCGATGAAGCTGATCTGCTTGTTGGAGACCGTCAGGGTCTCCACGTAGGTCCCGCCGGCAATGTGAATGGTTCCACCGGCCGCCACGCCAGCGATGGCGTTCTGGATGGTGGCAAAGGCATCGCCGCCGAAATTGGTTGCCGGGCCGACGCCATCCGGATCTGCGCCCGGTGCGGTTGCCGCCCAGGCTGCGTCGACGTAAACGGTGTTCGGCAGATTCTGAACCACATAGTTCCAGTTGAACCCGCTGAATCCATAATCCACGCTGTCAGTGCCGCGCACGAACAGCTGGTACTCAACTTGTGTGCCTGCCGCCAACGCGGGAAGGTCCACATACCAGTTGGCACCCGGGTAACTGGTGTTATCGTAGGTGCCCATGAATTTGGTCCACGTGCCGGCGGTGATGTTGTGGATCTCCACGCCGGCAGTTTCACCCGGAACCGTATCACTGTTCATCCACACGCGTACAGTCTGGGTGTAAATCGGGCTGCCGGCGGGCAGCTGAGCCACCCGGCTGTTTGTCGCCGCCTCAACTGCACCAGCCGGGGAGAGCCCGAATGCCAGTGCTGCAATAAACATGGCTGCCAAAAAAACGGACAGCCCTTTTGAGAGTGTTGGTCTCATCTGTGTCACTCCTCCTGTTGAACCACCAACCGGGTTAAATTTGCCATCCCCACTTGCATGGATGGTCGGGATCAACTGAAACAAATATGTGTCAGGCTTTCTGAGTACATTTCCCCTTTCTGGGTCTCCAAAGTAGATGAGCAACCCCTGATGTTGATCTTCTTGCGACTTGCCTGTACAGTGATTATAGCACGGCGAAAATCCATATTCAACTTACATTTACTTTGGAATTACCTTAAAATTTTTAGAGTGCCCATCCCGTGCTATAATTTTGATATGCATACGCCCGAATCTCCCCTTGTCATCGGTATCGCTGGCGGCTCTGGCTCAGGCAAAACCACCGTCGCCAATGTCATCCTCCAGCGGGTGGGCAGCCATCGGATAGCCTACCTCGCCCATGATGCCTACTATCGTGAACTGACCGGCCTGCCTCCTGTGCAGCGCGCCCAGGTCAACTTTGACCACCCCAACTCGCTGGAAAACGAACTGCTGGTCCAGCACATTCAACAGCTCAAAGCCTGGCAGCCTGTCGAAATGCCCGTCTATGATTTCACCTGCCATGCCCGTACCGGGCAGACGGTCCATGTCGAGCCACAGCGGGTCATCCTTGTTGAAGGTATTTTGATCTTTGCCGAGCGTGCCTTACGCGAGCTCTTTGATGTCAAAATCTTTGTCGATACCGATGCCGACATCCGCTTTATTCGCCGCCTTCAGCGGGATATTGCTGAGCGCGGCCGCACCACCGAGATGGTCATTAGGCAATATTACGCCACTGTCCGCCCCATGCATCTGGAATTTGTCGAACCATCCAAGCGCTATGCCGATGTCATCATCCCCGAAGGCGGTCATAACGCTGTTGCCATGGATATGGTCATTGCCCGGATTGAATCGCTGCTCGCCCCTGGCGGAATCCGCTCATGAGCGATCAACCCCCCGAGCCCATCCAACTCCCTCCGCCTGGCTTCTGGCAGCGGATTAAGCTCTGGTTCAAGCAGCCCGCTGTCCTGACCACCCTGCGCATCCTGGCGTTGGTTGTGGTGGTGGGACTGTCCATCTGGCTGGTGCTTAACCGCGAGCGTATTGAGAGTCTGGCTGCATTTGGTTACCCTGGCATTTTTCTGGTCTCAGCCTTACTGAATGCCTCGCTCTTTTTGCCCCTGTCCACCGGTGTGGTCATTTCCATGATGGGCGCGGTTTTTAATCCCTACCTGGTCGCCATTGCCGCGGGCTCTGGCTCCACTCTGGGTGAAGTCTCGGGCTACCTGGCGGGTTTCAGCGGTCAACCTGTGATGGAAAAACTGGACCGCCAGCGCAAGCTGGAATACTGGATCAAACGCTATGGCGGCTGGGCTATCATCTTTTTAGCCTTCATTCCCAACCCGCTGTTTGATGCTGCCGGCATGATTGCTGGCGCGCTCAAGATGCCCCTCTGGCGCTTCCTGATCTACTGCTGGATTGGTAAATGCCTGAAAATGCTGGCATTTGCGCTGGGCGGCGCCGCACTCATTGACCTGATCCCCTGGCTTTAGCCCATTATGGCTTTGGCGTTATCCGCCTGAGATTTAGCTTTTCCCGCCGCAGCTCGGTCAGTTTTCGGCGCCCTTCGGCTTGAATTTGCCGCCAGCCATCCAGCACTTGTTGAACCTCAGCCTCAAGCTCAGGGTATTCGCCGTATCGAATTTGCGTATAGACCTGTGTAATCTGGTCTGCCTGTTCTTGATGCTCCGGGAACAGCCGTTGCAGCGCTGGTAAAAATTCCAGCGGTGTGGTTGCTGGGGGTCGGGGGTGTTCCAGTGCAGCACATAACCCCATTAATTGTCCGTAAGCCCTTCTGACCCGCGCTGCCGCCAGCACCTGTGCCGCGCTGCGGGGCTTCCCTCGGTTGGCTTCTGGCAGGGTTGGGATCCTCTGAACGCGGCTGACGTTGCGCCGCTCGTCTTCACCCGCCTCGGCTCGCCTGATCCGCGCCGCATTCAATCGCCGAATAATCAAGATGATGGCAATGGCCAGGATAATCCCCACCACCCACAGCCGGGCTGTTTCTTCCCAGTTGATAATCTTCTCCGCTGCCTGTTCCATCAAGTCAAGCATTGTCGCGGCCGTCTGCTGAACGGATTGTTGCAATGCTTCAATGGCCTTGCGATTGTATTCCGGCTTGATGACGCGGATTAGCAGTTGAATCAGCCCAACCAACGGCACCGAGATCAACAGCCCTGCCAGCAAAACAATGGCCAGCAGTCCCGTAAAGATGCCCATCAAGAGCTTGCCTATGATTTCTCCAAAAACCTGCCCCGTCAGCATTCCCAATCCCACCGCCGCCGCGGCCAACCCGGCAACGCTCAACCAGCTTCGCCACCGAAATGGTGGCACCCGCCCGCCCCGGCTGACTGACAGATCCGCAATGCGGGTGGCGCTCAGGCTCAATAACCCCATCAATAAAAACAGGCCAACAGGGATGATGGCCAGGCTGCTTTTATCTGCGGACGTGATTAAGAAGTACAACCCTAACAGCAAAATCCCGGCTCGAAAACTGCCCTGAGTTCCCCAACTATCCAGCGCCGAGGTTGCCAGCGTCACCCCGCGCAGCGCCAGCAGCGTGATAACCAGCACATGCAGCGCTTCTGCCAGCGCCAGCCCGCTGAAGATCTCGCCGCGCGGCTGCCAGCGGTAAACCAGAGCATTTAAAGTCAAGATTTGTATCAGCACCAGCCAGACAAAAAACGCGCCGATCCGAATACTGCGCTTAATCCTCAAGAAATTAAAGACTCGGGCCAGAAAATGACTGCCCAGTTCCAGGGCAAATAAGGCTGCAATTGCCTCCCACCAGGGGGTGCGGCCTGCCTGAGTGTACTGATACCAGACACTGACCCAGGCTGTATCCATCCCCATCAGCGTCAAGGTGCTGATCTCTGCCCACAGCGTGGCTGAATGGCGTTGCGGGCTAGCTGGCTGCATGTTCCTCATCCTTGACCACAAAAGGCATATGAATGGACTGCACCCCAGGAATCTGCGGCGGTGCTTCTTCGTCTAACGATATCACCGTGGTGTGGGCCCGGTAGCGCTTCAATTGCACCAGCGTTTCGGCCAGGGTCGGGGTGACGAAGGCTGTCACCACCATCAACGTAGCCCCCAGCGGGATTCGCGGCGCCGCGCGCAGTAGATAATTCTCAAATGGAATCGTTGTGTAGGCCGTCAACCCGGCCAGGGTTTCCAGCAAAGTGCCCAACTGGCTGGCTGCGCGTCCCGGCGAAACCAAAAACGGCTGGTCGGCTCTTTTGAGATTGCCATTCGAGAGCAGCCCCACCGAATAGCCATCCTGCACCGCGTGATAGATCATCGTCGCGCTCACGCTGATAAGCTGCTCCAGCATGGGGGGCACAACCCCTTCCCAGATATGATGGGTGGTTGCTACATTAACACAGACCACCATCACTCGCGCTGTCACCGGTTGAAAAACCCGGGCCTGCAACGCCCCGGTTCGGGCAGTCGCCGGCCAGTGAATCCGCCGAAAATCATCTCCGGGTTGGTAATCCCGCACACCCATTGGCTGTGTAGGGTCTTCAAATAACCGCCGCCGCGCACCCCGATCCCCAAAGGGATCATCTGCGTTCAGTCGCAGTGTTTTAAGCGGCAGCATCTGCGGGAACACCACCAGCCGGTCCGATTGTTCTTCCTCTCGCTCGGTCTCAAACAGCCCAAACGGATCGCCTGATTCTAATTTGACCGGGCCCAGTGGATAGACCCCGCGCTGTTCAAATTGAAACGGAAACCGCCGGGTCACGCGCTGCTGCCAGCGCAAACTGTATTGATTGATGACCCAGCCGCGCTCTGGCAGGTGGGATGGCGCTATCAGGGTCGCGTCCTGTGGCGGTGCGCCAGTGGGCCAGGAGTCGCTCGTCCGCATCCAGATGACCGGCAGCCGCTTGTGATTGGCAACATCGATCTGCGCCTCGCTGGATTCGCCCGGAAAACCGCGCCGGTAGCTGATCCGCCGCTGGTAGCTTACCTGCCGCAAAGCATGGCGCTGCCAGAGCCGCGCCAGCCCCACAATCACCCCCAGGGTCGTGGCAAATGCCACCAGTTCCGGCAGCCCGAAAAAAGCTCCCGCAATGATAAACAGTACCAGCAGCGCAATCCAGCGGTCGATGGGCATTATCCCTCTACTGGAACCGGCACCGCCGAGACGATATCTTCAATCAGCTCTACCGCACTCCGGCCGCGCAATTGTGCCTGTGGCGCAATCATTAACCGGTGCGCAAACACGTCCAACGCCATGGCTTTAACGTCATCTGGCAGCACAAACGCACGCCCTTGCAGCGCCGCCCAGGCCTGCGCCGCCTGAAAGAGTGCCATCGTGGCCCTGGGGCTGGCCCCCAGTTGAATATCCGCGTTCTGGCGGGTGGCGCGGGCAATCCGCACCACATAATCTCGCACTGAATCTTCCACCCGAATGGCACGCCGTTCCTGCTGCAGCGCCTGAATTTCTTCCGGCGTCGTCACAGCTTCCAGTTCAACCAGTGGATCGCTCAATCGGAACCGCGCCAGAATATCATTTTCTTCTGTCTGTGTTGGGTATCCAATTTGCACCCGCAGTTGAAACCGGTCAATCTGAGCCTCCGGCAGCGGAAATGTTCCTTCCAATTCCACCGGGTTTTGCGTAGCCATCACCAGGAAAGGCCGGAGCAGGGGGCGGGTCACACCATCCACCGTCACCTGGCGCTCCTGCATTGCCTCCAGCAGCGCCGACTGTGTTCGCGGCGTTGCCCGGTTGATTTCATCAGCCAGGATCACCTGGGCCATAATCGGTCCCGGACGAAATTCAAATTCCTGCTGCTTTTGGTTAAACCAACTCAACCCGGTCACATCAGAAGGCAGTAGATCTGGCGTGAACTGGATCCGCCGAAAGGCGCACCCTAATGAAGCCGCCAGCGCCCGTGCCAGCGTTGTCTTGCCTGTTCCGGGCACATCCTCCAGCAGCACATGCCCCTCGCAGAGGATCGCCGCCACCAAACGCCGAATCACGTCGTCTTTGCCCACAATCACTTTTTGCACATTTTGAACAATTTTATGCGCCGCAGCTTGAATCATACTCATCCTCCAATATCGATGCTTATGCCGGTCTGTACCGGACATCAATCATGTCACCAACTTTTGCCTTCAGGCGTTGCGCTGCATTCCCATTGACCACGCACACCGCCAGATATCCCGAACTGTCGATCATTGCCACCAGGCTGCCCGGTCCACGGTCTCCAAAAGTCAGCACCAGTGGAATCTCTGTATCGCCAAAATGGATCGTGCAGCCCTGCCCTTCCAGTGCTTCAATCTGCAGCCCGGTTGCCAGATTGCCAAAATGGTCAACATGTAAAATTGGCGCTTGCCAGCCACCAACGGTTGCCGTGGGCTGGGGTATGGTCAACCTGACTGGCTCGCGCATCACCGTTCCTAATTTTTCCAGCGCCGCCCCATTCACAATATGGGCGGCAACCGGCGCAAAGATGTCTCGCCCATGAAAGCTCCGGCTTGGGTTGGGCAGCCAGAATTCCGCCTGATCAAGTTGGACGATGATAACCGGCTCGCCTGCCGTCTCAGCCTGCTCCAGGGAAATGGTCAGCAGACCATTGTCTGGCCCCACAAAATACCGCGTCCCAATCCGGGCAGCAATCGCCCGCCGTTCTGTTCCCACGCCCGGGTCCACAACCCCCACAAAGACAGTCCCTTCAGGGTAATAATTCCAGGCTCGTGCCAGCGTCAGCGCGCCCGCTAGAATATCCTGAGGTTCGATCTGATGGGTCAAATCGGCAATCTGCGCATTAGGCGCAATGGACCAGATCACGCCTTTCATAATGCCCGGATAACCATCCCGGTCGCCAAAATCAGTCATTAATGCAATGATCTTCATATATCCTTATCACTGTCAGCGGGGATGAAGCAATTGTAACCCATCGGAGATGAAAATCAGATTAACAAATCGTTCCCCCTCGCTTATAAATTTCTGATATTATTAGACATTGGCAGTATAATAAGCCCGACTTGGTAAAGTCACATCATTATTATCCCTTAGGAGCATACCTCTATGCCTGAAAAAATCCCCTTTCGTGAGCGTTTCCAATATTGGCTCGATAACCAGTTCTCGCGCGGCACTGGCGCCCTGATCCTCTGGCTGGGCATCCTTTCGCTGGCGGTGATTGTGGTCGCTGGCGGCATTATTGCCTTACTGGGGATTGCCCCGGCTGGCGGCGAGCGTCTCAGCTTCCTGGAGGCGGCCTGGCAGAGCCTGATGCGCACCCTGGATGCCGGTACCATGGGCGGTGATGAAGGCCTGGGCTTCAGAGTTATCATGTTCCTGGTCACCCTGGGCGGCATTTTTGTCATCAGCACCCTCATTGGTGTGCTGACCAGCGCCGTGGAAGGTAAGCTGGAAGATCTTCGCAAAGGCCGCTCACGCGTTCTTGAAACCAACCAGATTGTCATCCTGGGTTGGTCCGAACAAATCTTTACGATTGTTACTGAACTGATCGCCGCAAATGAAAATGTCGAAAAGCCCTGCATCGTCATCCTGGGCAAAAAAGACAAAGTCGAAATGGAAGATGAAATCGCTTCCAAGATTGAAGACCGCAAAAACATGCGCATCATCTGCCGCAGCGGCGACCCGATGGATGTAGCAGACCTGAATCTGGTCAGCCTCAATCAGGCGCGGGCCATTGTTGTGCTCTCTCCCGAAGGGAATGATCCCGACTCTGAGGTCATCAAGGCTGTCCTCGCGGTGGTCAACCACCCCAACCGTGACCCCGAAAAAACCTTCCACATTGTGGCTGAAATTTACGAACCCGAAAACATGGATGCCGCTCTGGTGGTTGGCCGCGGCCAGGTGGAATGGGTGCTGGTCGGCGACTTTGTCGCCCGAGTGGTTGCCCAGACCTGCCGTCAATCTGGTCTGTCGGTTGTCTACACCGAGCTGCTTGACTTCGGCGGCGATGAAATCTACATCAAACCCGAACCTCGCCTGACGGGCAAAACCTTTGGCGAAGCGCTGCTGGCCTACCGCACCAACACCGTCCTCGGTATTCGCAAACCCAACACCATGCCCTGCCTGAATGCCCCCATGGATCAGGTCATTGAGGCTGGCGATGAGCTCGTCGTGATTGCTGAAGATGATGACAAAATTTTCCTGACTCTCGATCAGCCTGTTCAAATTCAGGAAGCCCAGATCGTCTCGGGGCACATTGCCCCCAAACAGCCCGAAGCCACCCTTCTGCTGGGCTGGAATCGCCGCGGCGCCACCATTATTCGTGAGCTTGATAACTATGTTGCCCCCGACTCCGAAGTCACCATCGTGGCAGATGTGGATACCGTTGGCACTGACCTTGAAATTTGCTGCTCTGAACTGACGAACCAGAAAATCACCTTTCAACAGGCCGATACCACCAACCGCCGCGTTCTCGAGGGACTCAACCTCCGCCACTTCAACCACATCATTCTGTTGTGCTACTCCGACTCCATGGATGTACAGCGCGCCGATGCACACACATTGGTCACGCTCCTCCACCTGCGTGATATCGCCGACCGCGACGGCACCAAATTCACCATCGTCAGCGAAATGCTGGACATTCGCAACCGCAACCTTGCCGATGTCACCCGCGCTGATGACTTCATCGTCAGCGATAAGCTCGTCAGCCTGATGATGGCCCAGATCACTGAGAATAAATACCTCAACGGCGTCTTTACCGATATGTTCGACCCCGAAGGCTCCGAGATCTACCTCAAACCCGCGGCCGAGTATGTCCAGCTTGGCAAACCGGTCAACTTCTACACCATCGTAGAAACCGCCCGCCGCCGCAACCAGGTCGCCATTGGCTACCGCCTCCAGGCCAACTCGCAGGATGCTGCCAACGGCTACGGCGTCAAGATTAACCCCGACAAAGCCGAAATGGTCACCTTCACCGACCATGATCGCATTGTTGTTATTTCAGAAGAGTAACACTGAGCGAATGCCAAGGCTCAAATGATTGTAACGAAACGAGCGGGAATTTTCCCGCCCGTTTGCGTTACATCTATCAATATTCAGACCACATCTTAGAGATTTTGTCCGCCACCTCAAACCGCAGTGTCTCACGGTGATGCTCGATAGCACGTTCCACCAGTTCTTTCAAATTGATTTTCCCCCCTGCCTTCAAATCATTCAAATCTCGGTTGGCAATGCTCTGTGCACTTTCACCATGAGCCCAGAATGCCCCCAGCAGCCCCAGGTAATCGTAGAGGATTTCTTGCAGCTTGGTGTCTTCCAATCCATTTTCATAGACTGCTGATCCAATAATATTGAGTGCCTGCATCGCCACCAGAATAACCCCCTCCTGCAGCGCCACCGAAGCAATCTCACTCAACCCCTGGCTGGCTGAAGGCGACAGTGGTCTGCTGCTTGATTCAAGCACATTGATGCAGGCAATGGTAACATCCGGTGTTGGAAATTTGATTGCTTCTTGTCCTAAATCGCTCAGAGCCTTCAGGCTCCACCTTAAGTCAGCTTGAGATAACCCCGGACGCTCGCGATGCTTCTGGATAATCTGGTTCAAAATCTCGATTGCCTTGTGAAAAATCTCTGGTGAACTGCCTTGCCGTCCCTCTAAAATGATTCCGCGCAGCGCATCAATGGCTGCCTCCATTTCATTCCCGGCATAATTGGTTCGGCTTAATCGGTAACTCGCAATTTTGCCAACGGCCTCAATTGCCCAGAGCTTCTCGCCGCTTGATTTGCTTTCTCTGCCCAGCAGCCGAATATTTTCAAAATAGTCGTTAGACATGGCCTCGGTTTTTTGGTGAGCGCCAATGGCCTGATCCGCCTGCTTTTTAACCACATCGCGTTTGCTGGCATAGGATAGAATTTTCACGCACACAAAGATGGTTAGTCCGATGAGCAGCACCAGCAAGCCGACCTCAGCCCATTTGCAAGGCGTAGGATTGCTGAACACGAAAACACCCAGGGTCGATACTGCCCCCACCACTGCCGGCCAATATAGATTCGCAATAAACTTCCACTTGTCAGACTTGTTCTTGAGCAGAATATGGCGCACATCGTTTGGCGTAAATTGCAGCACCAACGCCGGAGCGCCCGCCATAAACAGCAACAGCCCAATAAATGCATCCAGGTTGTTCATGTGCCCCTCTTGTCCTGCTCTTCTTTGCAGTTCATCACCCGCCCAACAAGCTGCACCAGAATATCATCCGGGTAACTGGCATCTTTGGGTTGATAGACCTTAACCCCCATCTTGAATATGCGGTCCATGCCAGAGGGTTCTTCTGCCGAAAACACCGCAATTTGCTGCGGTTGAATCCAATTTGGGCGGACAGAGAATTGCTCTGCATGTCCATTCATTTGCCCCAGCATCCATTCAATCAGATATTGCCCCAGCCGGGCTTTACTGGTATCGTTGCCCTGATCTTGATATAACATCTTCCAGGCTGGATCTTCGCCTGGTGGAATCCGCATATCAACAATGATGACGTCGTAATGCTCTGTTGTACGGATTAACCGCATGGCCTCGGTAGCATTCTCTGCCAGTGATAAATGGTAAATCCGCCGATATAACAACGGCCCCATCAACTCATTCAACTGATAGCGAGCCTCATCTTCAATCCAGAGCACACGAATTCGGTTGGGTAACATAATCTATCCTGCTTTGGTTTTCCGGCGGGGCAGCCGGATGGTGAAAACGGTAATAAAGGGTTGTTGATAATAATCCGGGTGATTCTCATCCCGAATAGCCGTCGAAGATGCCGGGGCACTGCTGACCTGAACACTGCCCTGGTGAGATTGTACCGCATGGAGCACATCCGTCAATCCCACACCCGTCCCCAGCCGGTTGCGGTCCTTAGACAGCCGCCCCCGGTATCCCAGGTTGAAAATCAAATTATTCTCAATCTCATCTTTGGGGATGGGCACCCCCCAGTTTTCCACACTGAGCGACACTTCGCTGTCATTGGCGCGAATTTCAATCGAGACCCACGGCGGCTTGGTGCCGCCAGTGCGGCTCCAACTGTACTTGATGGCATTATGCACCAGATTGGCAACTGCCCGCTGCAGCTCGCGCTCCTGCACCGCAATCTCCGCCCCGCCTGAATGGTCCCGGATCACAATCTCAATCCCCCGGCTGCTGGCAAAATCAGCCAGCGACTTGACGGCGTTATCCACAATCGAGCGCATAGAAACAGACACCCGTTCCTCACCAGACCGCAGATCACCAGTTGCAAAATCTCTCAACGCCCTCAGCGAATGTTCCATCTGGATGGAGGCCACATAGGCCCGGGTTGCGGTTAACAGGGCCGCCGCCCGTTGTAAGTTGAGCGCCGCCCGCTGCACCTCGCGCACCTGCTCCTTTGCCAGCCCCGGCCGCATCTCTCCTAAAATAGCAGTTACATCTGCCGCCAGCCGCCGCAGAAAAGAGGGGCGGGCTTCAGTCACCGGCACAACCTGTTGATAATCATTCAAGTCGCCCGCCAGCTGCTCCAGATATTCCCAGCGCAGTTGGGGCAGTGCCTGCAAGCGCCGCTCGGCCGGATTATTGGCAATCAACCCCCGGATGGCTCCGCCCAGCTTCTGCGCCTGTCCGTCCAGCAGCGCGGTTTCCTGTACGGGCGATAACTCACCCTTTGGATTGGGTATCTCCAGCTCCGTCGCAATCAGCGCCAGCACGGGGTCAAAGGCCAAACGCACCATCGTCAGCGTACTCGAATTGGCGTGCAGTACCCGCCCAATATCCGTAGTCAGGTCCTCAATTCGCTGCTGCAGCTTCTGTTCCTGCTGCTTGCTTTCCACCTCTGCCGTGCGATCCACCAGTGTCCCATAGTAACCGACCACTGCCCCGATCTGCGGATCCAGCAGCGCCCGGCAGGTGTTTTCGGCCACCCGCAGACCGCCCCTGGTGCAAAACCGGATCAGCGCCCCCTGCAGATACCGCCCCTGGCGTGATCTTTCCTCAGCTTGCTCCAGCAGCATGGTCCTCTGGGCCGGATTTTCGTAAAATTCTGCGATGGTGGTGTTAATCTCCCCCTCCAACGGCATGCCCAGCAAATACCGCACCCCGCCCGATGCAATCAAAAACCGCCCATCCGGCGCCACCAGGTAAAACCCAATAGGCAGCTCGCTCGGATGAACTTGCCGAAAAAGTTTCAGGACTTCCGCATCGGAGATTGTCATGGGGAAACCCCTTGCTGTCAGAATGAATTTTATTATACGGCAAAACAACCGAACTCACGTCAATTTAGCTGCGTGAGTTCGATTGTTTCAGACGCTTAGCCGCTTAAATTTACCCTGTTCAGACGAACTCTGGGCTTGCCATGCGAATAACTTCAAACGGGCAGTCCACCGCACAGAATGTACAGGCAATGCAGTCTTTAGGCCGCGCCAGATATGGCAGCCCTGGCGCAAACCCATGCCCGTTGCGGGGCGGCTCCAGAATGGCAATGCAGCCCGTAGGGCAGGCCTGCACACAGATCTTGCAGGCGGTGCAGGTCGCATAATTCCAGACCGGCTTTTCCCACAGCGCCGGCTTGATGTGCAGCACCGTCTGCCGGTTGGCATCCAGGATGGCATCCACCGGACAGATGCGCCCGCAGGCGCCGCAGTCAATGCACAAGGCCGCATCAATTTGATGTAACTGCTTTCGTTCGCCCGAGATGGCATCTACCGGGCACTGGCGCACACAGGCTGTGCACCCGGTACACAGAGTGGTGATTTCATGACTCATCGCTCACACTCACTTTTCCGTTGGCGCCGGCAGCCCCAGCGCCGTGACTGCCGCCACATCGGGATGCCCGCTTTCCGGGTCCCAGTGCATGGCGGTGTAATAGGCCCGCACCAAACCATCCAGCGGCACCGTGCGCCCCTGATTGGCGCCCTCGGTCTGCGGCGGTTGGCCGGTTGCCCGGGCATTAATCGCATGCCTCAGGGGGGCGCCCTGGCGCAGGTTGAAGGCCTGCCGCAAGTTCTGAATGGTCCAGCCAATCTGCATATAGGCTTCTGGGGTCTTATCCCAGCCGGTTGCCGCGTTCAGCCACTGGAAAAACGGGATCCGGTTCAACCCTACCAGTGCCCCAAACATGCACAACCCCGCGCCGTTGGCAGCAGCCATCAAATTACTGCAGGCCGCTCCCCAGACGCCCTTCTCGGCATCATTGCGGTATTTGTGCCCCTTGGGATAGAACATCAGCCGGACTGGCGGCAGCCCTTTGATGACCTTCCAGAGCTGGAACATTTCATAGTAAAGATAGGCCCCCAGCGTATGCCGCCCGGGGGTGGGCTCAACCACCGCATGCAGGGCAAACCCGGGGTCATTACGCCCATCGTGCATGGCAAGCTCTTGCCCGCCGGCCTGCACGGCATACTCACTGGCGTTCTTCCCCAGCCTTTGAGCCGCCGCCCGGCTGCCATCTGCCAGCAGCGCTCCCAACCCCTCGCGCCGGATCATCTGGTCAAGCAGTGCATCAATGGCTGCCGTGTTGCCCCAGGTCAACGCCAATCCTCCCGTGTCTTCCAGAGTCAGCAGGCCCTGTTCAAAACATTCCAGCGCAAACGCAATCGAGCCGCCCGCCGAGATGGAATCCATCCCGGCTCGATTCAACCGCTCATTCCATTCAAAAACCTGGTCCAGGTCGCTGTGCATCAGCAGACCGCTCAGCGCCAGCACAGTCTCATATTCGGGCTTGTGCGTCTCGCCGCCGCCTTTCAGGCTGCAGTAGCCGCCGCACCCCAGCGGGCAGGAGTAGCAGTGATATTTAACCGTCTCACGGGCGATGATTCGGTCGGGGTCCAGATTATTAGCCGTTTTCCCTTTGAAGGTCGCGCTTGACCCGCGCCAGTTCTGAATGGGGGAATCGCCCATCTCGATGCTGGTCTGATTCATCCCCGTTGTGCCCCACTTCCGCAGGATGACCTTGTAGAGCAGCCCATCCTGTCGCATACTCAGTGGCATCACCCGCAGCAGGGTACCCAGCAGCCCCATGCCCTTGCCCGGCAAAAAGGGCGGTTGGAATGCAATCCAGCGGTTGAATCGATCGCTCAACCGCTGCACCTCGCCAGCATCATGAACCGGAATCCGGTAGGCTCCGTGCAGTGCAATGGCTTTCAGCCGTTTGGCGCCCATCACCGCACCCAGCCCGGAACGCGCCGCCATCCGCCCCTGGTCGTTGGATATGCCTGCAATCAACGAGCATTTCTCTCCCGCCATGCCAATGCAGGCCACGGCCGCCGGGCGGCCCTCAAACCGTTCCCAGAGTGCCGTTTCGGTTTCCCGTGTATCCTTGCCCCACAGGTCGCTGGCATCTCGCAGTTCTGCATGTCCATGTTCCACATGCAAATAAACCGGCGTCGGGCTGATCCCGGTGAAGAAAATCCCGTCATAGCCGCATTGTTTGATCGCCGGCGCCAGCGTACCGCCGCAGTTGGCATCGCCCCAGGTGCCCGTCAATGGCGATTTAGCCGCCGCCATCCAGCGCCCGGTCATCACGCTGCCGGTCCCGGTCAGCAGCCCCGAGACAAACCCCAGCACGTTCTCCGGCCCCAGCGGGTCTGCCCCCGGCGGAATCCGCTGATAGAGCAGGTAGGCGGCCAACCCCAGCCCGGACAGCACTTTTTCATATACCCCATCTGGGATCTGCTCCTCTTCAATTTTTCCGGTGGTCAAATCCACCCACAGCACCTTGCCCATGACAGCGTTCATCATATTATCCTGTCTATCCAAAGGCTTCTCGAGCCAGCTTCAGGGCGTCTTCCAATCCTAGTTCGGTGGGATTCATCATCGCTGACCCGTCATTAATTGCCAGCTTTGCAATGTGCTCAAGCTGATCGGCCGATACCCCGGCTTCCTTGAGTGTGCGTGGCAGTCCGCTGATTTCGTACAGGTCTTGCTTTAGCCGGTGCACCTCGTCAATGGTCTTTTGTGCGCGCTGAGCGGCTGGCGTCGCTGCATAAATCTCTGCCCCGGCCAGCGGCAGCAGCAGTTCGGCAATCTCGGCTTCTCGCTTTGGCAAGTTAAACGCCAGGCCAAACGGGAGAAAGATATTCATCGCAATCCCGTGCGGCACATGCGCCACTGCCCCGGTAGCATGGCCCATTGAATGGACACACCCCACCATCGAATTAGAGAATGCTGCCCCCGCCAGCAGGCTGGCATTTGCCAGCGCCAGCCGCCCGTTTTTCTCCTGCGGATTGGCCGTCACCACCCGCAAATTTGCCCCAATCAGCCGGATGGCCTGCTGGGCAAATGCGTCACTCACCGGGTTCTTTTGAATGCTCAAACAGGCTTCCATCGCGTGGGTCAGCGCATCCATCCCGGTGGCGGCGGTCAATTTGGGTGGCAGGGTCAGCGTCATCCGGGTATCCAGGATCGCCGCCCGCGGGATCAAGTTCTCCGAGACGAACAGCATCTTCACGCCGGTTTCCGGGTCAGCAATCACCGCTGAATTGGTTGCCTCAGAGCCGGTGCCCGAGGTGGTCGGTGCCACAAACATGGGGCGCAGTGGCCCCGGCAGGACCTCTGCACCGCGATAATGCCGCACATCGTCCCCGCCCTGTGATACCAGGATGTTGATGCCCTTGGCAGTATCAATTACCGAGCCGCCGCCCACCGCAACCAGGCAATCGCAGGCCTTCTCGCGGTACAGTCCTGCCAGCTCGTTCACCACCAGCGTAGATGATTCGGGCGGCACCTGGTCATATAATGCCCCAATGGTAATCCCGGACTCGGCAAAAGCATCCAGCACCACCGTAATCAAACCCGCCCGGGCCACCCCGGGATCGGTGATAATCAGAGGTCGCTCCACATTTGCCAGCCGCAGTTCAACCGGCAAGTTGTTCAACGCCGTGTGTCCCGAGATGATTTTGACCGGGAATGCAAATTCGTAATAAGGGGGAAGCATCATGGTGAACCTCCTGGTTTAGATGCCAAATGGAATCCCGAGCAAATAGGTCTTCAGCCGCAGCCCTTGTTTCCGCCAGAAGGGGATGGCTGGCAGCCGCTTGACCAGGTGCTTTGAGATAATGGACGGGAATAGATAACATTCCGTAATTCCCAGCGCCCGTACCACCGAAACCGTATTGGACAAGTCGCCGCGGGCGCACATGCAGTGTTGCGCATAGGCAACATCAATCCCGGTTTGGGCCGTGAACATCTTGAAAGCTGCCTCAATGGTCTTGAAGTAAATCACCACGTCGGCTTTGTTTTCATCAAAATGTGCACCCATATACTTGACCGTGCCGTCGGGTTGTTTTTGCAGCGCCACCGAGCTGCCATTAGGCTGCAGCTTCATCATCAGCGTCAGCCCTTTGGGCCAGCCGCTCACCTCATGCCGAATCAGCGGCTCGCTGTGTGACAGGGATTGAAAGGCCCGTCCCACCACAAACATCGCCGCCGCAATCACCGCTTTCTGGAGCGGCTTCTGGCGGGGGGGCAGGTCGGGGTAGATTTTTGCCGAAATCATGTCACCTCCTTACAGTGGGCTGCCAGATAGGCAGCAATCGAATTTAAGGGAATATCCGCAATTCCCAAGACAGACTGAATCACAAATCCATCCAGCGTTGCCAGGATGATCTGCGCCACCAGCTC
>Ga0208458_1001667_pt1 | contig 17792 bp, 18 predicted proteins | sample AD_UKC085_MetaG_FD_184432 | JGI IMG/M metagenome (GOLD analysis project Ga0208458, IMG submission 184432) | Active sludge microbial communities of municipal wastewater-treating anaerobic digesters from USA - AD_UKC085_MetaG (SPAdes) (version 2) | ecosystem: Engineered > Bioreactor > Anaerobic >... | reverse complement strand
CTGCTCGGATATTGACGGTCATGCCAAGAGCTATCTCCAGGCAGCTGTGGACTATGCAGCAGTTACTATCAATTCAGGCAAGTATGGCTTTAATAAAGACTTCCGTACACTCTTTGGAACCCTCTTCACCACCCTTACCGGTACGGCAAACGAGGTTCTTCTATACCGTGTTTACAACAAGTCCATCAACAACAGCTCACAGCACTGCTACGCTTCATACTCAGGTGGAAACAATGCACGTGAAGCCCAGCGTACATCAGGTAACTTCGCTACCCTGAAGGCATGGATTTGCCAGGATGGTCGTCCCTACAATTCTTCAACCGTTCCCAATGTAAGCAGCTTCCGTATGCAGGATATGGTGGTTACCCGTGACCCCCGTTTTGAGGCTTCATTCCTCGACGAAACATGGACAACACCTACAGGCCTCTACGTTTTCAAGTTCATCGACCGTGAAGGTTGTGACTACTTCTGGAAAGGTGGTACTTCTCCTGCATACTATAACTCTTGTAACAACGAAAACGGTTTCCCTTGCATCCGTTATGCAGAGACCGTTCTCAACTGGCTTGAGGCAAAAGCTATCTTGGCTGATTTCTTCGGTGGTACGGCCGTTACCCAGGCTGACCTCGACAAGTCTATTAACGCCATACGCAGCCGCCCTCTCGATAAGGTCGCAATTGATAAAGGCGTTAAGAAGACAGCTCCCCTTACACTTGCAATGGTTAGCAATATGAATGATCCTGAGAGAACTTCTAATATCCAGAAGACCACCCTCGGTTACAACACACGTGGTTTTTGCTCTCCTCTTATGTGGGAGATTCGTCGTGAGCGTCGTATGGAGTTCTTTATGGAGAGTGTTCGTACCCTCGATATTCGTCGCTGGGGATGGCTTGAGCTGATGCTTTCTACCAACAACCCTGACATTGGGGTAGGTGGATGGGTTGAACTTGACCTTGCACGCAATAAACCAGCAGACAATCCCACACAAATTACCAACTTAAAGAGGACAAAAAACGGAGTTGGTTATAACCTTCTCACAGCATCCAATAAAAACATAGTTTCTGTACGCCACATCGAAAAGGTAAATGCAGATGGTTCAATCGTGCTTGGTCCGAGAGTTTTCTTCGACGGCTCTAACTATAGTGAGATGCGCGGTTTCCTTGTGCCTCAGAACTTTAAGGATTTTGATGCACGCAATGTCGATGTGCGGAATTATCTTGAGCCTATCTGTACTGATGTTATAAACCAGTACAAAGAGAAGTCTATCGCTACCGGCAATAACTACACAATCTACCAGAATCCCGGCTGGGAGCAGTAATGTTGCCTAAAGGCAAAGTCTAAAGGAGGGGTGACTTTTTAGTCGCCCCTCCTTTTATTAGTTTTGAGTTCCAAGTATGAAGTACTGAGTGAGTTAAAACTCGAACAAAGTGCTGCCGGTAGCAGTGCTTGCAGGTATGCAGCCTGTGATAAGATTGCGGAAATGGTAGCCCTCTTCAATGGTGAGAAATTCGGTCTCTATGGGAATGTAGAAGAGACGTTTTTTGAGTTCTGGTGAGATATGCCTGTTTGAGACAAGTCTTTGAGCATCCTTTTCTGTGGTCAGTAACATAGATTGCGGATTGCTTCTTGCGAAATATTCGATATCGCGGATGTTACCTCGGGTAAATTCGTGATGGTCTCCGTATGATGTGTGGGTAATTTGCTCATAGATGTCCGAGAGGTGCATTAGCAGCGGTTTTACATTGGCTATGCCGGTAAAGAGTCCCACCTCTTTGGAGTAGATGTATCTCTTGTCTCCCTCTTCGGCGAATATCGGTTCTATTGGGCAATATTTGATTCTGGCGAAGAAGCAGGGGCAGTCATCATTAATGCGGTTGGCTTTCTTGATGGTGTCACGCTCCCATTCGTCGAGGTGTTCGGGACTTTTGGTGATTACGATGGCATCTGCCCTGCGTATCTGTTCCGGCAGATCCCTAAGGCGACCTATGGGCAGAAGGTTATCCCTAAACAGGGGTCTGTTGTAATCTATCAGGAGTATGTTCTTAGAGGGACGCACTTTTCTGTGCTGATAAGCATCGTCCAATACAATTACTTCCGGACGCATTTCCTGAGGCAGTGCGAGTAATTGTGTGATACCCCTTTTGCGGTTGGCATCCACAGCCACGATTACATCTTCATACTTTTTTCTAATCTGCAGTGGTTCGTCTCCGACTTCACTTGCAGTGGAATCGGTGTCAACTATTCTGAATCCTCTTGTTTTGCGTTTGTACCCGCGTGAGAGAACTGCTACCTTGTGTTGAGGTTTGAGAATTCGCACTATCAGTTCGGTTGTCGGTGTTTTTCCTGTTCCACCGACTGTTATATTTCCTATTGATATCACAGGTACATCAAACTGTTGTGATTTAAAGAGACCCTTGTCGTAAAGAAGATTCCTCATCTTCAACGTCAGATAATAGGGAAACAGTATTATTTTACTTCTTATCATTTTTAATATTCAAAACTATCGTTGGCGGTTGGTCAATAGCTGTTGGCAATTGGCTGTTGGCTTTGGAGTTATATTCTATTAACTTCTAATTTCCAATCGCTCTTGACTTTTCAAATCAAATATCATTACTCCATATTTTTCTTCTTTCCACTACACACTACATACTCAAAACTCAAACTAAAACTTATTAGCACAACTCCCACTCCACACTACATACTACACACTCAGAACTCCCTCATAACTAGCCACTAAAAATTACACTACATACTAAATACTAATGACTCTCCCTGCACCCCGCAACCTACAACTCGCAACCCGCAACTCGTACCCCGTACCTCTATTGCCATTTTTCTTTAATAAAATCGAGAATGGAAACAATTTCCTCCGGATCATTGCTCGTAACAAGCCTTAATCTTGTTTCTTTGAAATTCTCCAGTCCTTTGAAATAGCAGCTGAGGTGGCGTCGCATCTCGAGAAGGCCAACCCTTCCGCCTTTTACCTCGATGGATTTGGCAAGGTGTCTCTTTGCAAGCTCTACTTTCTCGGCAACGCCCATTGGTGGAAGTTTCTCTCCTGTGTCGATAAAGTGCCGGATTTCCCTGAATATCCAGGGACGGCCGAAACTTGCCCTGCCTATCATTATTCCATCCACTCCGTACCTTTCAAAGGCTTGTGCAGCCTCTTCCGGAGTGGTAATGTCGCCGTTACCGATAATGGGAATATGCATTCTGGGGTTACGCTTGACCTCACCGATAAGGGTCCAGTCTGCTTCTCCCTTATAAAGTTGAGAGCGGGTGCGCCCGTGGATAGTTAATGCAGCAATACCCACATCCTGCAACCTTTCAGCAAGCTCTACAATGATTTTTGACTCCTCATCCCAGCCGAGGCGCGTTTTAACTGTCACAGGAAGCTTAACTGCTTCCACAACACTCCGGGTAATTTCTACGAGCTTGTCAGGCTCGCGCATCATACCGCTACCCGCACCGCGCTTGGCAATTTTATTGACAGGACAGCCGAAATTGAGATCAATAACTTCAGGTTGAGCTTCTTCCGCCATTATTGCAGCCTCCACCATTGATTCGGGGATGTGCCCATAAATTTGTATGCCTATCGGTCTCTCATAGTCATAGACGACAAGCTTCGCAAGTGCCTTGCGTGCATCTCTTATCAATCCGTCAGAAGGAACAAACTCAGTGTAGACCATATCTGCGCCATATTCCTTGCAGATGCAGCGGAAGGAGGCGTCGGTGACATCCTCCATTGGCGCCAACAGTAGTGGCTTCTCTCCTAGATCAAGAGTTGAAATCTTCATCGGGCTCTAAGGGTGAAAATCATCTGCAAAAATAGATATTATAGAGTAAAAACACTACTTTTGCCCAAAATATATTATTAGAATGGAAAGCAGAATCAGAAGAATAGGTGTACTCACCTCAGGAGGTGATGCCCCAGGTATGAATGCCGCAATCAGGGCGGTTGTACGCTCGGCCATATTCTACCATTGCGAAGTGGTAGGTATTCGTAAAGGCTATACCGGCCTCGTCGAAAGGCAGTTTATGGGGATGCAGACTCACTCCGTATCCAAGATAATTTCACAGGGTGGTACCATGCTAAAATCCTCCAGATGTCCGGAGTTTAATGATCCCCAGGTACGCAGACTTGCTGTGGAAAATATGCGTGATGTGGGTATTGATGCTTTGGTGGTTATCGGTGGTGATGGTTCTTTCAGGGGCGCAAACGATCTTTTCAAAGAGTTCGATTTTCCTGTTGTAGGAATCCCGGGAACTATCGATAATGACATTTTTGGCACTGATTACACTATCGGTTTTGATACGGCCATCAATACTGCACTTGAAGCCATCGACAAACTACGCGATACCGCGGATTCCCACAATATGGTCTTTTTTGTGGAGGTAATGGGTCGTGATGCAGGCTTCATAGCTTTGCATACTGCCATCGGTACGGGAGCTGAAGCAGTTTTGGTGCCCGAATATCCTACCGATATCAAGAAACTCTGTGACTATTTGCTAAATGAACGTCGTAAAAACAAGACTTCCGGAATAGTAATCGTGGCAGAAGGGGATGAAGCAGGGGGCGCGGCTGAGATTGCGGCCCAAGTCAAGAGACGTTTGCCGGATTATGAAACCAGAGTTACCACACTCGGGCATATTCAAAGAGGTGGATCTCCAAGCTGTAGTGACAGGGTGCGCGCCAGTCTTCTCGGCCATGGCGCCGTTAAAGCTCTGCTTGACGGTCATAAAGGGGTAATGGTGGGCCTTGTCAATGATAAGATAGAATATACTACGTTTGATTTGGCCTGCTCGCGCCACAACGAGATCAACAAATCTTGGTATGATATTGCACGTATTTTGTCAATTTAAGAAAATTGTTTACCTTTGCAGCCCCCAAAATTTTATATAAACTTAAATACCAACACAGTGGACACACAAAGTTACAAGACAATCTCAGCTAACAGCGCTACCGTAAATAAAGAGTGGGTAGTGGTTGACGCTACGGATCAGGTTCTTGGTCGTTTCGCTGCCAAAATTGCGGTTATGCTTCGCGGAAAGCACAAAACCAATTTCACCCCCCATGTGGATTGCGGTGACAACGTTATTGTGCTAAACGCCGGCAAAGTACGCCTTACCGGCAACAAGATGACTCAGAAGCAGTATCTTAGTCACACCGGCTATCCCGGTGGACAGAGAGTCACTACGCCCAAGGAACTCTTGGAGCGCAAGCCGTTAGCTGTTCTGCGACACGCCGTGAAAGGCATGTTGCCGAAAAACCGCCTTGGAGCTCAGTTGCTGAATAATCTTTACCTTTATGAAGGTAACGAGCATCCGCATCAGGCACAACAACCCAAACAAATCAATTTAAACGACTAAAAACAGAGCATGGAAGTAATTAACGCCCTTGGAAGACGTAAATCAGCAGTTGCTCGCGTTTATCTCAGCGCAGGTAAAGGTAACATTACCATCAACGGCTCACCGATTGATGAGTACTTCAAAGAGGAGACTCTGAAGTATATTGTTAACCAACCTCTCAATCTTACAGGTACAGTTGCCAACTTTGATATCAAAGCCAACATCGACGGCGGTGGTGTAAAAGGTCAGGCAGAAGCTCTCCGTCTTGCGATTTCTCGCGCACTTTGCAAAGTTGACGAAGAGGCTTATCGCCCTGTATTGAAGTCCAACGGCTTCCTCACCCGCGATGCCCGCGAGGTTGAGAGAAAGAAGCCAGGACAGCCCGGCGCAAGGAAACGCTTCCAATTCAGCAAACGTTAAGAGTATTACGCTGGTTTATTTGCACAGAACGGATTTAAAACAGCAGGACTCACATCGAATTGATATGGCTGCCTGAAGTTTGTCCGCCTGCGGAAAATCTGGGAGACCGACAAAACGCTACTCCTGATTGACAAAAAGAGGACTCCCGCTTTAAAAGTGGAGTAAAAAGAGTAAAAAACTATTACAAAAATTAATTAAAATGTCCAGAACAAATTTCCAAGACTTACTTGATGCGGGTGTTCACTTCGGTCACCTGAAGAGAAAGTGGAATCCCAAAATGGCTCCCTATATATTTATGGAGAAAAACGGCATCCACATTATCGACCTGCATAAGACTGTTGTAAAAATAGATGAGGCAGCAAATGTGATGAGGCAGCTCTCTCGCGGGGGCCGCAAAATTCTTTTCGTTGCTACAAAGAAACAGGCCAAGGACATCGTTGCACAGAACGCACAGGCAGTTGACATGCCTTTTGTTACTGAAAGATGGCCGGGTGGAATGCTTACCAATTTCCCGACTATCCGCAAGGCTGTCAAGAAGATGCAAAACATCGACAAGATGATGGAAGACGGCACCTTCGATACATTGGCAAAACGTGAGAGACTTCAGGTTACACGCCAGAAGGCTAAACTCGAGAAAAACCTCGGTTCCATCAAGGATCTCACACGCCTTCCTTCAGCAATCTTCGTGGTTGACGTTCAGAAGGAAATAAACGCAGTAAGAGAGGCTAACCGTCTCAATATCCCCGTGATTGCCATGGTTGACACTTGCTGCGACCCTACTAATATTGACTATGTGATCCCCGCTAATGACGATGCCGCCAAATCCATAGCACTCGTGACAGAGATACTTTGCAAGGCTATTTCAGAAGGTTCGGAAGAGCGTAGGCTTGAAAAAGAGAAGGAAAAGGATGCCCAGCCGGCAGCTGAGAGTACGGATGTCATAGCAGGCAAGAAACTTCGCCAGCGCAAAGATAGGCCCGCAAAGGCTAAGACTGCTGCAGAAGAGACCGCAGACGAGAGCACAGAAGAATAATATAACCTTATAATTTTTCACAAAATGGAAATTAAAGCAGCAGATGTTGCGAAACTTCGCAAAATGACAGGTGCCGGTATGATGGATTGCAAAAATGCTTTGGTTGAAGCTGAAGGCGATTATACAAGGGCACAGGAGATCATCCGTGAAAAAGGTAAGCTCGTGGCAGCAAAACGTGCAGACCGCGAAACTTCCGAGGGTGCAGTAAAGATACGTGTTAAAGGAGGCAAGGGCATCATTGTATGCCTTGGTTGCGAAACTGACTTTGTATCACAGAACTCAGAGTTCCAGGATCTCGTAAATAGCATAGCCGATACGGCAATCGCTAACTTCCCCGCTGATATTGAGACCCTAAAGGGTTGCAAGCTCGCAAACGGTGAGACCGTTGAAGAAGCCATATCCCAACAGACAGGCAAGAGCGGCGAAAAACATAGCCTCGTAGCATATTACAGACTTGATGCCCCTTATGTGGCACAGTATGTACACACAATCAACGGCAAGCTCGGAGCTATCGTTGCATTCAATAAACCTGTTCCCGAGCAGCTCGGCAAAGGTGTTGCAATGCAGGTGGTATCAATGAAACCCGTCTCAATTTCAGCAGCAGACTGTCCGGAAGAGGTAGTTGCTGAGGAACGTAAGGTTGCTATCGAGAAGACAAAGGAAGAGCAAGTGAGAAAAGCAGTTGACGCAGCTCTTAAAAAAGCCGGCATCAACCCTGCACATTGCGACACCGATGATCATATCGACTCAAACACTGCAAAAGGATGGCTAACTCCTGAGCAGGCAAAGCAGGCACGCAACATCATTGTAACCGTATCTGCAGAAAAAGCAGCCAACCTTCCCGAGCAGATGATTCAGAACATCGCAAACGGCCGCGTACAGAAGTTTTTTAAAGAGAACACTCTCGAAGAGCAGGAGTACCAATTGGGCGATGGCAAGGCTTCAGTGAAGGAATCTATCGAAGCTGTTGACAAAGAGGCAAAGGTTACCGCATTCTTCAGAGTATCTCTCAACGACTAATCAAGTCGATACAGATATTGTGCAAATAAAGGCTGACATCGTCGGCCTTTATTTGTGTAAATTCGTATCCATTCGCGTGAATTCGCGCATCACTCAGAACTCAATACATAATTCTCAATAATTCGTGGATAATAGAGCTGCTCCAGGCAGTGAATCCTCGAGGCAAGGTCCTCAGGTGTGTCATCCGCATTGACAGGGCAGCGTATCTGGAAAATATTCTCTCCATGGTCGTAGATTTCATCCACAAGATGGATTGTGATGCCCGATTCTTTTTCACCGGCAGCGATTACGGCATTGTGAACATGCATGCCATACATTCCTTTGCCTCCATATTTTGATGGAATAAGTGCCGGATGGATATTTATGATTCGTTCGCGGTAGGCTTCAATCATTTTTTTTGGCAACTTCAGCAGAAAGCCGGCCAGGATTATATAGTCAATCTCATATTCGCTTAGAATATTCATTGTCCCCTCAAGCCGGCCTTTTGGAAAAACAATGCAGGGCATCTCAAGTCTCTTGGCACGCTCAATGACAAATGCGTCCGGATTGTTGCACAGGACTACCTTGACACTTATTTCAGGGTGATTTTTGAAATAGCGAATAATGTTTTCTGCATTGGTTCCGGAACCTGAAGCATAGATGGCAAGATGGGTCATTTTTTTACAATTTGAAGTCAATATTACAAAGGTATAAAATTTGGAAGGCTAAAAAAAATATACTATTTTTGTATTTCCTTGCGATGCAAGGTGTGAACTAAAATTACTAACTAAACCAATTTTTTATTATGGAAGATATTACCGCAAAAGTAAAATCTATCATCGTTTACAAACTTGGTGTTGAGGAGAACGAAGTTCAGCCTGACGCCAGTTTCACCAACGACCTTGGTGCAGATTCACTCGATACAGTAGAACTCATTATGGAGTTTGAGAAGGCATTCGGCATATCCATTCCCGATGAGGTGGCAGAGAAGATCAGCACTGTACAGGACGCTATCGACTATATTGAGGATAATCAGAAATAGCGTTTCCCGCTATAAGGACTGATGTTGGTAAAGAGAGTTGTCATAACCGGTATCGGTACCATCAACCCCATAGGAGATAACCCGGAGGATTATTTTTCTAATCTGGACCTTGGGGTTAGTGGGTCAAGACTTATCACCCGTTTCGATACCTCTCTTTTCAAAACAAAGTTTGCGTGTGAGATCCGCGATTATTCTCCGGAACGGTTCGGACTGGATATCAAGGAGGCGCGAAAGCATGACATCTATACCCAATATGCTCTTATCGCAGCTGATCAAGCCATCACTGATAGCAGGATTCCTTTTGATGAGGAGACCCTGCGCAGAACAGGAGTTATCATCGGTTCGGGCATAGGAGGCGTTGAAACTCTCACGCGAGAAATAATGGACTATACCGAAGGGCAACCCCCTCGGTTTAGTCCTTTTTTCGTTCCCAAAATCATAACAAATATTGCCTCAGGATCCGTTTCCATAAAATATGGGTTCAGAGGGCCCAATTTCTCCACCACTTCTGCTTGTACCAGTTCTGCAAATGCTCTCTGCGTTGCTGCCTCTATGATACAGCTTGGTAAGGCGGATATAATGATAGCCGGCGGCTCTGAAGCTCCGATTACTGTGATTGCTATCGGCGGATTCAACTCTATGCGTGCACTATCCACCAACAATGACTCATATCAGACAGCTTCAAGACCTTTTGACGCCACCAGAGATGGTTTTGTGATTGGAGAGGGGGCAGGCATACTCGTGCTGGAGGAGTATGAGCACGCACTTAACAGAGGAGCAAATATCTATGCGGAGATTATCGGATATGGCCAGAACGCTGATGCGTATCACATTACTGCTCCAAGTCCTGAAGGGGTGGGAGCTTCCGAGTCAATGCGCATCGCTCTCGAAGATGCGGGAATAGCTCCGGATCAAGTTGATTACATCAACACTCACGGCACATCCACTCCTCTTGGCGACATAGCCGAATTGGATGCCATCAAGAGAGTTTTCGGCGACACTGTGAACAATATCAATCTCTCTTCAACCAAATCTATGACTGGTCACCTTCTTGGTGCTGCAGGTGCGGTTGAAGCGATTGCCTGCATCCATGCGATCAGGGACGGCATCATCCCTCCTACAATAAATTTCCGTGAGAAAGACGAAGCCATCGACTATTCTCTAAATCTCACTTTCAATACGGCTCAGAAGCGCAATGTACGCGTGGCTATGAGCAATAATTTCGGATTCGGCGGTCACAACGCTACAATAGTTTTCGCAGCACCGGGCTATATACCCTTTCGTTAGATAATAGATAACTCCGATTCTCTTGCATGGTTATACAAAAACGGCTCCGGATTCCGGAGCCGCGTTTCTGTTTATGTGTGCGACATTCTATTTGAGTACCGTGTAGACTATCCTGAGTTTTGGACTGCGTTTGCAGCCCGTACCGTTAAACCTCGCTATATTGTAGTAGGTGAAGTCGGGATAATAAGTAGTCACATTTGTGGTGTTGTTGGTATAGGAGATGGTTTGCATCAGCCATAGGTCATCCTCTTCACTCAATTCGGTATTCTCTTTCTTGATAAGGTCTTGAAGATAAAAACCAATGTCCGGTTTGTAGTTGAGCAATGATCGGTTGAGAGAGCCTTTATCCATAAAACTATTATAAATCTCATCTATAGGGGTGTAGAGAGTATGCTTTTCGGTGCGTACCCTTCTACAGGGGAAAAGATTTCCGGGGTAATTGTCCAGAGCTTTGTAGTTGCCGGAGTATTCAAAAGGGAACTCCAGTGTAGCTTTGGCAATCACAAGATTGTCAAGATCGATGTCGTTTTCTTCTGCCCAATCCTGCATCAGAGAGTGGAGGGCGGTTCCGCTAATATGAGGTTTGATGCCGGACAAGCTTTCGTAGTGGAGAGTTTCGACCGGATTGTCGGTAACCATGGAGCCTGATTCGGAAGTCATAGAGTTGAGTGATAGGTATTCGCCCAACTTGAATGCGATTGAAGTGTCTCTTCTTTTACCTGCTTCGTTAGTAGAAGTGAAGGTGAGCCGGAGATCTGCGGTAGCAATGTCAAAGTAGTTTAGACGTCCGCCGGTCAACCCTTTTTCTATGTCGTCCGTGCGGAAATAGAGTCCGTAAAACTTATTGATGAAGAGTTTGGTGCTGTCACATTCCTCAATCGTGGCACTGAAAAAACGCTCTCCATACTCCTTAGTGAAGTGCATCTTAAGTGAGTCGCCGCCCATATAGATAGAGTTGCGTGAAGTGACGGGAACGGGATGGTAACTAAGTTTCGAGATGGAGTTATTGTAAATGAAGGTAGTGTCAAGGGGAGCCTTGAGTTCGTATGCGTAGATGTTCTGAGGTATGAATGCCTGCTCCGGACTAAGAAAGCGTTTGTCAGAGATAGCAATCTGGAGATACATATCTTTAAAAACAGGGTCTGAACCCCAGAGTATGGTGTCGGTAGCTGGAGTTATGGAAGCAGCTGTGCCCACTCTGAATGTACCATAATCATTTGTTGTGATGGACCCGATTATAAAATTGGCACTGACGGCAGTCTGGAGACTGTCGGCCATCTTAAGGGTTACGGGCAGGTCGAATTCGGCCGTTTTGATGGAAATATCCTGATTGTCCGGAATATATACCGAGCCGAGTGTATTGTCTGTGAGAATGCAGGATGTGAGTGTGGTTACTGATAGTATAAGTGACAATAATATGCCCTTGGATCTATTCATGGGAGGAGTTTGGTGTTATAAAGCTATCGAAAAACCTGTTATATTCTGTTATGTATTCTGTCTCCTCTATACCAATTGGCATCGGCTGTAGTATGGGAATTCCCTTACGGCTGCCGATATATGACTCTATTTCCGGATGGAGAGAGTCGGTACCAAGAATGATGCCGTCGGAGTACTTGATAGCAAGTTTCGCAAGATTTATGCCAGTGGGTTCGGTGAGTAGGTCAAGGTCTTCCGCTTTTAGCGATCCGAAGATATACTTGGATATGATGTTATCGTTGAATCTTATATCAAGTTCTTCACCGTAGAGCGAGAGAACAATTTTTGCGTCCGCAAAAATAGGATCATTCTTGTATACTTTCTTGAGATAGGCAGGCAGGAAATGGGAAATCCATCCCTGGCAATGAACGATATCCGGCTTCCATCTCAGTTTTTTGACAGTTTCCAAGACACCTCTGGCGAAAAATATGCCCCTTTCGTCATTGTCGTCAAAATAATTGCCATTATCATCTTTCCAGATCTGCTTTCTGTGGAAATAGTCCTCGTTGTCTATGAAATAGACCTGCATACGAGCCGATGAAATCGAAGAAACCTTGATTACAAGCGGTCTGTCTATATTGTTGACAACGATATTCATGCCCGAAAGTCGGATAACTTCGTGGAGCTGATTTCTCCTTTCGTTGATGCATCCGTAGCGCGGCATAAAAGAACGAATCTGTTTTCCGCTCTCCTGAGTGCCTTGCGGAAGATGTCTGCCCACTATAGATATCTTGGATTCAGGCATGTAAGGAAAGATTTCAGAGTTGACAAACAAGACTTTTTTAATATTTCTCATATATTAATTGATTTAAGGGCATATCCGCTACAAAGATAATAAATATTTTTTGATTACCTTTGATGCTTGTTAAACGGACTTATGGTAGCCGGAGAAAAAAATATTATAGGCAAAAGGCTGATACACTCATATTTATCCTCTGTAATCAGCATCACGCTGGTACTGGTTCTTGTCGGTGCCGCGGCTCTTTTCGCTGCAAATGCAGGTGAGATATCACGTTTTTTCAAGGAAAATATGGTAGTCTCGCTGATCCTCGGCCAGTCGGTTACTGAAGAAGAGGGTCAGGAGCTGACAAAGAAACTCACTTCCGACCCACAGGTGCTTTCCGCTGACTTTATCTCAAGAGAACGCGGTACGCAGGAGATGAAGATTCTTTTGGGAGAGGACTTCCTAAGTGTTTTCGAGAGCAACCCCGTACCCCTGTCTATAGATCTTCATCTTAACGGAGATATGGTCTCTCGCGATTCGCTTGTATTCCTAAAGAGCCGATTTCTGGCAGAACCGGCAGTGGAAGAGGTGGTATATCAGGAGTCGCTTGTGGAGATTCTTAATGCCAATTTGCGTAAGATCGTGGCCATTCTTACCGGCGTGGTCATCGTACTGCTGTTTATCTCCTTCGTGTTAATCAACAACACAGTGCGCCTGAATGTCTTTTCTCGCCGTTTCACCATTCATACTATGCGTCTTGTAGGAGCGACACGTGCTTTTATCCGACGTCCCTTTATGTGGCATGCACTTGTGCAGGGGGCTGTTTCCGGTCTTCTGGCGGCCGGATGCATTGCCGCAGCCCTTTGGTGGTCAGGTTCCTCCAATGAGATCCTACTGCAGATTCTTGACAAACGCATCACCGGATTTGTGTTGCTTGGCGTTTTTTTTCTGGGAATTATTATTTGTCAGATTTCAGCTTTCTTTGTGGTCAACAAACTGGTGGGCATCTCCAAAGATGATTTGTATTATTAAAAGATAAAAAGAGATTAATGAGCAACTTTTCACTTTCTCCCAAAAATGTCCGTTTTGTTCTGATAGGACTTATCGTGATGGTGGCGGGCTACATTTTGATGGCCGGAGGCGGCTCGTCCGATCCCGATGTTTTCAATCCGGAGATTTTTAATTTCAGACGTTTGGTAATTTCACCTCTTCTGGTAATCATCGGAATTGGTATTGTCATAGTGGCCATTATGAAAAAACCTCGTAAAGGTAAGGATGACAAGAGCGGACAATGAGTTGGTTTGAAGCGATAATTCTTGGTCTTATTCAGGGTCTGACCGAGTTTCTGCCGGTAAGTAGCAGTGGGCACCTTATCATTGCCAAGGAGTTGTTCGGTATTGAGACACATGATCTGGCATTTGAGGTGGTGGTGCATGCAGCGACCGTATTGAGCACTATTATAGTCTTTCGAAAGTATATATGGGAGTTGTTGCGGGGTCTGTTTAAGTTCAAATATAATGAAGAAACCAAATATATTATGATGATATTGGTTTCGATGATCTCCGTAATGATTGTGGGGCTTTTCTTTAAGGATTTTGTTGAAAAACTTTTCGGATCGGGCCTTATTGTTGTAGGTGCTGCACTGTTGGTTACCTCCTCTTTGCTGAATATTAGTGAGTTTTTAAAGCGCCGCAAAGAAGGTCAAGAGCAACAGGATCGCCCTATTGGTTGGAAGGCCGCTATTTGGATGGGTGTGGCGCAGGCAGTGGCGGTAGTGCCCGGCCTGTCACGTTCAGGTTCGACTATCGCGACAGGTTTAATCTGTGGTGTTGGCAGGGAGCATGTGGCAAAGTTCTCTTTTTTGATGGTGCTCATTCCGGTGCTGGGAGAGGCCTTCCTCGAGCTTGTTAGTGGTGAGTTTGCTGCTTCCTCTACGGCCGGTGTACTCCAGTTATCGCTGGGTTTTGTCGCAGCCTTCCTTTCCGGCCTTTTTGCCTGCAAGTTGATGATTAATATTGTGAAAAAGGCACGCCTTAAATGGTTTGCGCTCTATTGTTCAGCTGTGGCCGCCGCCTGTCTGATATATAATTTGTTTTGATGGGAGATCAACTCCACATATTTGTGTCGGATGTTCATCTGGGGATCAATGATGGTTCTGCAGAGGCACGTGAGACTCGTTTTCTTGATTTTTTAAGAAATCTCCCGAAGGAGACCGAAGGTCTCTATCTGCTCGGCGACATATTTGACTTTTGGGTGGAATACCGCGATATGGTACCCCGAAGTTCGGTCCGTGTGCTGGGTGAACTTGCAGCCCTGAGCGACCGCGGAGTCAAAATCTATTTTTTTAGCGGTAATCACGACTACTGGCTCACTGACTACTTGCGGGATGAGATAGGTATGGAGATTATCCGAGAGCCACTTATCGTCAAGGAAATCGCCGGCAGAAGTGTCTGCATGGGGCACGGAGACGGGCTCGGAAGTCGTAATCCTTTCATCAGGTTGCTTTTCTCAGCCATCAGGAATAAATGGCTTGTATCTCTTCTCAAGTTTTTCCATCCATGGCTGATATTCAGATGGGCACACAAATGGTCTTCGGCGAGTCGTAACCGCAGTGACAAAAGCAAATATACTTTCAAAGGCAAGGATTCAAACCTATACGGATATATATGCAAATATGGCGAAGAGAGGAAGATAGATTGCTATATCCTCGGTCACGTACATTCACAGATGGAAATTGAAGTTGAAAGCGGAGGCACCCTCTATCTTTTGGGCGACTGGGCCGAAGGTGCATCCTCCCTGAATCTCTCAGGGACAAATATCGGTTTCGGTGCCTGGCCGAATATATCAAAGTAGAGCTCCTCAAATTCGCCCCTTTCCCAGTATCCGACAAGCTCTTCCAGATCTTTGTCCTCACCGAAACGGTCATATGGTCGTTTAAGGTCGCCCTTGAGCATCCTCGCTATGCCTTGCCAGAATCCTGCGGTTGCACCGGAGTAAAAATGCCTTATTATATAATATGGTGTCATTCCGACCTCCCTGTCTATCAGACGTATCATCATCAGCCCCTGTCTGAGGGAAAGATTTCTGAAAATTGGCTCAAAATCTTTTATAAGGTCTTCTTTTATCTTGTTAAGATATCTATCCTGCTTGCGCCTCGACATTTTATCTGCGACGAATAGAGAGTCGGTCTCCCTTACTACTCTGCTTACAAGCAATGCGTAAGGATAGGCCCTGCTGAAATTATAAACTCTTTTGTAATACTGTGTCCACTCGCGTTTGTTCATTGTTTGTCGCGGATGGATGACGGCAGGCATGATTTCATCAACATAGATGGTGTCCTTTCCTTCAATAACATACTGCATCACATGTCCCCTCTGTGCCCTGGCCCCCGACGGTGTCAGTAGCAAGAAAAACAGCATAATGAGCGCTGAAAAGGGTATATTAAAGACTTTTTTCACAATGCAAATGTAGTAAAAACGAAATAATGTCTATCTTTGGCAGACATTAATGCAATATAAGTGCCATGTTCAATGTAGCCAATTTCACTCCTTGGGTCCTTTTTACCGATCTGGGTATTATTTTAGGTCTTCTTCTGATAGGCAAGATTATCAGAGTCAAAGTCAGACTTGTGCAGAAACTCTTCATACCGCCCAGTCTCTTAGCGGGACTTCTCGGTCTGATATTCGGTCCCAATGGTCTGGGTTGGCTGCCTTTGTCAAATTTCATCTCTGTGTATCCGGCAGTTCTGATAGCTGTGGTATTTGGCGCTCTTCCGCTCTCGTCCCCAAAGTTTAAGATGAAGGAGGTAGCGGGCCGAGTCGGTCCTATGTGGGCCTATTCCCAGCTCGGAATGCTCATTCAATGGTCAGTGATGGGACTTTTCGGTTTGTGGGTGCTTAAGCTGATATGGCCGAATCTCCATGATGCATTTGGAGTGATGCTACCCACCGGCTTTTATGGCGGACATGGTACTGCGGCAGCCATAGGAACCGCATTTAACGGTCTCGGTTGGGACGAAGCGGCCTCCCTTGGCATGACTACCGCTACTGTAGGTATCATACTGGCTATAGTTGGGGGTCTGTTTTTTGTCAAAATGGCGGCTCGAAAGGGGCATACCTCTTATATCGTTGACTTTGCTGATCTTCCTCAGGAATTGCGCAGCGGTCTTCTTCCAAAGGAGAAAAGAGAGTCTTCCGGAGAAATTACCACTTCACCTATTTCGGTTGATTCGCTCACCTTTCATCTGGGACTCGTAATACTTGCCGCATTCGGCGGTTATATGATAAGCCAGGGAGTCAAAATGTGGTATCCCAAACTCGAGCTTCCCGTCTTCAGTTGTGCATTCATTGTAGGATTGATCCTCAAAAAGATTTTTGATGCCACAAAGGTATCCCAATATATCGACCCAAAAACAACCGGTTCCATCAGCAGCACTGCCACTGATTTGCTTGTGGCTTTTGGAGTAGCTTCCATAAAGCTCGGAGTAGTGGTAAAGTATGCCGTTCCTCTCATTGTTTTGATTGTGGTCGGAATAGTTTTTACTATTTCCATGGTATTCTACCTTGGTCGTCATCTTCACCGCAAAGACTGGTTTGAGAAGTCCATTTTTGCCTGGGGATGGTGGACGGGAACAATGGCGATGGGTATTGCCCTGTTGAGGATTGTAGACCCCAAGATGATGAGCAAGGCGTTGGATGATTATGCACTTGCATATCTTCCTTGTGCTCCGGTTGAAATCCTCCTGATTACCATTGTGCCGATAATGTTTACGGCGGGACAGGGTATCTGGTTGATGCTGATATGTCTCGCAATTTCAGTTATGCTGCTTTTCTTAGCATCAAGGTTAAAATGGTGGATTCCCACGAAGGATCTCCAGCCTGGCAGGGGCAAACAAACCGTATCTGATGAATAATATTAGAATTCTGGGAGTTGCCGTCACTTTATTGACTGCAATTTCCTTTCAAATATATGCACAGGAGGACGCTGCGCTGCTCGAACGTGCAGAACAGTTACACCGTGAAATGTTTTCAATCGATACCCACAACGATGCCATTGTCAAATACACTCATCCATGGCGACCGGATGCGGGAGAACGCACTCAGGTGACTTTTCCTAAGATGAAGGCCGGAGGGCTTGATGCGGCTCTTTTTGCGGTCTTTCTCTCTCAGGGACCACGCAATGAAAAAGCGTATGACAGCGTAATGACATACACGGTCAAGGAGATGGATTTTTTTAAATCCTATGTGGCAGAACGTAGCTCCGAAGCAGGCATTGCCTATCGTTCATCGGACTTTTGGCATCTCAAACGGCAGGGCAAATCAATAGTTATGTTCGCTCTTGAGAATGCCTATGGCATAGGCACGGACATTCTCAATGTCGAGCGTCTCTACAATCTCGGAGTGAGAGCAATCACCCTTACGCACAACTACAACAATGATGTCGGCGACTCCTCTCGTGATACTGTT
>Ga0208458_1001656_pt1 | contig 17919 bp, 16 predicted proteins | sample AD_UKC085_MetaG_FD_184432 | JGI IMG/M metagenome (GOLD analysis project Ga0208458, IMG submission 184432) | Active sludge microbial communities of municipal wastewater-treating anaerobic digesters from USA - AD_UKC085_MetaG (SPAdes) (version 2) | ecosystem: Engineered > Bioreactor > Anaerobic >... | reverse complement strand
CATCAGCGGCCATGATGGTTTTGCGGTTCTGGTTGATGGCGCTGGTTTCGGCGGCTTTAACGACTGCCGCTGACAGGGTGTTTAGTCTGGTGAGGAAATCGGTGACGGCATCTTTGCCGATGCGGAGTGTGGAGTTGGCTTTCATGAAGCTTTCTACCGTATTTGCTTTTGTTATCTCGGGATTTGTCATATTCGGTAATATAGCTTATTTCGACGAATTATGCCATTTCATGGTTGCTGATTCGTCATATTATGGTCGAATCAGGGCGGGGAAATGACGTTTTAGAAAAGTGTTGCATGTAAGTATTGATTAAATCGTTACTTACGGTTTGCTTATATGTTTGCCGACTTTGCGGGGTTTGATGCGGCTCTTTGAAACCCAGTTTCGGAGCGTGCCTTCAGTGACTTTCAGATATCTGGCCGCTTCTTTGTAGTTCATGGTCTGCATGTTGAACCTCCCCTGGTGAAACCCGATTTGTCATCTACTGATAATATATGTAATTTATTGTCATTTGCAAGAACTATTTTCCGCGACCGGAGAGGTTTTCAACGTTTTGCCGTTGCGGCAAAATACTCTGGCCAGAAAACCCTTTCCCCTGCGGAGCCGCCCGTCGATGACCCCAGACAACCAGGCTGATGCGGGAAAGTCAAGGCGGGGACCCGGCCGGCGATTTAGCCGGTCGGGGTGGAGGCCTTTACTTTTCCGCGTCAGTCGGTATTCTAAAGATTCGACGGGCGGTGCAGCGGGAAAAGGTTTGTGGAAGAGGTATTCAACCCTTTTCCCCTGTGGTGAGCCCAGAGGTGGAGTTTGGCTGTTTTATGTGGTTAGTCTTGCTTTTGCTGCTGGTTGCACAAGTTTTGTTAAGCTGGTATAAATGAACTGGTGTTGAAGATTTTTTGCAAATTTAGAGGTTATCTTTCGTGAGAAAACGTGTCAGCGTATTTTATGTATTTTTGTTGTTAATTTTGGTCACCACACGCTTATCAGCTGCGGGCACAACGCCTGTTTCCAAGCCTAAGCCAGCAATTGCCAAGCCCGGGTTAAATAAACCAAAACCAGCTTCGGGCACTGTTTTGCTCAAACCCAAGCCTGCTTCTGGGACTGTTCAACTCAAACCGAATTCTCCGAAGCCAGGGTCAGGGACGGTTGCCAAACCAAAACCAAAGCCTGTAAATACAAAACCTCAGACAGCGTCTGGGACTGCTTCTCTTAAGCCAAAACCGAATGCTGGTGGATCAACAACCACGCCAAAGCCTACCACTAATAAGGCCCAAGCCAACTTCTGGCAGTTCTAAGCCAAATACATCTTCAAAGCCAAACGCAGGGGTTGCTGCGCCCAAACCAAATAAACCAAAACCAAAGCCGAGTAATACTGTTAAGCCAAAACCTGAAACTAATAAGCCTGAAAATGGCACAGCGCCGAAGGAAAGCAACAAACCGCCCGACCTTAACGATTACCCAAAAGGTACAAGGCTATCTTGCAAAATTAAATACTCTATTGTTTTTCCTGACGGAAAAAGCGAAGGCGGAGAGGAAATTATTCAAGGCGATATCTCCATAATTATACCTCCATTGACACCCGCTAATATGCAATCCCCGTATATCGTTACTGGTTTGCGTGAGGCTAGAAAGCAAGTTTGGAGGAAATGGAGAAATAGAGTAAATAAGCTGGAAAAGCAATATTCTAAAAAATTGGACAGAGTATTTATTCAGAGCACTGAATATTGGACAGACAAAAATCCGGACATTAAAAAAGTAACAGCGTATATACGCTACTACGTTGTCCCGACTGAAGGTGCTCATACCAATGTGGATTTGCCTCCTACAGGTTTTGGGATAGAACCTACTGAATTTTTGTTAGATCAAGCATTTTAAGGAGAATAAAATGAAGCGCCTATTTTTCGTTATTGTTTTGTTGATACTACCATTTTCTTTTGTTTTAGCGGATGAGAACAAAGAAACAGATGATTTTAATGTTTGTGTTTTTGTTGATTCCGCAAATGATGAAGAAGTTAAGAAGTTTGTTCTGGAAAGCCCTGAACGTATAAATATGGCTTATGGGCCCTCAAATCTAACTTTTCTTCATGCAGCAGTGCTTGAAGGTCGTTACGATCTAATCAAATTTCTTTTAGACAATGGTGCAAATCCAAATCTTGTTGATGCAGCCAATGCAAGCCCGTTGACATCTGCCGCAGAAAATTGCAATTTTGAGGTTGTTCAGTTGCTACTAGCTTACAAAGCAGACCCTAATATTAGATCCAGTGGCGGCGCAGATTTGCCTGCTACTATAGTTATTTCTTCGTTACACTCTAGCAGCATGGATGATAATTTTGAAAATGCCAAAAAAGTGGTTGAGTTGCTGGCACCACAAACCGAATTTGAAGAAGATGATATAACTGTGCCGGAAAGCAGCATAAAAGAAGAAAAGGATTCTAACGTCAAAGCAAAAAAGACAGAATTACTTGATATCTTTAAAGCCAAAGCAATAAAGCATTGATGCTTATTGTTAATGGCACGGAAGCCTGATTTATATGTGTCTGGCTGTCGTGTATTATTCTTGGCCGTAGGAGAGTTCCTTAGTTGAGGGGCATGGGATATACAGCCTGATCGCGGAAAAAGTCGCCAAAACGGGTATTTTATGTCTGTTTTTTGAAAAAAGGCTGGTGGGCGTGCTATGGGGCTCACTGGTGTTTTTTAAAACTCAGTGGCGTGTAAAAAAGGGGTTTTCTGGCGCAAGGCAGAGAGGCTGAAACGGCCCTGGGAGACGCGAACGGGCTGAAAAGATACGCTGGCCCCTTCCCTGGGACATGAGAGTTTTAGCGGGAAAGGGATTGGTTGAAATGCCCTACTTGGCATTGTCAGCATTTTAAAACGGGCAAACCCCGATGGTTTGCCCGTTTAAACAATCAATTAGCGGCCATCTCGGCGTATTTACGATAGAATGCGGCGCGCTCAGCCGCATCGGGAATTTCCCTGCGCGGAACGACGACCACATTGGGGCTTCATTGACGGTGGGCGTTTATGATTTTGCCTGTGCCGGGCTTTTTTAGCCGTCGTCTTGGTATAAAGACATCAGCATTCTCGCCGAAGTAATCCTGACTAAAATTTAAAAGCCCCTGTGATTATAAGGGGCGTCAGGACACAGTTGTGACAGCCGAATATGGCGCAATGGTTATCGACAGAGACGCTTTTCGGTTTCGATAAAGCTGGTGCGCATGAAGTGCCAAAGCCCAAGTGTAACTGTCACTATTCTTGAGCAGCACCTCCAGTAGTTCATCAGCTTCTATCGGTCTGGCGAATAACCTGTCTGACCATGTGTACACCTAAAAGTGCGGCAACCAGATAGCCGGCGACACCTAGAACCAGTTGCGCAGGAACTCCCATTATCAGGTAATCAATCTTCGAGAACGTGATAAACATGGCGGAGCTCAGGACTAGCGCGGCAACAATGATCGCCGCAATTATTTTACCGATCAGTCTCTCGACTTGCATCATAGTACTGCCATGTTCTACTGTTTCTACCCGTAAAGTCAGCTTGCTGTGCTGCATCAAGGCTAATATTTCAGAAGCCTGTTCGGGCAGATCGCCCATGATATCCGCAGCTTCGCTCAGTCGGCGCCAAAGAAGCTTGCCGACCCGCGCGGGAGTGTTGCGCATGATCATGAGGCGCTTCAAGTGTGGGGTTATGGCAGTTTCGATATTCATATCGGGGTTTAGATTACGCGCCACACTTTCAACTGTCAGCAGGGCTTTTCCCATCAGATAACAGTCGGGGGGAATTTTTATCTTATGTCGGCGTGCACCGTTGAAGAGATCCTGAATAATTTCTGAGAGACATATTTCGGAAATCGGTATACCGATGATTTTATGCATGATTTCGGAAACGTTCACATTAAAAAGCGCACGGTTGATCGGCTCGTCATGAATACCCATCGCCTGAAGTGCGCGTGCCGCCGCATCAATGTCGTTTTCGACAAGCGCGACGATTAGATCGGCCAGGCGAAAGCGCAGCCCCTCGTCAAGGTGCCCCACCATGCCGAGATCAAGAAAGGCTATCTTCCCTCCTTCTAGAGCGTAAATATTGCCTGGATGCGGATCAGCGTGAAAGAACCCGTGCTCGAACACCATTGTCAGCACCGAGTCAATGGCAACATCGGCAAGTTTGCGCGGGTCGATGCCGAGAGACGCTGATTCTGTGATGCGGACGCCACGAATTCTCTGCATCGTAAAGACCAGGCGGGTCGAGAATTCCGGATACGCGGCCGGAACTACGACCCGTGGATTCTCTTCAAAGGCCGCTTTGAAACGCCGCGCATTTCGCATCTCGTTTGTGTAATCAAGTTCTCGACTCACGGCGCGCTGAAACTGTTCAATTATGCCAACCGGATCGATCGCACGCAGCTCTGGAATACGGTTTTCGAGCTGACGCGCGACCATCAGCATCAGGCTGATATCACTTTCGATAAGGCTTCTGACGCCAGGCCGTTGTACCTTGATCACGACATCTGTCCCCTGGTGGAGTTGCGCAGCATAGACTTGACCGATGGAGGCCGTTCCCAGAGGAGTTACATCGAAAGAGGCGAAAGCATCTTCGAGTTTTTTTCCAAGTTCCACTTCGATCAGGTTTTTCGCCTCAGGAAAAGCGAAAGCCGGAACGTTGTCCTGAAGATGCTGGAGCTCAATCATGATTTCGTCACTAGCCAGATCAGGCCTTGTACTGAGAATCTGACCGAGTTTAATGAACGTTGGGCCGAGATCCTGGAACACAAGCCTGATGCGCTCTGCAACAGTTATCAAAGATGTTTTGCCCTCGTCCAGGCCAGCAAACCGGAAGGATGAAATCAACCGGCCAAGCGCAGAGTCGCTGTGTTTTAGTTCCATTACGAGGTGACCGAACCCATGTCTGACCAGGACACTCAAAATTTCCTGAAATCGTTTGAAGTCGCGGATGTAATGAACCGGATTCGGCAAGCCCGTAATTTCGTATGTCACACTTAATCCTCCTGCACATCAGACGTTCAACATGGTACATGTTTCGAAACAACAAGCATCATTTCTACATAATACAATATTTTTTCAGGCACAATCTCTTGGATAAAAGTGGCTTTATTCATTTGAAGAATACCTTCTTCATGTTTAATTTTCGCTTCGGCTATAAGACTGTGCCAAAGTTTCCCGGCAGCGATTCTGTATGAAATTTTGTATGCATTCTTTCCTCATATTTTTCTATTGGAATCGGGTTTCGCTCAGGTTACAAATTTTACCAGTTGCGAACCAGGTTCCCTTTATCCAGGTAATCTTGGTAGGTAGTCTGCATGATGGCCTGACTCAGCCGTACATCATCATTGGTGATCTGGGGGGCCCGGTAAAGGAAGCGTTGTGAGATATTATCAAATGCCACATATCCTCTTTCGTTCACCAGTGTGAATGCATCGTTATAAAAGAATTCAGCGAATTGTCCAGATGAATCTGACAGCAGGTTCTGGCTAAAGCAGAAATCATTGGCATTTACACCAAGTTGTTCCAGCAAAGTTCTCGCCAGATCTTGTTGGGAGCCTATCTTGGAAATGACCGACCCGGCTGTTTTCAGCGCACCTCCAAGAAAGAGCATGGGTATATGAAATTTTTCAGGCTTGAATCGCTGAATATTACCCAAAATAGGGGAACCGTGGTCAGCAATAATAACAATTAATGTGTCCTTGTACCAAGGTTCTTTTTTAAGCTTTTCAACAAAAGATTCTACCACCTGATCGGTATAGGATAGAGAATTTTTGAATTTAGATTCGATGTCTGGACCTGGTATATTAGCTTTCATAGGCACTTCAAAGGGTTCATGACTGCTGAGAGTTAAGATTACGCTAAAAAATGGCTGATGCTCTTTCTTCAGATCAACCAGGGCCATTTCGAAGACGGTATGGTCATGGGCTCCCCATTTGGATTTGGAAAGTTCACGACTAAAGTTTTTGCGGTCAATAATCCGGTCAAAGCCCCCAAAACTCAGATATGTCTTCATATTATCGAATTCAATCTCGCCGCCATAATAAAAAGAGGTGCAGTATCCACTTTCTTTCAAACTTGAACTTATCGTTGGCAGTTGAGAAGCTTTTTTTGTGGATTCAATGATTGGTAACTTTGGCTGAGCCGGATATCCGCTGAGCACACCAGTTAGCCCTTTGCTGGTGCGATCCCCTGTGGAGTAAATGCGGGAAAAAAGCAAGCCCTCCTGGGCAAGACGGTTGAAGCCAGGGGTGATGCCAGGTGTTCCGCCCACCGCTTCGACAGCCGTTCCGGTCAGGCTTTCCCAAATTATTAGAACAACATTTGGAGTGTTTGTTTGGATAATTTTCGGAAATTGATTTTCTCCATTCTGAGAATAGGTGTTGGCAACTATTTTTCTTGCTTCGGCCAGCGTAAAATATTGATACGGATTTTCAGTATTGTAAGCTCTTTTATAGAGAGAGGCAAAAACCAACCAGTGTTCATTGACTGCTGCCTGGTTGGCGAAATCGTTATTAGAAAAGCAGGCGAAGCTGGCATTCAACGGAATTTGCTGGATACCACCTCGCGCGGCTACCAACATTAATGCTGAGGCCGTAATGCCAAGTGGAATGTTCCAAAGACCTATCGAGGGCATCTTCTTAAAAGGGACTTGTACATACTTCACATATATCCAGATGAATAAGACAACTACTGTTGTAAAAATTCCCATCAGAAGGACCAGAGGGGAGGAACAAGATGAAGCAAAAGCTTCATTAGGAGAAGCCAGGTAGCGAAGAGCGGTGGCATCCATGTGGCAACCCCAGATATGAAAAATCTCAAGATCGGTAATTGAAATAGCGGACAAAGCAATCGTGAAGAAAAAAGCGTGGAAAAAAATTCCTGCTGCAATTAGTCGGTCAGATAAAAGATTGGCAAGTAGAACCAGTAAAAGAGGGACACATGAAAGATAGCTGGCCACGGAAAGGTCCATGCGAAGACCGTGAAAAAATAATCCTGGCAGAAGGGGATATGGTATCTGGGTAAATAAATTGAAATGATAGCCAAGAAAAATTAATCGGTTAATCAGGCCAAATCCAATCCAAAAGAGGTAATTGCGAAATAAAAATAATATTCTGGCATTCATGAAGATTGCTCTCCAATTCTGGCCAAGTTCGCGCCTAATAATATCGTATGGTGAGCGGCGAGTTGTATGGCTCACGGCTAAAGGTTACTTCCGCTGCCTCTACTATTGGCTGACGGTGAGAGCTAAACGTAAAGGTTCTGTTATTAAACAGCTTCTCAACCGCGATGATTTTTCCTTTTACATAAATCCTGGTGGAATAAACGCTGATTCGCGCATCGACAGGGAGAGCTTGTGGAAAAACTATTCCAAATACGAAGTTCATGTTATTTTCGGCTTTTATTGCTTGATTCGAGTTTGCGAAATACCTGACATTTCTGTGCTTCGTATCAGAAAAAACAATATATCCTTCCCATTCTACGGCTTGACCAACATAGCGAGGATTATCAGCGACGTCCTCAACCGAAGTGTTATTGAATGCTGCATGGGCTGCAATTTCTCGACGCTCCGCGATTCTCTGTTCTTCGCTTTTAAAAGGGATTGTTGTGTCAGCCTGAAGCGGTGATATTGCCAAAAAAACAATAAGAAGAGTAAAAAACGTGAGCTTAGTTAGACTCATTTTTTACTTCTCCAAGTTTCAGTGCCTGCCTAAGAAAATTGGTATTGAGAATCGAAGGGTTTTGGTCGGTAAGGTAGAGTTCATCGAACTTGTGCAGCAGCAGCAGTATTTCGACTAGACGTTCACGCTCATCGTAATAGGCCTTGATAGCGGTCTGAGAAGAACTGGTAAGCAGGCGCTGTGCATCGATAAGTTCAATGATCGAAGATGTGCCTTCCTGATAACGCGTAAAGACGATACGCATGTTCTCGTAGCTCTGTTCGGCCATTTTTTCGGCAAAGCTGATGCGTGAAAGAGCCTCATTATAATCTGCAACGGCTTTTTCGAGAATCGCTTTCTTGCTGTTGGAAAGGTCGCGCACTCTTAATTTGACTATCTCTTCGGCTTTCTGCGCCATACGCACGGCGTTTTCGATGTCGTTGCCATTGTAAACCGGCGTTGTCAGAATGAAAGTTGCGGCAAAGTCCTTGGTGTTTTCTACCGTGCCGATTTCGCGGCCATAGTTGTAGGAAGCATCAAAGCTCAGGGTCGGCAGATGAGCGCTTCGCGCTGATCGCACGGTTTTTTGCAGAATAGTCTGGTCGGTTCTGGCAATGTTGATGTCGTTGTCTATCTTAAACAGCTCTGGCAGGAGTGTTTCGCTGGTGAAGCTGGCAGTCGCGAACTTGAGACTTCGCGCCAGTTCTAGTTCGATCACTGCGGGATCCTGAATGTCGAGAATGTCTGCCAGATCGTATTTGAGGTCTTCAAAACTGTTTCTAGTCCTTAGCAGCTCGGTATTCGAATTGAGCTGTTCGACCTCTATTCTCAGAACATCATTATGTAATACCAGCCCGAGGTCTTCGTTGAGTTTGGCAACCTTCATCAGAGAAGCGATCAGCACGAGGTCGGTTTCATGAATTTTGATTAGTTCCTGGTCGCGAACCAACTTGAAGTAAGTGCGGGTCAGGTTGCGCAGAACGTTGATTTTCTGGTTATTCTTGTATGTTTTTTTGATGTCGGTTAGCAGCCGCGTGATTTCTTTCTGTATGGCAGGAATTCTGCCGAGCCCCGGGTAGCTCTGGGTAAGCTTGAGCGAGTAGATCAACGTTTTATCAATGCTGGCCGGGCTTTTTTTCTGGTAATAATCCTTGAAATCCTTGCTGGTTCTGTTGATGATAAGATTTACATCGGGAATCAGCGCATTATCTGATCTTTTCTGGTCAATGAAGCTTTGCTCAATCTCAAGATCAGAAATTTTCAGGATGAGGTTTCGCTCGAGCGCCTTGTTGATCAAGCTTGCAAGAGTGCCGGCCTGTGCGGCCGAAGCAGCAACAATGATTGATACAGTTACCATTAAAATTCTAGCTGTGAGTGATGATATTGTTCTCATGGGCTGACTGCTCCATTGATTAAGATGTCCGCGGCGTTTTCTACATCTTGAGAAGAACCATTGTAGTTCGGTAAGGTGTGTTTCCCGCTCATCATGCTTGAGACACTTCTTCGCTGCTGCTGTTAAATCAGCAGCAGTGGTTTTTTAGACTACATTTTTCTGCGGAATTTTCAGCCTTTTTGGCTGTAGTGTAGTCGAGCGTGTCCTTTATCGTTATAAATTTCTCTGTATCTTCGGTTGGAATTTTTATTCCGAAGTGTTCTTCTAACTCCATCAACAGTTCAGTGATGTCAAGACTGTCGGCACCAAGATCTGTCAGGCTTGTTTCGATTGTGATTTCCTTTTCATCGACCTGTAAGATGTCTGCCACAATTTTTTTTATTTTTTCAAAATCGTTGTCCACTTGATAATTCCTCCTGAAATTGCGATTATGACGGTGTGTTGCTGCGTTGCCAGCAAAATTGAAGGAGAGACTGTGTCAATAATGGCTCATTGTGTCTATTCACAAAAGCTGCTGCCATGGTATGTTTGAGAAAGACTCAATTGTGTTCAATCAAATCTCATCTGAATGCGTTTTATCCAGGTTGGCAAATTTTGTTTTTTCGAGTATTCCAATTCTCTTTTCAAGCTTTCTTATGTCTTCTTTTCTTGCAACATCAAATGTTGTGAGAATTTTAATGATCACAGTCTCAACTTTTAAATCCATGTTGTTTTTTTCACGCTCGGATAGCTCTTCCAGATAACTGACAAGTTCTTTTCCTTCTATTTCTGATAAGTGGCCCTGCCTGATAAGATCTTTGCCAAATTTCTCTATTTTTTCTTTGGTTAAAGACGCCAGGCCAATGCCGGTTAGAATGCCGTTTTTCAATAGTTCGATCATGGTTTTCTCCTGTTAAAGCTATCTTGTCTCCGGCACAATCGCCCGAGAAGCAATTCTATTTTCCCTATGCTGGTTCGTGCGCGATATCACCAGACGCATGGGGGGGATCATGCCTGGTCGGTTTTATCCCGCAGAAAGAAACTGAAGACAACAGGCACCAGAAACATAGAAATGATCGCCGAAGACAGAATTCCCCCTGCTGAAGCGATACCTATGTCGGTACGCAGTTCTGAACCAATGCCGCTGCCAAAGGCCATTGGCAGCATGCCAAGAACCGCAGCCAGAGTGATCATGATTACGGGGCGCAGACTGGTGCCGCACGCCTGCACCAGAGCCTGTTTTTTCGGTATTGCTCCTGTGGCCGTCAGATTATTGTATTCTTCAAGCATCAGAATCGCGTTGTTAACGACGATGCCAATCAGCATGACACCACCCATGAGAACAAAAATCGAAATCGAATAACCCGTAAGATACAACGCCCAGAGTATGCCAATCAGCATCGGGGGCACAGACAGCAGAATGATGGCTGGCATGGTGAATGATTCCATTATTGCAGCGAGAGTCAGTAATACGAGTATCATGGCGATTACGGCTGCCTCGGCAAGGTTCATCTGCGCATCATGCATCATTTCAACCTGGCCTGTCGGTTTGAATTCGTAGCCGGCCGGCATTGCTTGTCTGGAAAATTCACTGACGTAGTTCATGGCATTGCCCATTGGCAGACTTTTTGCCAGGTAAGACTCGAACTTGGAAATGCGCTGCTTGTCTTTGCGGATAATCTGTATGGGTGCAATAACCTTGTCGAGCTGGCCAAAATTGGTTAGTGCGATCTGCTTGCCATCTCTGCCGGCAAAGCTGAATTCTTTAACCTGCTCAGAACCGTCATTCTCGGCAAACTTAACCACAATGTCGTAATTGCGATCACCCTTTTTGAAGGTTGCTGCCTTTAAACCCTCGACATTGCCCCTCAGCGCCGTTCCCAGATTTACTGCTGCCATCTGCGATTCACTGAGAACATTACGTTTCGGAATGACTTTAATTTTCTTTTTGCCACCGCGCACCGTAGTATCCATGGAGGTAAAACCGGCAATGTCTTCGGCTTTGGTCTTTACGGTGGTAGCGATTTGATCGAGAACACTGAGGCTTTCTCCGCTGTATTCAACCTGCAGTGGAGCTTCGCTGCCGCCTGCCGGGCTCGGAATGCTGATTGTAACGATTGCATCGGTAAATGTGCTGAAGCTTTTTTTCGTTTTTGCGAGAAACTCATCGATAGAAATGCTTCGTTTGTCCTTGTCGGCTATTCTGAGCTTGACCTCTGCGAGATAAACCCCTTCAGAAGAGCGTCCAAAGCCGCCATCTACCTTGCCAACAGCGCTGAGAACGGAGTTGACATCGGGCAGACTTCTGGCGATTTTTACCGCTTCAAGGGTGCGCTGTCGCGTTTGCTCCAGGCCATAGCTGGTCGGAAATTCAAGCTTGACGCTGACATTGCCCATGTCTGCCGTAGGCATGAAACCGCCACCGATAATTGGCGCCAGCGACAGTGCCTGCGCCATCAGAAGTACAAATGCAATGATGAAGATGGCACTGGCGGCCATGTTGTTCTGCGCTATGGCAATCATATTCATATATCGCTGCGTCACCCGGTTGAACCACTTGTTGAAGCCAGTTTCCAGCTTTTTCAACCATCCTGAATCATTCGTGTCGTTTTTTAAAAGAATTGAGCTGAGCAGCGGAATGACAGTAAAAGACAGAAACAGCGATACTGCTGTCATGATCAACATTGTTGAGGCAAGCGGCTCAAGAAACATGCCAACCATACTTCCCATATTGGCGATGGGAAAAAGCACGACGATGTTGGTACCGCTGCTGGCCAGAACTGGCACTGTTGAGGCGCTGGTGCCTTCTATTGCCGCTTTTTTGGCGTCGCCAGTCTCAGCGAACCTTTTCATTATCGCTTCCAGCACGACCAGTGAGTTGGTTATCAGAATCCCAACCGAAAGGCCTATCGATATAAGGGTAGAGAGATTGAGGGTATAGTTAAGATACTGCATGAAAAAGAAGCCGATAATGATATTGAGTGGCATGGTTATGCCGGCAATCAGCAGGATTTTAAAGTTGTAAAGAAACAAAAAAAGAATAAGTGCAGTCAGGATAATTCCTTGAAAAATACTTTCCCAGGCGCTGTCAGCGTTTGCCTGAATAAATCTGGCGTCATCCGAAACCCAGTTCAGCTTCCAGCCTGCCGGCAAAGTCGCCGAAATTTTGGCGATGGATTTCTGTAAATTCTCTACTGTGGCAACGACATTGGCATCGCTGCGTTTGACAACTTTAATTGCGATACAAGGCTCATTTTCAAAGAAAGCGATCTGTCTGAGCTCAGCGGTCGCCATTTTTACTTCGGCGATGTCTTTGAGAAAAATTATTCTTCCGTCACTCGTGTTGCTGATTTCAAGCTCTTTGAGGCTGTCGACATGTGAAACATCGCCGCTGAATTCAACGCCGATTTCAGTGCCAAGCTCTTTGATGCGACCAACCGGGATCGTCTTGACAGCCGAATTAACGGCATGTACTACGTCCAGGGTTGTCAGGCCTCTGGCGGCAAGCTTTTCGCGGTCTATCAAAACCTGAACCTCACGCTTCGCGCCACCGATCAATTCGGCATCAGCAACGCCCTCGACGACTGTCAGTTTGTCTCTCAGGTAGTTGTCGGCATAATCGTAAAGTTCTTCTATTCTGGTCGGCCCGGTAAGCGCCAGATTGGCCACGGGCTTGGCATTGATATCGAACTTCAGAACCTTCGGGTTTTCAACGTCTTCGGGCATATCAGCTATTGCCAGATCGAGTTTTTCGCGCACGTCTGTCGCTGCAACATCGACATTGGTGCCGAGATTGAATTCAAGAAGAGTCTGGCAGGCATTTTCCATGCAGGTCGAGCTTATGTGCTTGAGCCCTTCAAGGGTCATCATGCGGTCTTCAATTCTTTTGGCGACATCGGTCTCTATCTGCTCAGGGCTGGCGCCAGGAAAGACGGTGACCACCGTGATGTACGGAATGTCGATTTTGGGCATTAACTCAAGGCCCATCTTGAAAAAAGAATAGATGCCCAGGAGGGTGAGACCTATGAGCAGAGCTGACATGGCAACGGGGCGTTTGACTGATGCTGTGGCTAAAAACATTGTCTGCTCCTATTCGATCACTGTTACCGGCAGATTGTCCTTGACCATGAATTGCCCCTCGCTGATGACTTTGCTGCCAATGAGCAGCTCCGGCTCTGTTATTTCGGTGAAACCATCGAGCTCTTCGCCTTTTTTTACAGTTAACTTGTGGGCGATACCGTTTTCGCAGGTGAAGATGGCGCATTCATCGCCGTTATCGACTAACGCTCTGGTCGGCACGGTTATAGCAGACTGCTCGTTAATCAGAAGCTTCATTTGTAATGATTGCCCGGGTTTTAGGTTGCGAGTGCCTGCTTCAACCAGACACTTGATTTCGAAAATGTGCATTTTCGTATCAATGACCGGACTTACATAGGTTACTTTCAGCTTTGGCGAAAGGACTTCGCCGTATAAAGTCAGCTCAGCTTCGGTTTTATCCTGAATGATGCTTGAGCTGTATTCAGCCGGAATAAAAGCGCTGATCAGCAACTTTTCGGTGTTGTCAATCTTGAACGCTGGCTTGCCTGGTTGTCCCATTTCGCCAATTTCGATATGTTTTTCGCTGATATAGCCATCTATGGGGGCAATCACGATTGAGTCGGCCAGATCTTTTTCGGTCATCTGCAGGTTGATAACCGCCTGTTTTGCCTCTGCCTGTCCGAGTTCGAGAATTGCTTTCTTGAGTTCGACTTCAGCGACTGCTGAAAGGTATTCGGCTTCGTGGTTGTCAAAGCTTTCCTGCGTTATGGCCTGTTTTTCGAGCAAAGATTTGTGACGTGCGTAACTTTTTGATTTTTTGTCGAGATCGATCTGTGCTTTGCGCAGCAGGGCTTTTCGCTCTTTTTCTACAGCCAGAACAATGGAAATATTCTGGCGCGCATTATCTACTTTCTGTTGCAGTTTGAGGTTATCGATTTCGAATAGGCGGGTTTTGCCTTTTTCGACACGACTGCCTTCGTCGACAAACAGTTTTTCGACCACTCCTGAGATTTTTGGTGCAACAAAAGCGCTCTGATACGACTCGACCTTGCCATACACATTTATGGTTTTGAGAAACTGCCTTTTGGTTACTGGCGATAACTTAACCGGAACCTTGCTTTGCGAAGATGCATTGTGCTGTGCATCTTCTCTGCTTCGCTCAAGCCCGGCATTGGCGGTATGTATCTGTGCGAACGATACCAGCCCGAGAAGACAGATAACAGCTAATAGAGCTATCCATAGTGATTTTCCTGATTGTGTGTGCATCTTTTGCCATCCTTAAGTCGATTTATAATGAAGTTGAATTTGTTGTAGATAACCAATGTAACCCTGGACTGATTGGTGATTGCAGGCAGGTCAATCTCAACTTTTCATTGCGTTTTGCCTCTGGAGAAACTATCTCCAGTAAAACAATACAAACATGATACAAGCATAAACCGTGCCAGGCGTTGGGAGCCGTTGAAATGCACTAAAGATCAACATTTAGCGCGAACTCGGATTGCTTCTGTTTTATTTGATAGTTTTTGGCTGTTTAATGTGATAGAATGTGTTTAATATGATAGTTTGGCGAGTTTACAGATGAGGTTAGATTGTTTTGAAAAATGCTAGTGCCGAAGAATTTTTTCGTGAAGTAGCCTTGAGAATTCATAGCAGTCTCGAAGTTGGCGAGGCTATTAAAGCTGCTTTTAACTATATGCGCGATTATATTCCAATGGATATGATGGGCATGTATCTCGCTGCCGACGTTGACGACGGTGGAGTCAAGATTTATTCGGTGGCCAGGTATGGACAACGCCTTATCAACGAGCCAGACAACATCAAAGAGCCTATAATGTGGCTTAACAGCAAAGAAGTCAGCGAACTGGAGACTTTTGAGAAGAGTCAGCAAAGGCCGATTACCATTGATAACTTTGGCAAGTTTCCACTGCCGTTGCTTAAGATCTTTGCCAATATCGAACGTTACTCGATGGTAAAAATGGAAATAGGCTCAGGCAGCTATCGCAGCTGTTCACTGCTTGTTGCCAAAAAGGGCAGGGATGTCTATCAGCAGCACCATGTTGATTTGCTGCTCTCGGTAAGGGAACCGTTTTCCATTGCCATGAGCAATGCAATCAGATATCTTGAGCTGTTGCAGCTCAAAGAAGGTCTGATTGACGAAAATCAGATCATGAAGACCGACCTGGAGAGAGCTGGTGGAGATCTGGTTGTCGGAGCAGATTTTGGCCTGCGCCGGGTGATGGAAATGGCCAGAACTGTCGCCCGGACTTCTAGTCCTGTTTTGCTGCTTGGGGAAACCGGTACCGGAAAAGAAGTAATTGCCAAAAACATACATCAAACCAGTCCGCGCCGCGATGGCCCCTTTGTTAAGGTGCAGTGCGGCGCCATGCCGGAGTCGCTGCTTGACAGCGAGCTTTTTGGTCATGAGAGAGGTGCTTTTACTGGCGCTGTTTCAGTTAAGAAGGGGCGTTTCGAACGTGCCAACAACGGCACAATTTTTCTTGATGAAATTGGTGAATTAAGTCTGGAGGCTCAGGTAAAGCTGCTCAGAGTACTTCAAGAAAAGGAATATGAGCGGGTCGGCGGGCAGCAAACGCTGACAATTGATGTGCGGGTTATTGCTGCGACTCATCGGAATCTGCTTGAAATGGTGCATACCGGAAAGTTTCGCGAAGATCTCTGGTTCAGGCTTAATGTTTTTCCTATCGAATTGCCGCCGCTCAGACAAAGAAAAGAAGATATTCTGCTGCTGGTGCAATATTTTATGGTGCGCAAATCGCGAGAGCTGAACCTGCCGGTCAGTCAAAGCCTGGCTCCGGGAACCCTTGATCGCCTGCTGCAATATGACTGGCCCGGCAACGTCAGAGAATTGCAAAACGTTATTGAACGCGGTCTGATCATTTGTAATGGCCAGCCAATGGAAATACCTGCCAGCTATTTCCCCGGTAGGGCTGTCAACGCGCCATCTCCAGCAGCGAGGCTGGAAACCCTGGAAAATATCGTCAGAGATCATCTGTGTAAGGTTCTTGCCGCGACCAGAGGAAAAATTGAAGGCCCCGGCGGTGCCGCCGAAATCCTCGCTCTCAATCCCAGCACCTTGCGCGGCAAGCTGCGTAAATACGGGATCCCCTTCGGGCACAAGATGTAAAAGGGGTCACGACACCAAACGGAAATTTACGTACGCTAAGGAATTTCTGAGCCATGACAATCAGCTTGCAGAGCGGATATATTGATACACCGTTTCGCGACTGATTCCGAATTCGCGGGCCAGATGTGCTTTTTCTTCGCCGTCTCGCGCTCGTTGTCGCAGAGTCTCCGCTTGAGCAGGAGCTAAAGCCTTTTTTCTTCCGCGATAGGCTCCGCGTTGCCTCGCCAGAGCAATTCCTTCGCGTTGTCGCTCACGCAGAAGCGACCGCTCAAACTCTGCAAAAGCACCCATTACCGAAAGCAAAAGCGTTGCCATTGGCGAATCATCGCCGGTAAATATAAGCCCTTCTTTTACAAACTCCACCCTGATGCCGGCTTTGGTCAAATCTTGCACGATCCGGCGCAGATCGTCGAGATTTCGAGCCAGGCGATCCATGCTGTGAACCACTACTGTGTCACCTTCTCTAACAAAGGACAGTAAGGCTTCTAACTCCGGCCGTTTAGCGTCTTTTCCAGATGCTTTGTCGGTAAAGACACGGTCGACCTGAGTTTGTTCCAACTGCCTGGCGGGGTTCTGATCGAAGGTGCTGATGCGGATATACCCGATTCTCTGGCCTTGCATTTGTGGCTTCTCCCTTAAAACGTGTCAGGAATGACTCTAAGATATTTATATAAATATGTCAATAAATGTGATATTAGACTCTAATCTGACACTGAAAATCAGGTTTTCTGACGTCAGGTTGAAGTATACCTCACTCCGACATGCTTCTTTTGAAGGTTCTAGAGACAATCAATCGCGGGGAACTTCGATTATTAGGGATGTTTAAAGGTTGATGAATAAACCTTAACTGAGTTTTCTGTTCTGTTGCTCATTAATCCCCACATTCGGAAATTGACAAATATATCTTTTTTTAGTATATTTATATCAGATTCAGACATTGCAGGAGTTAACCCATGACCGAGGTAACATTTTCCGGGAAAGCGGAGAAACAGGTTAAGAAATTACCGGCAAACAGGCGAGAAATATTGAAGGTTCTTGTTCAAGATATTATTAATTACGGGCCAGTGCGCGGCAATTGGCCTCATTACAGTAAGTTAAGCACAGGTGAACATCATTGTCACCTCGGAGGTGGCCGGCCAACATATGTTGCGAAATGGGTCGTTCTTCAAAAGAATTTGGTTCAGATTGTATATGCCGGCACCCATGAAAACGCCGGGTATTAATTACAGACCTTGAAATATAAGCAGATATAAAGGGAGAACAATCACTATGCTGCCAGAAAATAGCCTGATGAGCGTGCATTTTCGTGTTCCGGTGAAAAAACTTGAAGACATTAAAAACGTCATTGTAGCACTGGGAGGACAGGTTGACGAAGAAGCCGAAGAAATAAATGATAGCGTGCCATGGCAGAAGGTCTTGCCAGACAGTAGCCCAGGAAAAATTTTGCGCGGTTTGCGGTATCGCGACGGGAAATCGCAGAAATGGCTTGCTGAACAGCTTGGAATGAAGCAACCGAATATTTCTGCAATGGAAAAAGGTGAGCGACCAATTGGGAAGAATCTGGCCAAAAAGCTTGGTGAACTCTTTAACATCGGGTATAAAGTGTTTCTCTAAATAACTTGGCTTTGCTTAAAACCCTCTATTGAAAGGTAAATACATCTTTCAATAGAGGGTTTTTTCTTAGGAGGCCCCTGGGGGCCGGTGG
>Ga0208458_1001647_pt1 | contig 17962 bp, 13 predicted proteins | sample AD_UKC085_MetaG_FD_184432 | JGI IMG/M metagenome (GOLD analysis project Ga0208458, IMG submission 184432) | Active sludge microbial communities of municipal wastewater-treating anaerobic digesters from USA - AD_UKC085_MetaG (SPAdes) (version 2) | ecosystem: Engineered > Bioreactor > Anaerobic >... | reverse complement strand
CGACGGCGGCACATGCGCATCCGTTCCCTGGCGCGACAATGAGGGGACTCTTCAGGATATCGTTGCATGCACCCAGTTCTGCGACCCGCTGGCCTCCACCCCGTGCGGCCAGGATCAGTACTGCGGACACCTCGACACCTTCCTGGGTATCCGCGTTACGGGAGACAGGCATTTCGCCTGTGCACCCGACGCACTCGAACCCGCCGCTGCCGACATGCTTGACTGCCTCGTCGATCTCGAAAATCTGGCGGTGCTCCGACAGTGCCTCGAGGATGCCCAGTGTGACAGGACTCCAACCGGCCTTGTGATGCGCGATGGGTGCCCCGAGGGTCAGATATGTTCCAACGTCCTGGGCGCCACCTGGGGGCGTTTCTGCGTTGACACGTGCAACCCGGGCGGGACAAACACCTGTACCGGCGACCTTCCCTGTCGAGGGCCGGTCGATGACGAGACTTTCGGCCTTTGCGATCCATTGCCACTGGGCATTGAAGGCATGCCATGCGACCCCGACGGAGATTGTGATGGCGACCTCACATGCGGTTACGGGAACTTCCAGGGAATCGAACTGTGCCTGATCCCCGACACCAACTGCTGTTACCAGGGAACCCCGGCGCCAGGCCTTTACGAGCCGTGTGGTGCGGGTAACGTCTGCGCCGGCACGCTTCAGTGCTCCACCTTCAGCGGCCAGTGTCCCCTGGGATTTCCCAACTGCTGTATCGATACGACGAAGGTCGGTACGCTTGGGCATGCCTGCGATCCGGTTGGTCAGTGCGGCGCCGGCCTTTCCTGCACCGACAGTTCCGCGTGCGACCCGCTGAAATACTGCTGCCTTCAGGAGTCCGGCGGTGAGGGAGCCCCCTGCGAAGCGCCCGATTACACCTGTGAGGAAGGTTTCGGCTGCGTTTCGGGCGGAACCGCGGGCATCAACTGCATGGGCAATCCGTATTGCTGCACGGCTGGCGCCGGCGACAATCTCGGCCTGTGTGTCATGGGGGCGATGGGTGCCTTCTCGTGCAACGACCCCGACAACTACTTCTGCGGACAGCCAGAGCCGCCCGCCCGCTGCAACAGCCAGCAAGTCGGCATGTGCTGCGTCCCGAAGAAGTAGCCTCCGACTGAATCAGGCACGATATCGATTCACATCGGGAACGCTGCTGGATCGGCAGCGCCGGTAAGCGTGTTCCTGACGCCGACGCGCTGTTCGGACATCACGCCGATCATCCAGGTCCAGAAATGCGGATCATCAACTGTCCGGGCGACAAAGGCGGACGGAAGGAAACGCTGCATCTCGTCCCGGAAGCCGCTTGCCATCTCTGGATTTGAAAGACTCGCGACCCGTTCATCGAACGCAGGCAGGAAAGCATCAACACCTGAACCGTGATCGTCCAGCTTCAACGTCAGCAGATCCATCCGTGGTTTGACAGACTGCTGCACCATCCAGCCGATGTCCCATATGTCGCGGTGCTTGATCCGCCCGCGACGAAGCGCGAACGCGATCAGCTTGTCCACGAATATCTCGCCCCTGCTCTCTGCCTGGAGCACGAGTCCCGGGGCGCCGGTCGCAATGCCATAAAGGTCGCGGATCATCTGTGGCTGAGGATCACGGCCCGGAACCGCGCATATATCCAGGTTGATTCGCTGGGCCGGAATGTCGCGACGCTCCGGCCGCGTTTGTATCCTGATTCGCCATGTGTCGGTGTCGCCGGTTTCCCTGGTTGGCTCGCTGACCGTTACGGCAAGCCCGTATTTCCGGGAAAGACCGTCCGTTATGGCCCGACCAAGGCCGACGACCGCCTGCCGGGTAAACCCGCGCCCTCCAGCGAAATCAAGGTCTTCACTGAGCCTGTTTGAACCGTGGCACAGACGCAGGCAGGTGCCGCCCATAAATACGAGCCCCTTCAGGAAGCCGGCGTCGCCCAGAATCCGAAGAATGTCCTGGTGAAGGATTTCCTTTTCAACTGCGACGCGAAGCTGGGCCAGTTCAGGCCGGCTGGCCAGCGCCTGATCCACCATGATGTCAAGCAGGCTCATTTACGACACTCCAGTCAATAAGGTCCAGATCGCGACGGGTCGCGCGCATGTCGCGGATTGCCAGCGTCACATCGGCGCGCAACATGCCGTATCGATCGTCATAGGTCAGGTGTTGGGCAAGCTGGTCCGGCTTCCGGCTGGTGTGAATGAACTCGATTGTCCCGCGGCGCCCGCACGAAATGGTTCCGCCCCGCCCCGAAGTCATGACCGATATCCAGCCTTGTGGAATCTGCGAAATCACGCCTGCCTCCGAGAGAACAGTTTCCAGCGACAGGTAGCAGAAATCACGGGCGCGAAGCCTGGCCGCCGCCCTGAACAACAGCAGCCCATCCGGCCGCTCGGCCGGCTGGTACAGGTACAGGCCCCGGCAAAGCCGGACAAGCCCGATCTCCTGGGCCGATCGGCTCAGCAGCGCTCGCCATGACTGGTCGCTGATGTCCGGAACCAGCGCCCGCATGTCCGACGGCGTGAACAGGCATCTTTCCGGCGTGGCCAGCTTTGCCAGTCCCTGCTTCAATCTCCGAACGGGCTGCATGAAGCACTCAACAAAAAGTTACGTAAAGCGTAACTTAATGTTTAGTTAAAATCAAATATGGGTGCACGCCCCTGACTCCAGTGCGACTTTCAATTCATCTTTGGGGTCTGGCGGGTGACATTAACCATCGAAGGGATCACGGGCGGCAGTAATCCGCACCTGCTCGGTGGATGTGGTCATTCATTTCCACGCGGCGAACAGGCACAGGATCAGGGCGGCCTGGGCGTGCAGGCGGTTTTCGGCTTCGTCGAAGATTACGCTGCGCGGATGATCGCAGACGTCGTCGGTGACTTCCTCGCCGCGGTGCGCCGGCAGGCAGTGCATGAATATGCAGTCGGACTTCGCCTTTTCGAACAGGGCCAGGTTGACCTGGTAATCGTGCAGGTCGATCAGGCGCTGTTCCTTTTCGTGCTCGACGCCCATCGAAACCCAGACGTCGCTGTAAATGACATCGGCGCCCTTGACGGCCTCGACCGGGTCCTCGATGACGTTAAATGTGGCGCCGGTCTTCCTTCCGACCTCACGGCACCACTCCACGACCTCGGGGGCCGGGTAGTAGCCCTTCGGGCAGGCGCAATCGACGGACACGCCAAGCAGCGCTCCGCATTCCATCAGGCTGTGGGTCACGTTGTTGTTGGAATCGCCGACATAGACGACCCGCAGGCCCTCGAACTTACCCTTGTGCTCCAGGATGGTCAGGAAGTCGGCCAGCGCCTGGCAGGGATGCGCGTAATCGGACAGGCCATTGATGACCGGGACGCCGGACTTTTCGGCAAGCGTCACGACGTCGCCGTGCTTGAAAACACGCGCCATGATGATATCGACCATGCGGCCCAGAACCTGGGCGGTGTCGGAAACGGTCTCGCCACGGCCGAGCTGGGTGTCCTTCGGCGACAGGAACAGCGCGTGACCACCCATGCGGGCCATCGCGCATTCAAACGAAACACGGGTGCGGGTTGACGACTTTTCGAAAATCATCGCCATCGTCTTGTTGTGCAGGGCGTCGCCGTAACGCTCGGGATTTGCCTTCATGTCGGCGGCAAGGGCGAAAATTTCGTCCAGGTCTTCCCTGTCAAGATCCTTGATGGCTAAAAGATGGCGAACCTTCATGACTTCCTCCAGAAACCACAGTTTGAAACAAGCTGCGGGACACTGTCGACCGCCGCGCCTATGCCACGGCTGCGTGGCGCAGGATTTCTATCACATCGGGAGGTTCAAGACAATGGACAGGAGCCCATTTCAGGAAGCGCCGAATCCAATCAACAGCCGCAGGGCCACAAGCAGGATGACGAACGAAAGCCCGCGAAGAATCCAGGTTGGCTTGGCCTTTTCCGAAAGGCGGGCGCCCAGTTGGGCTCCCGGAATCACGCCAATCGTCAAGGCGACCAGCATCAAGGCCGCTTCGGGTTGAAAATAGCGCCCGTAAAACAGATGAACCGTGGCTCCCGTCAAAGCGGTAATCACAAGTATGAAATGTGAAGTGGCGGTCGCCAGGTGAACCGGAAAATTCAGCAGTCTGGTCATCACGGGCACATGAATGATCCCGCCACCGATCCCAAGCAGGCTGGAAAGAATCCCGACGATACCGCTGCTGGCCACGCCGATCGATCGGCTATAGCTGAAGTCGTAAACGGCACCGGATCTGTCGGTCATTATCCTGCGGAACTGCCCCGACACCGGCTTCGCCCCGCTTACCGCCCTGCCCGGCTTCAACATCAGAAAGACGGCGACGGCCAGCATGAAAACCCCGAACATGACATTGAAGACCTGACGGGGAATCAAACCGGAAATGGCGGCTCCAAGGGCAGCTCCGGGGATTGTGGCAACGGCGAAAGTGACTCCCGACACGTAGTCGATTCGCCTTGTCCGCGCGTAACGGATGCTGCCGGAGGCGGAATTGAAGAAAATGACGCCCAGTGAGATGGCCGTGATTGTCTGTGGGGCAAGTTGAGGATCCCAGAACGCCAGGAATGGCACCACAAGGAAGCCGCCTCCCGCACCGACAAAAGTCCCAAGTCCACCCGCGATGAAACCAATCGGAATGAAAAGAAGGTATTGAAAAAGGTGTTCCATGCAAAACAATCCCGGCCCGGTTGCGACCCGTCGATGCCTGCGCCAGTCTAGTACAAGCGCACATGTTCGGCCAGTTACAAAAAATTGATTGACCGCGCGTGGCACAAACCGGGATACCATACGCAAGGCGAATTTCCCTTTCAGGGACGGATTTCGCAAAATCGTCCAGTTTGCCGGGTGTGAGGATGGCTTCGACAGACCGCTTCCCTGGTTTGCGTTTCGCGAAGACGCTTGCGGCCATCCTGTCCTTGATTCCGATTTCCTGCGCCAGCACGGGCGGCACCCATCCGGATGACACCGACGCCTTTGGGATAACCGATACGGTGGTCGCCGGCGATACGGGTGATTCCACGGAAACGACCGACGCCACATCCACGACCGAAACGGCTGACGCCGGGCTTGTGGTTGATGCCGGCTATCAGTTCGACACGCCCGACATGGGCGAAATCAGCGATGCGCCGGACACCGGCGACACGGTCGATACCCCCGACGCCGGCGACACGGCGGATGCTCCACCGCCCACACGCTCGTGCAACGGGATGCCCGAACTGTGCGACCGGCCTCTGGATCAGATTGCCTTCGTCACCACTCATAACGCGATGGCGAACCAGGACGACTCGTTCTTAGTCCCCAACCAGTATTCATCCGTCACGAGGCAGTTGCAGGCCGGGGTTCGCGCCTTCATGCTGGACACCTGGTACGACAACACCCAGGATCCGCCGCCGTCCGACGACGTCTATCTTTGTCACGGCGTCTGTGTTTTCGGGATGCGGCTTCTGTCCGGGACGCTTGCGGATATCAGGGCCTTCCTTCTGGACAATCCCGATGATTTCGTCGTTATTATTTTCGAAAGCTATGTTTCGGCCGCGCACACCCTTGCGTCATTTGATCAGGCCGGCGTCACTGAAATGCTCTTGAATCCCTTGCCGGGCCAGCCCCTTCCAACCCTCGCACAGGCAATCGATGGCGGAAAACGGATGCTGGTTCTTACCGACAGCGGCGGCGGCGGTTTTCCGGGATATCTTTCCGTCTGGGATTGGGCCTTCGAAACACACTGGTCAAATAAGGTTCCGGATGACCTTTCCTGTGCGACCAATCGCGGAAGCGACGAAAACCCGTTCTTCATCCTGAACCATTTCCTGACGGATCCGACCGCACTGCCGGAACTGGCCGCCCAGATTAACGAAAACCCGTTTTTCATGGATCGCGCGATGGCTTGCTGGCAGGAACGCGACCACATTCCAAACTTCGTTACCATCGACTTCTTCGAAATCGGCGACGTGCTTGACGTCGTTTCGCAACTTAACCTGGCCGTGGCGCCAATCCGGAGGTGACCTGTGAAAAAGATTCGAAACGCCCTTGTGAAAGCCCTTGATGAAATTGGAATCGCCCACCAGGACGGTCCGGAAGACAGCCTTGTTTTCTCGCTGAAGAACGTTGAAAAGGACGACAGCATACCGTTTTTCGTGTCCTTTCTTTCGGATGACGACGAATTCGTCACGATGGGCATCCATGTCTGGGAATGCAGCCAGTCCATGTTCACTTTTGGAATGGCGATCGCGGGCAACGTGAATGCCACATCAAAGGTTGCGAAGGTTTTTCCCCTTCACATGCCGGTTTCGGACGGCGACTGCGAGTGCGACGACGAAGGCTGCGATTGCGATATGGGTTCCGACGTTTGCGACTGCGGGTGCGACCAGGATGATTGCGGGGACGAGGCTTGCGACTGCGATGACGACTGCGGGTGCGGCTGCCGCGAACCGGCGGTCAGGGCCCACTTCTTCGTGACATCGCAGTTCTTCTGGACAGGTGAAACCATTCCGACGGACGTGCTGACCCGATACATCAATGTGGCCCTGGCGGCCCGTGAAGATTTCCTGAAGTCGATTGCCGAAATGCAGGAAGAATTCGACGCCTGACCTGGCTGGCCGTCAGTACCCTGACGTTTCCGGCTGCACGCACGCTTCGGATACAATCGAACCCATCAGCACGTGAACACCCTCGGCGGGCTCGACGATCCTTGCACACATACCGGCAGGAATCGTAATGCCGGGGCCTGGAATGCCGTTGCTGGACACCGAAAGCTCACCAGCCGCGACACGAATCCACTGATTTGCGGTGCCGGACAGGACCGCGAATTCCGGCGAATTGCCAAGCATCTGGACATACCAGGTCTCATCGGCCGTGCCTGCTGGAACCGTTCGCAGATCGGAAGCCATTTCGTGCAGATTCCAGTCAAGAAGGATTCCTGCCCCTGAATTCACGATCATCGATGGATTCAGGTCGTCCGTTGTTCCAATCATCGCCTGAATCGACTGGATTGATGATGGCAACATCCTTATGCCAAGGAGCGTGTCGAAATCGTGACGTACCTGCAGGACGCCGTCCTTCAACCCAAGCTGTTCAATCGCAACGCCGATGTCCCCGATTGTACGCGCATGCAGTTCGAATCCATCGCAACTGACATGAGCCTTGCCAGCCACGTCGGGAGGCTCTTCAAGGGCTTCCGGTTCCCCAGACCCGTCAGAAAGGTCCCATAACCAGTCAATCAGAATCGCATACGGAAACTCGACCTGAACACTTCCAGCATCGATCGACAGCGTTCCTGTCGTCCCCGCTGAGTCCGCTGACAGAGTCGCGATGACTTCGCCCGAATCGAAACTGAACACATCGCCTTCAACCGACATTCGCGCCGCGGTATTGTCGGAAATCGACAACCCCACCTGACTTGTCCCGTAATAATCGTTCGAAAGGCAGACACTGATCCAGCCGGAAGCGTCCAGGCTGTCATACATGGGGCGACCCTTCAACCCGTACAAAGCGTTGGCCGTATCCAGCGCCGACTTAAGCTGATACATATCGACGGAAACCGATGTCATGTCGCCGTATGTCCTGAACTGGAAGGCCAGGACACGGTATTCACCAACCTGCACATCGATATCGACCGAGTCCGCGTAGTATGCAGACAGGTTCAGTTGAACCGGAACGACCTCCAGAAAATCCCTGCACGCCTGTGCAAATTCGCCGCCATCCCCGTCGCCGCCGATATCGACATCACGGGTGTTCATGGCGCCCTCGCCCGCCTCGCCGCCATCATCCCATCCCGAATCGCCGCCCGCTTCATCAAAAATCCTGCAAAATACGTCGGGCAGAAGGCGAATCTCGATATTAGTGTTCGAAAATCTGGCAATCTGCGATTCCACAAGGACGAACTCATTGACTAACTCGACCAGCCGGCGTGCCGACTCCTCAATGCCCAGTTCAAAGTGATCCTGGCCCATCTCGAATTCGCAGTCAGGTTCAGTCGGAAGACCGACGCCTTCAGCCGGAATCGTGCAACCCAGACCGCCGCCCAGGTACCCTCCAACCCGCCTGAACAACGCCATTCCTTCCATGAACTTAAGCCCGGCATCCAGGCTTGAAGCCTGCGAAACGACATTCTGCGAGATGACGGCCCTGGCCTTCTCAAGGGTGATTGGCAGCGGGTTCGGTGGAAAATAGCAGGAAGACACTGTTGAAACCATGGCCAGGACCACCAGCAGTAATGCCCGGTGCAAATGCCTTTCGAACCAGTGACCCGCGGTTTCTGTCATTCCCGACCTCCCTGGGGTGCCATCGGCCGGCGGCAACGCCGAAACGAACATCACGAGCCCACATTGTTGCGAACCGGACTGAATAATTCCAATACCGCCATGTACTTAAGGTTTGCTTAACACCCAGGTCTTATCATCGCCACGTTTGCGGCCGGACGTCGGGGCACTCCGAAAAGGGGTAAGGACCGTTTGCCGCCGGCATGACTGACGGACTGCGGGTCGAATTGACAAAGTGGGGGCAACGTGGAAGGAAAATTCATCTACCTGATATTTCTGGGCTGTCTGGCTGCGTTCACCGGTTGCGGGCAGGATGCCAATCTGTCGGTTTACGACGCCGCCTTGGATGCAGGGGCGGATTCCGGCCTGCGGGCCGATTTGGACAGCCATCTCGACGATGGGGCTTCCAGTGACCGCATATCCTACGTCGATGCGAATCAGGACGATTCGGCAGGCATGCCGGACGGCGGCACAGGCAAGGATTTGTCAATCGGCCCGGATCAGTCCGTTGTTACCGACTCGTCCGAAGCCCACGACGAGTCCACGGCGGGCGACGCAAATCTGCCCGACTGCGAAACCGAAGGCGTCACATGCATATTCCTGAATCATGACAGCATCAGCGTGACAGGCGCCGGGGCCGTTGCCGACGGGGCTGTCGTCACGGTCGTCAAGGCGGGCGTATTCCTTATTTCAGGTACGCTTGACGATGGAATCATCACCGTCGATACGACCGACAGCGGGCTTGTACGGTTACTGCTTAACGGGATCCATGCATCCTGCAGCACGTCATCGCCACTCTTCATCATGGACGCTGGGGATGTTGAAATTCATCTTGTCGCGGGAACGACCAGCACCCTGGCGGATGCAGTCACGTACGTGTATGCCGAGGCTGGACAGGACGAACCAAACGCAGCCATCTTTTCAAAATCTGATCTGGACATCACCGGCGACGGCACCCTGGTTGTAAACGGGCGCTACAACGACGCCATCAACGTAAAGGACGGCCTGGACATCCTCGGCGGCAACATTGTCGCAAACGCCGTCGATGACGGCATTCGGGGAAAGGACAACATTACAATCCTTGGTGACTCGATCACTGTCACGGCCGGTGATAACGGCATCAAGTCGGACAACGATACGGAGGAAGGCCGCGGCTTCATCGAAATCGCTTCCGGCCGCGTAAACGTTACATCGGGTGGGGACGCACTGACCGCACAAAGGTCGATTGACATCCATGGCGGTGACATCAAGCTGGTCAGCGGCGGAGGATCCGGCTCATCAAGTTCCATTGATATAAGCGCCAAGGGCATCAAGGGGCTGGAGAGTGTCGTTATCTCGGCTGGGAACATCGAAATCGACTCGGCGGATGACGGCGTCCACAGCGACAACGCAATTTTTGTGTCCGGAGGCTCCTGCCTTATCGCGTCCGGTGACGACGCTTTCCATGCAGAGGAAACCCTGGAAATATCCGGTGGCGTAATCAACATCACGAAGTCTTACGAGGGCCTGGAAAGCAAGCTGATAACGATTGATGACGGAACGATTCATATCGTTTCTTCCGACGACGGCATCAACGTTGCCGGTGGCGACGGTTCCGGTGGATGGACCCCCGGCGGCGGCGGATCCTCGGCCGCATACATTCTTACGATCAACGGAGGCCTCGTCTGGATGAATGCCGGTGGCGACGGACTGGATTCAAACGGCAACATGGTAATCAACGGTGGAACCGTTCTTGTGAACGGCCCGACAGACAACGGCAATGGGCCGATAGATATCGGTGACGGCTCCGGTTACTACTTCCGAATGAACGGTGGCCTGGTTGTCGCGGCTGGAAGCAGCGGCATGGCTGTTGGCAACAGCACTTCCTCAACCCAGTACGGCGTTCTTGTGAACCTTTCGGCCGCACAAACCGCGGGAACCATATTCCACCTTCGCGCCTCTTCGGGAACAGAGATGCTGACATTCAAGCCGGCCAAGAAGTACCAGTCGGTGTTCTTCAGCAGTCCGTCGCTTGCGTCGGGAAGCTACGACGTCTATCTGAATGGAAGCTCGTCCGGCGTGCTGAATGACAATCTTATCACCGGGGGCGTATATACGCCCGGCACGAAGTACACGACGTTTTCGGCGACAGGCGTGGCCACCAGGGTTGGTTCCAGCGGGCCGCCGCATTGAAATCGGACGAGCGCGGGTTCGTCAGATGGTTGCCTGCTTCACGGTATCGATACGGAAGAATCGGCCTTCACCGGTTCCCACGAAGATTGTTCCATTGACTATACAAGGGGTTGAAAGGATTCTGCCGCCCAGATCCACCTCGGCAACAATCCTGCCGTCTTTCGCGTCAAGCATTCTCAGGAGGCCATCGTGCGCGCCGAATATCACTTTACCGTCCACCACGCATGGTGACGACCAGACCCAGGGCGCAAGCCGCGTATGCCAGATCAGTGAACCGTCACGCTCATCAAGACAGAACATCCCGCCACCGGCGCCCCCTCCGACAAAAACCCGTCCGTCCCGGACCGCCGGGGTCGCCCAGTAGCCGCCCCGATAGCCGCGAAAACACCATTTACGACTCCCGGTCGTCCGATCGAAACAGAAGACGCCGCTTGAACGGCTCTCACTGGCAACGATTACGTTGTCGCCGCTTATTACCGGACTTGCGTCGGTATCATCGCCGGTTGCCGCCTTCCAGACCACCCTGCCCGAGTCGGCATCGACGCAGAACAGGACGCCGTCGTACGTCGCGGCATATACCAGGCCGGCGTGAACGGCCGGGGAAGTCTCGGATCCATTGGAGCCCGGAAGGGATCCAGGGCCAACCCCGCCAAGTAAAGTCCGCCATATCTCGCGGCCATCCGCCGGATCCAGACAGCGCAAGAATCCGGACTCACCTGCCACGTAAAGGCGTCCGCGCCAGATACAGGCGGAACTGTCGATATCCGTGCCGACGTGAACCGACCAGACGACCTGACCGGTTGCCGCGTCAACGCATCGAAACACGTCATCGACACAACCGACATAAATCCTGTTCCTGAAAATGCAGACCGAACTTTTGATCATCCGGCCGAACATCGTCTTCCAGGCGATCTGACCGGTTCGGGCATCAATGGCATAAAGACATCTGTCGGTTCCGCCGACAAAGACATGGCCGCCAAGCACCGCGGGCTGTCCGGTCCAGCCGGTACCGCACCACCTGGCCTGCTGGCCGCGCAACGTGGTATCGAAACAACCGAATTCAACCTTGAACCTTACGTCGAAGCGATCACCGACCGGGCCGGTTCCATAAAAGTTCCTGGCAGGGCTGCCGCGAAACATCAGAACCGTTTCGGTCGCCGAACTCGAGTCGCCATAATTCCAGTCCGGAAGATTGATGGGAGCCTCTGGAATTATGATTCTACGGACGGGATCACCGTGGGGCGACAAATGTCGCCGGGTGGCAGCACCGGCCGCCAGCAAATCACCGATAGCGAATTGACTGGCCAGGCCAACGCCACTGGCGACAATGGACTTCAGAAACTGGCGTCTTGAAAACCCCGCCATTACCCACCAATCGATGAAGACGAACGGACTATCGACCTTTGCCGGCAAGCCCGCGCTTCTTCAGAAGCGGCTCAACGGCCGGATCGCGTCCCCTGAAATCACGATACATCTGTCCCGCCTCTACCGTGCCGCCACGTTCAAGTACATTCTTCCTGAACTTCAGCGCCACCCCGGGGTTAAACAGATCCCCGGTTTCCTTGAATGCCTGGAATGCGTCCGAATCCAGCACTTCGGACCAGATGTAGCTGTAATAGCCTGCCGAGTAGCTGCCACCGCCCCCGAATATGTGATTGAAATAGACGCTTCTGTACCGCGGGATAATCTCCTTTGGCATCCCAATCCGCTTCAGCACGGCCGCCTCGAACGTTGCGGCATCGCCGAATTCGGCCTTTGTTGCCCTGTGCCATTCCATGTCCAGCTTGGATGCGGCCAGGTATTCAACCGTGGCGAACCCTTGATTGTGACGGCTGGCTGCTTCGATCTTGGCGACCAGTTCAGCCGGGATGGGCTGGCCCGTCTTATAGTGACGGGCGTACAGCGCAAGCATTTCCGGCTCAAAAACCCAGTTTTCCATTATCTGCGAAGGCAGTTCCACAAAGTCGCGCGGCACACCGCCAAGGAACCTGTAGGGAACCTTTGCAAGCAGCGAATGGATACCATGCCCAAGCTCATGGAAAAGCGTTTCGGCCTCGTCGGGCGAAAGAAGTGCCGGATCATCGCCGGACGGCCGGGTGAAATTTCCGACGTTGACAACGATTGGACGGATATCTTTTCCGTTGACGACTTCCTGCGAACGATAGCGACTTGACCACGCGCCAACGCGTTTGCCGGGACGAGGATGGTAATCGCCCAGGAACAGCCCGACAAAGGTACCGTCGGCCTCGGTGACTTCCCAGGCAAGCACGTCGCGGTGATAAAGTTTCAAGCCTTCAACCGGCTTGAAATTGATTCCGTAAAGCCTTCGAGCCAGTTCGAAAGCGCCGGAAAGAACATTATCCAACTTGAAGTATTGACGGAGTTCGGCGGCATCGAGTCCGTATTTGGCGACCCGTGTCCGCTCGGCGTAATAATGCCAGTCCCACGGCATGAAATCGCCCTTGAGCCCGTCCCTGCGGGCGGCAGCCGCGTACTCGCGCGCCTCGCGGGCGGCAACCGCGAGGGCCGGCTTCCAGAGCCTGTCCAGAAGACCATCCACCCCGGCGGCATCCTTGGCCATCCTCTCCTCGAGGACGAAGTCCGCCCACGACGCGTACCCAAGGATTTTCGCCTTTTCGAGCCTGAGTTCGGCGATTCTTCTCAGAACTTCCTTGTTGTCGTACTCATTGCCACGATCGCATCTGGAAGCATAGGCCTGGATGACCTGCTGCCTCAAATCGCGTCGCTGGGACTGTTGCACGAAGGGCCACATGCTCGGATATGACAAGGTGATAAGCCACTTTCCCTGCTGGCCTTCCGCGGCGGCGGCCGCAGCGGCGGCGTCGATCGTTGACTGCGCAAGCCCCGCCAGATCCTCGGGCTTCTCAAGCACGAGCTTGAAAGCATTTGTTTCCGCAAGCAGATTGTCGCCAAACTTCAATCCAAGAACCGCAAGCTCCTGGTTAATCTGCCGCATCCTCTGCTGGGCGGCTTCATCAAGGGCGGCACCGGCCCTGACAAACGATTTGCGCATTTCTGAAACAAGGCGGGTCTGAACAGGATCAAGCCCAAGCGCGGCCGCCTTCCTGAACACCGCATCAACCCGTCCGAACAGCACCTTGTCAAGGAAGATGTCATCCCGAAGCGCGGTGGTAAGCGGCGCGATCTCCTTCAGGATGGCCTGGATCCCGGGCGTGGTTTCGGCCGAGGACAGGTTGTAAAGGACAAGCTCAACCTTTTCCAGCAGGCGTCCGCTCGCATCAAGCGCAAGAACCGTGTTCTCGAAATCCGGCTCGGCCGAGCACTCAACGATAGCCTTGATCTCCGCTCGCTGCGTCTGGATTCCGGCCTTGATCGCCGGGACGAAGTCCGACTCCAGAATCTGGTCGAATGGGGGAACCCCGAACGGGGTGGTCCATTCCACAAGCAGCGGGTTGACCCGTTCCGCCACAACCGGGGCCGGCTGCCCCGAAACGGCTTCATCCACAGGTTTATTGACGCTCACCTGCTCCTCCCTGACCTGATTGCCCGCGCAGCCGATTACAGAAACAATGACGGCAGCGTATCCGATTCCCCTGATTACTGATTTCGCCTTCATCAAAACCCTTCCACTGAATAATTCCGGTAATCAAGTAACCCGATTTGCAACACAGCGTCAATCAGGAATCCCGCAATTTTTGAACAAATCAGATTGATTTCGGTCGAACGGCACAATCCGATCGATTCAAAGCTCCGGGCAGCCTGTGCTAGAATTTACCGTCATTCGTGAAGGAATCCAGGATGCCGAAACAGACTGCGACCGAGTTGCCCTCAAATGTCTGGATTTTTCAGGGTAATCCCGATGTCTTCGACCTTGATGCGTATCTGGCCGAAGGATCTGGCAGGCTGACGTGGGAGGTGAACCAGAACGCCGACCGCATTAATGACGGGGACACCGTCTATCTTTGGCGCGCTGTTTCAAGAGCTGTGCGGGCACGGGCGAACGCGCTTGCGGACAAGCCTTTCAGCCGGGCCGCGCGACAGGCCAGGCTTGCTGCCCGTCCAGCCATTGTTGCGGTTGCCAGGGTCGTCGGTTCTGCTTTCGATGGCCCGGACGATTCTGATGCCGTCCAGTTCCGGCATGATCTTGCGCTTCCGGAAACCAGGCGACGCGTCTGGCTGGACATTTTGGCAAATGCGAACGGACGCGAGGCGATCCGTCGCGAGTGGCTTGCTTCCGACCCGCTGTGCAATTCGCTTCCGATTCTGGATCGCTGCGGCGACACGAATATCCCGGTTACAACGGCTCAAGCAGAACGGCTCAATGCGCTGTGGGAGAACTCCGGGCGCCCAATGACGCGAAAGGATTTGCTGGCAATTCTTTCCTGCTACTGCCGCGTTCGCGCGATTGAGTCGCGATCTTCGGGCAAGGCCTTGCGTGAGTCCGCCGGCACGACGCGGGCAGCCGGCAAGGCTTCCGCCGGCCCGGATCGTCAGTCCCGTCTTGAAATCGACCAGGCGATTGCCGATACGGCCGTATTGGTGGGCCGCGCCATCGGTGGCGTTAAGCTTGCGATTGCAAAATTCCGGGCGCTTGATCCGGCCTATCCAGGCAACGGACTGTCCGGCGCCACTTCCGTCTTTCATGACGTCATCAATCAGTATCTGGACTCTTCCCGCGGGTGCCTTGACGACGCCGCGGTTGAACGGGATTTTGCCAATATCTGGCTTGGCCGCTCGGACAGCGGCCTGTTGCTCTGACCCGGCGCCTGGTGGCAAATTTATCACTCGGCCTTGACACAAGCCGCTCCCGCAACTACTTTACACGTGGTTTGCCGGTCGCTCCGGCATTTTCACAATGGGTGCGCCGCCACATCCCGGTTGGCGCAGGTTTATAAATCGGTACGGTCGGGCCGCCGTCCAGAGTCAACAACGACTGGAAAGGGGGCCTATCATGACCAGACAAACGAAGCCTGCCGTATCGGGATCCGGTGAAAACAGCCTGCTCGGACTTCTGATCAGGATGTACTGGATGGCGTTTGGAAACCTGCCGCTGCTGTTCCTGCCAATCCTGATAATCAAGAGCCGCACCCCGGAATTCACCCGAAGGGACGTCATGTTCATCGTTGCGTGGGCAGCCCTGGCAATTGCCCGACTGGCGGACGCCAGGTTCTTCAACCCCGTTCCCGCGGCCGATGTCAGGAAGTACATACTTGGTCTCACAGGGGTTTCCGCCGGCTTGATCGCGTTCGGCCACATCGTCGCCAAGCTGATGTCCTGAACTGTCTGGATTGATTTGAAGAATTACTTCAGCACGGACTGGTAGAGGAAGCCCAGGAATCCCCGGGAAATGTCCTTGATGATCCAGTCTTCCGCCGTCGCCCTGGCCTGTTTTCCGTTGAGACCGCCTTCCCGAACCTTGCGAGTGGTTGACGCAATGACCTCGGCACTGCCTTCCAGGTAAATGGAAACGGCCGCCTCGATCTCAGTGAATTCGAACCCGGACGGCGTCTTGCCGCTGTCACGGGCCGTCAATTCGACCTGAAGGCGAACGGTGGCCCCCGATTCGTCGGACACGCACACCATCCCGGCGGTCGTCATCAGGTTTCTGAAGGCGTTTATAACCCGTTCGGCAAGCTTTGTGTCCTCCGGGGCGACGCTTACGAAAACCCGAACCTGCTTGGCAGCAGTCTCGAAAGCCCTCCGAAGACTCCCTTCGCTGGCCCCGCCGGGAAACTCCGGAGTCCAGTTCGGATTCAGGACGCGAGCCTGCAGCAGGAACGGATCCAGACGGGAAAACACCCTCATGGCGGTTGCCCAGCGACCGGCCTTGCGAAGAGCATCCGTCTCGGACTCGGCCTGCTCCATGACTGCGGCCAGATCCTTCAGGATTCCGTCAATCGCCTTTTCAACGCGATCAAAGGTACTGGCCCGATCAAGAACCGCGAGCGCGTAATAATGAGCGGTTTTCTTGTCAAACCATGTCTCCGCGATGGTCAGGTCTTCCAGTTGCATGCTCGAGGACGTCGCGACGCCATCGGTCACCATTCCGGCAGACCCCTGGCTTACCGCCCCGTTGCTGTCCTGGATCCAGGTACTCTCGACGACCACGGTTCTGGACTCCACGGAAACGCTGAACCGCTTGCTGATTTCAGCCCTGGCGCGATCCGCCGCCTTTTCACGGGTATCGCCCTGGCCAACACCCGTCATGAAGCGCCTTTCCGGATACTTGTCATGCTGTCCCAGATCGACCCACGCCGGGCGCTTGGCCGCGGCGGAAGTGGCGCAGGATATCGCGCTGACTCCAATCAGGACGATGCCGGCACAGATGGCCAGGCTCAACGGAAAAGTCGTGTTGAAGCGGTTCATAGTGGCTATCCCCTTCGGTTAAGGGTTGCGGAATTACATCTGGGTTTCGGCCGGCGCTTCACCCTGGGCGGCGGCCGGCGGCGGAACTTCGACTTCCATGCCGGGGCCGAACTTGCGGGTCATGGCGACGCCGGGGCGATCCATGCTGTACAGTACCACAAAGGTCTTGGAATTCGGTTCAACATTCGCTTCGACCGGAATCGTGCTGACGGTCATGCCGCCGGCATTGGTGAAATCGACATTGAACTTGTGGATGCCGGGCTCGACGGGAATGCGGGCCATCGTGTAACGATTCGGCAACGACATCCAACTCCTGGTGTCGGCCTTTTCCACGGCCTCGGCAATCTGGATGCTGGCGCTGACGATGCCGCCAATCAGGGCGGCCCAGCCTCCGCCGCTTCCGCCGTAGTTATTTCCGGCGTTCATCGCAGCACGGGCGGCCTTCTTGGCGACGTACTTGGCCATGGCGCGGGCGATTGCCTTGTCCTTCAACTGATCCAGGCGCTCCTTGTTGACTTCGACCGCAACCTTTCCCATGTCATAGACGGTCGATGTCACATAGTCCGTGCCGCCCATGACGACCTTCGCGCCTTCAACGGCGGTCGGGGACGGGAAGAATTCCGGATACGTCACGACGATGTTGTCCTGCCCGTCGCTCTGAATCCATTTAAGGCTTTCCTTGTGAGGAATCTGGCCAACGCCGGTAACAACGATGATCTCGGTCGCGGAAGGACCTTCCTTGCAGGTGCCGCTCGCGGGCATATCCTGCGGATTGCAGACTTCCGCTTTGATCCTCTCGACATCAGCCGGAAGACCGGCGGGAATCTCGACGCCGTACCTGCCGCCGACGCCCTGGTAGTCCTGCAGTGCCTTCGTATAGGCCAGGCGCGCCTGATCCAGCAGGTTGAACCGCTGTTCGCCGCCTTCCTTCGCTGCCGCGGCCTCGAATGCAAGGCCGGTCATGAAATAGGCAAAGGGATCACTGACAAACCCGGTCGTGACGTTGTTCCTGCGAAGCAGTTCAACGAAGTCGGCCAGCTTCGTATTCGCCTGCTGGGCCTCGATCCTTGCGGCTTCGTAATCGCCCATCGACAGGAAGTTCATCGCGTGCAGGAGATCGACCATGTTCCGTTCGAACTCCTCGCCCTTGTACTTCGCGGTCGATTCGTTCCAGCCGATCGCCGCCAGGACGTCGCTGACGTTCTCGGTGAAG
>Ga0208458_1001637_pt1 | contig 18029 bp, 18 predicted proteins | sample AD_UKC085_MetaG_FD_184432 | JGI IMG/M metagenome (GOLD analysis project Ga0208458, IMG submission 184432) | Active sludge microbial communities of municipal wastewater-treating anaerobic digesters from USA - AD_UKC085_MetaG (SPAdes) (version 2) | ecosystem: Engineered > Bioreactor > Anaerobic >... | reverse complement strand
TGGATTAGTTTTAATAATTGTGTTTATGGCGGCGGTTGTAGCGGCATTAATTATGGCGTTAAGCTAGAGCCTAGTGGTGATTATCCGTTATCTGGCTATGCCTGGAATAGTAATGTGGGCTGGATATTGTTTGAAGACAGTTATCCGACTAGCGCTCAACCTCAGCATGGAGTCCAGCTTGATCTGGCGACCCGAAAATTTAGCGGTTGGGCCAAGATTTTAGCTCTTGGTGATGACGGTTGGATTAAGTTAGCTAAAAATAGTTATGATAGCGGGCCAGATTATTGGTCACAATTGAATGATGATGGCAAATTAGCTGGTTGGGCTTGGAATAATACAATTGGCTGGTTATCGTTTAATTCTAATGATGTTACCAGTTCAATTACTTACTATGTTACTGGCAAAGCACCGACTATTCCCAGTAACGTGATTGTTACGCCTGATGATGTTGATGGTTGTAATACTTTAATTATTGATTGGCAAGACAGTCTTTATGCTAAAGATTATTCGGTTTTTCGTTCAACTAGCGCCTCGTTTACGCCATCAGCAACTGTCAATTTTATTGCATCAACAACGGTTAGTAATTTTATCGATAATAATAATTTTAGTGGATTATCTTTAAATACTGATTATTATTACCATATCGGCGCCAGTAATTTTTTTGGCACAACCTATACAACAGCTAGCGCCCATGGTAAGACTAGACCGATTTGTGGTATTGATACCATTACTGGAGAAGGTGATTGTTTGAACGGTAACCCATCAGTCATTAAATTAAATTGGCAAGTTCCAACTGTAGCACCAGGCACTGAGATTGATCATTACCAAATTAAGCGTTGTCAGATTGATGATGATCCGGCCGGTGATCAGTGTTTGCAAAATAGCCCAAATTTTGTCGAAGTGGCTAATACCAGTGATTGCTATCAGGTTAACCCAACTAGTCCTGACTACCCGCCAACTCCGCCATCAGAAAATCATTGCGTCGGAATTAATTGTCATTGCTGGGAAAGATTTACTGGCGACGAGGTGGCCAGGCAGTATGTTTATAAGATTGTCGCTGTTGATACTATGGGTAATTATGGTGACGACACTGCCACTTTAATTAATATTTATCCTTGCGCTCGGCAAAAGAGTTGGCGTTGGGAAGAAAAAAATCCCGGCTTTTGGGATAATTGATTTTTATGAAAATATTCCAAGAAAAAGAAATTAGTCAGCCAGCCTTTACTTTGGTGGAAATTATCATCGTCATTGGCATCTTTGTTGGCCTAGTGTCGGCCACGATTGCTAATTATCGGACGGGCAGTCATCAATCACAATTACGGTTGGCCGCTCAAGAGCTAGCGACCAATATTCGTTTAGCTCAGAGTTATGCCATCGGTTCTAAAGATTTTGTTGACCCTAACGGATCAGATCATACTAGCCAATCGCCACAAGGTGGATGGGGGGTTTATGCCAGTCTAGATAATCCCAATTATTACCAAATAGTTGTTGACTTAGATAATGACCATGTTGTTGATAAGTCGTTTAGACAAATAAATTTGCCTAATAATGTGGTGATAGACCAGATTGAAGACAATAGCGGTACAGTCAACGCTGGAATAGTTTTTTTCAAACCGCCGGAGCCGCAGACATTTATTAATGGTCAAGCCGGAAACCAGATTACTTTTACTTTAAAAGACCAGGTTGGAGCAACGACAAGTCAAGTAATAGTTAATTTTTTTGGTTTAGTTGAGGTTAAACAAAATGAATAAACAAAACAACAAAACAACTAAACCAGCTTTTTCCCTGATTGAGCTTTTAGTGTCCATGGCCATGGTTGGTGTTGGCTTGGTTGGCGTTGCTTCATTAGCCGCTCAAAATATTCGGGTTCAGTATGTTAATCGTAATAGCCTAATATCGGCTCAATTAGCTCAGGAGGGTTTGGAATTAGCCCGTAATCGTCGTGATAATAATTGGAAATCAACTAGTCCAGCTACTTCGTTAGACGATATCTACGACCCCGGGTTTATTATTGATTATACACCTGATAGCTATCGTTCCGGTTATAGCGATATTGCCGAGACTGATCCATTAAGAATTAATGGCGATGGTTTTTACAGTTATAGCGGTGAGACTATAACGCCTTTTCGTCGTTTTTTAACTAGTGAATGTCAGACTGATGAGACAATTCAGGCTGAATATTGTTTAATTAGATGTTTTGTTTCGTGGCAAGGTAAAGGCCAAACCGGAACTTATCAAGCTCAAGATTTTATTTATTCGTGGTATGACTAAACGGCCAGTTACTGGATTTACTTTAATTGAATCAATGGTAGCGGTAGCTATTTTTGTCCTGCTAATTGTTAGTGCTACTAATATATTTTTATCAATTGTCCGTTCACAACGCAATACTTTATCATCTAAAAACGCCCAAGAGTCAGTTAGCTATGCGCTTGAGGTAATGACCAAGGAGTTACGAATGGCTAAAATTGATGATGGGTCTTGTGGTGCCGCTGAAAGTGTTTATACTGTTTCGGCTGATGGTGATCAGATCAGATTTCGTAATTATCAGGATATTTGTGTGACCTATAGTTTAGACAACGGTCGGCTAAAGATTCGACGGGCTGATGATGAAGCCTACATGACTCCAGCCAATATTGTTATCAGTAAGTTGAATTTTCAGGCGAGCAATTTAGACATAATCACTCAACAACCATTGATAACTATTCGTTTTGTTTTGAATTATTTTAATACCGAAGCCGGTCAGCAATCTTTACAGGTTCAAACATCGGTATCATCGCGATTTTATGAAAACTATCAATTCGGCGGCTAAGTGGCGAGACAGATATAGTGGCGTTGTAATGATTGTTAGCTTGCTGATAATCACTGGCGCTTTTATTATTAGTTTATCAATTGCCAGCTTAGTGATGGTGGCGATTGGCATTAGCCGGACCCAGGGTGATTCAGTGCGGGCTTATTTTGCCGCCGATAGCGGGTTAGAGCGGGCGTTGGCTCTGGATAAAATTGAATCAATTGATAAGCGGAATTGTTTGGGTGAGAATGAGGACTTATGTTGCGATGAGCCTGGTGAGTGTTTGTTTTTTGATAAAACTCCATCAGGAAGAGAGGATTTGGTTCCGGTCGGCTGTCGTCCTTGTGCAGATATTAATAATGAGCCGCAATATATCAGCGAGGATCATAATCAAAGCTATCAAATAATTTTTCGCGGTGTTGATAATGATAATAGCCGGTTGTGGTTGGAGTCAACCGGTAATTCCAATGGCGCCAAGCGATCGATTAAGCTGACTATCAATCGGACAGCCGGCTGCGTGCCGGTTTGCAGTGATGGCACAATTCAATATGAGTGCGGCTACAATAGTTGTAATGGTTTTTGTGGTCAATGTCAAACAGGAGAACACTGTAGTAATTTTTTATGTGTGCCCGACTAACTTATGCAGAATAATTTAGCGATAATTAAGATTAGGGTAGAAAAATTGCGTCAGCAGATTGAAGAAGCGCGCTATGCTTATCATGTATTAGATAAAAATCTAATTAATGAAGGTGCTTTAGATAGTTTGAAGAATGAGCTATTTCAGCTTGAGCAACAATATCCACAATTAATTACCGCTGATTCGCCAACGCAGCGGGTAGCCGGTCAAGTCTCGGAGAAATTTGCCAAAGTTGTCCATCGGCAGCCGATGATTTCTCTTTATGATGCTTTTTCTGAAGAAGATATGCTGAGCTGGCAAGAGCGTAATCATAATTTTCTTGGCCAGAAATTGGAAGTTGATTATTATGCCGAATTGAAGTTAGACGGTTTAGCTATCAGTTTGCGCTATGAGCGCGGTCAGTTGATTCAAGGGGCGACGCGTGGCGATGGCCAGGTTGGTGAGGATGTGACTACTAACATTCGGACCATCAACAGTATTCCATTGCGATTGCGCCAGCCGACCGATCAGGAGTTGCGCGCTATCGGTTTAAGTAAGGCTGAGATAGATAAATTACGGATAATTTTAGATAATGATTTTTTGGAAATCCGAGGTGAAGCGGTGATGACCAAAAAGAATTTAGCTGATATCAATCAGCGTTATCAATCTTTAGGCAAACCACTGCTGGCCAATGTGCGCAATGCGGTGGCTGGATCAATCCGCCAACTAGATCCGCGCATTACGGCCGAGCGGCGGCTGGATTTTTACGCTTATGATTTGTTAATCGCTGATTGGCCACGTGGTCAGGTAATTGCTAAACGCCATCAAGCCGATCGTTTGGCTAATCTTTTAGGTTTTAAAACCCTACCGCAGAATCAGGTTTGCGCTAATTTGGCGGTGGTCTTTGAGTTCTATCGTCAGATGGAGCAGCAGCGATCAGTCTTGCCGTTTGAAATTGATGGGACTGTTGTTAAATATGATGATTTACGGCTATGGAACCAGTTGGGTGTTGTCGGCAAGGCGCCGCGTTATATGATGGCCTATAAATTTAGCGCGCTTCAAGCAACGACGATAGTTGAAGATGTTGTTTGGCAAGTCGGCCGCACCGGCGTTTTAACTCCGGCGGCAGTGCTTAAGCCAGTTAAGGTCGGCGGCGTAACGATTGCGCGGTCAACTTTGCATAATTTTAATGAAATAAAAAGGCTGGGTTTGCTAATTGGCGATACGGTGATACTGGAGCGAGCCGGTGATGTTATTCCCAAGATAGTTGAAGTTCTACCAAAATTGCGCAGCGGCCAGGAAAAAGAAATTACCCCACCAAGGTATTGTCCATTTTGCAATGGATTAGTTAAAAAAGTAACTGATCAAGTTGCTTATTATTGTCCTAATAAGAATTGTTATGCCGTCAATTTGCGGCGCTTGCGTCATTGGGCCAGCAAGGGGGCGGCTGACTGGGATGGTTTCGGACCGAAGATTATTGAACAGTTAGTTGAACAGGGGTTGGTAGAAAATATTGCTGATTTTTACAGCTTAACCATTGACCAGCTCAAGATTTTGCCGGGACTAGGTGAGAAGTCAGCCAGCAATTTAGTTGACGCCATTAAACAAAAAAAGACTTTAGCCATCGATCGTTTTATTTATGCTTTGGGTATTCGGCAAATTGGCCAAGAGTCGGCGACGACTATCGCTGATTTTTTGGCCAGCCGGCTAAAATTAACCTCAGGCGAACATAATCTTTTACCGGATCGCTTAGCCGTCGCCGCCGGCGCTCTAACCTTAGAAGATTGGCAGAATTTACCAGATATCGGTCCAAAAGTGGCCCAGTCATTAACTGAATGGTTCTCGGATCCAATCAATCTAAAACTGATTAATCTTTTGACGGCTCAAGGGGTCCGATTATCATATAGCCAACCATTGGTTGGTCAACAGCCATTAGCTGGCCGCAGTTTTGTTTTAACTGGCAGTCTGAATAGTTTGACACGCAGTCAGGCCGAGGCTACAATAAAACAAGCTGGCGGCCATATTACTAGCCAAGTCAGCCGGCAGACTGATTATGTGGTGGCCGGCCGCGATCCGGGCAGCAAGCTAGCTAAAGCCAAGCAGCTCGGTATTAAGATTATTAATGAAGAAGAATTATTAACTTTGCTTAAGCGGTCTTAGTGATGAATATGAAATTGGATAAACAAACAATCAGTCATTTGGCCAATCTAGCCAAGATTAAGCTGGAAGACGGCGAAGCCGAAATTTACAGCCAACAATTAAGTGATATTATTGGTCATTTGAATAATTTAAGTGAAGCCGACAAGTTTATTCAGCAGGCGCAATTAACTGATCAAATTGACGGCTATCAGTTCAAAGCTGCGTCAGTAGACTTGTCGGCCGATGAAGTCGCTACTTGGCCAGCCGACGAAACAGCCGCCAGTTTGGCTATGACCGGTAGTCAGCCGGGCCAACCAGTAACGATACCGCCAATCAGGGGATAATTATGGATTTAAATAATTTAACACTGGCTGCTGCCAGACAATTATTAGATAATCGTCAGATTACTAGCCGGCAATTGACCGAATATTATTTGCGGCGTCTAAAAAAATATGACGACCAAGTCCACGCTAGCTTATTAATTGATGAAACGGGGGCATTAAAACAGGCTGATGAAGCTGACCAGAGACTAATCTCAGGAGACCAGACAGGGGTATTGGGTATTCCGTATTTAGTTAAAGACAATATTTTAACCAAGGGTCTTAAAACGACTGCTGCCTCCAAGATATTGGCTGATTATATTGCTCCTTATGATGCGACGGTGATTGCTAAATTACGACAATCCGGGGCGGTTTTATTAGGCAAAGCCAATTTAGATGAATTTGCTCATGGCACTTCTACCGAGAATAGCGCGATGGGGCCAACCAAAAATCCTTATGATTTAGAACGAGTGCCGGGCGGTTCATCAGGCGGTTCAGCGGCGGCCGTGGCGGCTGATTTCTGTCTTTTTGCCTTAGGTAGCGACACCGGCGGATCGGTTCGTCATCCGGCTAGTTTATGCGGTGTTGTTGGTTATAAGCCCAGTTATGGAGCAATCTCTCGCCACGGATTGATAGCTATGGCTAGTTCGACTGATGTTATTGGTATTTTAGCTAAAACGGCCAGTGATGCCGCCAGCGTTTTACGAATAATTGCCGGTCAAGATAAGTTTGACGCGACCGCGCAAACCAAATTAGCGACGGCTAAAATCAAAGACAAGATTAATTGGGCTGACCTGAGAATTGGTTGGCCGGACGAATATGTGTCAACCGGATTAGACTTGGCGGTTTTGGATAGCCTGACGCAAGTCAAAAATTTTTTACAAGAACATGGGGCGAAAATTATCCCGTTAAGTTTGCCATCAACCAAATATGGCGTAGCCGTTTATCATGTTATTACTTCAGCCGAGGTCAGTGCTAATTTAGCCCGTTTTGATGGGTTGCGTTATGGTTATAAGCAATCAGCGGCCAGTCTTAATGAAACTTATCTAATTAACCGCGGTCACTTCGGAGCGGAAGCTAAGCGGCGGATTATGCTCGGGACATATATTTTAAGCGCTGGCGATGGTTGTTTTTATTATAATCAAGCTCAGCGGGTTCGTCGCTGGATTAGTTATGATTTTGATCAGGCCTGGGAAAAAGTTGACTTCTTGCTAACTCCGACTGTGCCGCGACCAGCGTTCCGACTTAGTCAAAAAATTAATGATCCGCTCAGCCTATATTTGGAAGATGCTCTATTAACGCCAGCTTCATTAGCTGGCGTGCCAGCAGTATCGTGGCCGACTGGTTGGAGTGGCGATGGCTTACCGATTGGCAGCCAGTTGATCGGTCCGCTGGGGAATGACTATGATTTATTAACTTTAACTCAAGCTATGCAAACAGCTTTGCCTTGTTTAAGGCGGCGGCTAGCTTGGGAAAAATAAGTATAACAATATGTTTGGCCAAGTAAAAACTAAACAACGTAAATTTACTGATAGTTTTTTGTTGATTGTTTTGGTAGTTATCTTTTGCGTTTTTGTCGCTTTAAAAATCTATCAGAGCCTGAGCAAGCCATCAGTAACCGTTAATAATGATGAACAGGCTGAAATCATTAAAGACATTCAAGCGTCTAACCAAGAGGCTTGGCAGAATGTGACAGTGGAATTGCAGGAAGTTCCGCCAATCAAAAGCGACGATCATTTATTGGGACAAGCGGAAGCGCCAGCGCAATTAATTGTCTATAGCGACCTGACTGATCCTTTAGCGGCTAGCTTCTTGCCAATCGTTCGTCAACTTAAAGAACAAGTTGGCGATGCGGTGGTGATTGCTTGGCGTCAGCATCCGTTGGCCAATAATCAATTAGCTCAAGAAGCGGCGGCTGCCGCTGAATGCGCTGGTCAACAGAATAAATTTTGGGAATTCGCCGAGCAGGTGGCGGCCACGGCCAGTCAAGAAAAACCTTTTGACGATTGGACGGCGATTGCTCAGAATGTCGGATTGGGCTTAACTGAATTTGAAAAATGTTTGACTAAACCAGAAGTCCAAGCTACAATTGACAAACAATCAGCTGAAGCCGAGGCTTTAGGGGCGATTGGCGTGCCTAGCAGTTTCTTAAACAAGACTTTATTAAGTGGTGTTTATCCGTTGGCTGATTTTGTCGGCAGCGATGGTCAGACCGAGCCGGGATTATTAAAACTAGTTCAACAAGCCAGCCGTCAACAATAAAATAATAAGCGCGTTAGCGCTTTAAGGAAGGATCGCATAGTGGTCGAGTGCGCTCGCTTGGAAAGCGAGTAGGCTGTCACAGGCCTCCGGGGTTCGAATCCCCGTCCTTCCGCCAAGCAAATAATCCTAGAAAATAGGATTTTGTTATTATTGGGTAATAAAATATAGGTTTATAAATAACGACACGGCCTTGAAAAATAGGCTAGCTTGTTGTATATTGCCTAAGCAAGAAGCCTCCATAGTTTAATGGATAAAACATAAGCTTCCGGAGCTTGCGATGGGGGTTCGATTCCCTCTGGGGGCACACTATGAAAATTCATCTCAGCGCTAGCCGTCCAACCATGACTTGGCCGCAATTAATGCGGCGAGCTGGTTATGCTTATCTGCCCGGACGATCCGGTAATGATAGCTTTATTCGGACTTTCGGCCGCTCGCCTTATCCGCGTTTTCATGCCTACATTAAAGATCAAGGACGGCAAGCGGTGATTAATTTGCATTTGGATCAAAAACAGCCCGGCTATGGTGGCCAAGCCCGACATAATGGCGAGTATGACGGTCCGGTCGTCGCGGCTGAAGCGGCGCGTTTACAACAATTATTTAACCATGGTTAATCCTAGTGACGAAATCAAAGCCCGTCTCAATGTGGCCGATGTTTTGGGCGAATATATTAAATTGCAGCCGGCTGGTGGCAATTTTAAAGCTAAGTGTCCGTTTCACCAAGAAAAAACGGCTTCGTTGATGGTTTCACCCGATAAGCAGATTTGGCACTGTTTCGGTTGTGGCAAGGGCGGCGATATTTTTAGTTTTGTCATGGAAATGGAAGGCTTAACTTTTCCAGAAGCTCTGCGCTTATTAGCGCCAAAGGCGGGGATACAATTAACTGACTATCGGGGGCAGGATAATTCACGGCGCAATCGATTATTGGATGCTTTGGCTGAGGCTGGAGTTTTTTATCAAAAACAGTTGACTGCTAATAATAAACTAGCTGAAGCGGCGCTGCATTATTTACGGATTGAACGGCATCTAACTGATGACATGCTTAATTATTGGCAAATTGGCTGGGCCCCCAATGATTGGCAAATGCTTAGTGATTATCTTCGGCGGAAAGGCTATACGGAAAATGAATTATTACTGGCTGGACTTAATAGCCAAGCGGCGACTGGTCAGCGTTTTTATGATCGCTTTCGCGGCCGAATCATGTTTCCTTGGCATGATGTTAATGGTAACCTGCTGGGTTTCTCGGCCCGTGTTTTGCCGCAGTTAGATGATGGTAAGACTGGTAAGTATATTAATAGTCCACAGAATTTAATTTATGATAAAAGCAAACAATTATTTGGTTTGTGGCGGGCTAAAGCAGCTATCAAAGAAGCTGGCCGAGTTATTATTGTTGAGGGACAGATGGATTGTATTATGGCTCATCAGCAAGGTTTTAAGAATGTTGTGGCCACTTCCGGCACGGCCTTGACTGAAGATCATTTGAAATTAATCAAGCGTTATACCGAGAATTTAGTTTTAGCTTTTGATATGGATCAGGCTGGTATTTTAGCGGCCGATCGAGCGATTGCTTTAGCTAGTCAGGTTAATATGAATATTCGGGTTTTGCGCTTGCCGGCCGGTAAAGATCCTGATGAATTTTTACGCCAACACAATCAAGACTGGCCAGTTTTGGTCGAAGCCGCTCCGCCAATCATGGAGTATTACTTTCAATTATTACGGCCGCAACTCGTAGCCGACAAGGTGGAAAGCCGCAAGGCGGCCACTAAACGTTTTTTAACTCTAATCAGTAAATTATCAGATGTCGTGGAGCGTGATTATTGGTTGAAAAAATTGGCTCAGGTTTTGCGTATTGAAGTACAGCTGCTTTATGATAGTTTGCCAACCAACCAGCCGACGACTAATCAGCCAACAACCAACCAGCCAATTAAGCAATTAGTAAAAAATAGACCAGTTGACTTATTTTTGGCTTGGCTGATTAGGTTTCCTAGCCTTTTGGATAATGCCAGTCAGTGGTTAGAACCAGAATTATTAAACTCGCCAACCGCTGTGCAGATTTACAAAAATTTGATTGTTTATTATAATAAAAAGCGTTTAACGGCCGGTGATAATTTGGATTATAATGATTTGTTAGCTTGGTGGCCAGCCGATCAGTCAGGGGACTATTTGAATAGTCTATTTTTGTTAGCTGATAAGGACTTAGCTGAGACGACCATTGAACAAGCTTTAATTGAATTACCTAAATTGACTAGGTTAATTCAAAGAGCATATTGGCATCAGCGTTTGTCAGTGATTAGCCAACAGATTGCCGGACTAGAAAAAGACAAATCATTGAGCGACGATAAGCGTGAATTGGAAATCAATATTTTAATGGGGGAGGCTGAAGAATTGAGCCAAGCCCTGAGAACTCTTGATAATTAAATTTTTTCATGACTAAAAAGAAATTAGCTAATTCGGTTAGCCTCGGCGAGATTATCCAAAAGCAGACGGCCGATTTTACGCCGTCAACTTTGCCGACCGATAAAATTAAAAAATCAGCCAAAGCGACGCCGCGAGCTGACAAGCATTTCAAAAAAGATAAACCGGCGTCAGGACCGACCGAACAGCAGATTAAGGCAATGATTGACCGAGTGCGGCCGCGCGGTTTTGTGACTGAAACAGAGCTGCTTTATTTATTGCCCAAGCTGGAAGATTATGTTTATGATTGTGAGCTAATTTTAGAGGAGTTGCAACGTAACAGTATTAAGGTTGTTGAGACCGGTGAGGGGTATTTAGAAACCGGTGCTGAGAAGGTTAAAAAAGAAGAGCTGATGCGATCAGTTTTAGGCGAAATTAAAGATATTAAAAAGTTTGATATTTCCGAATTGTCCGCCGATTCAGTTCAGATGTATCTGAAAGAAATCGGTAAAGTGCCATTATTAACCACCGCTGAAGAAGTGGAGTTGGCGCGGCGCAAAGAACGTGGCGACCGCGAAGCCGAGCGTCGTCTCATTGAAGCCAATTTGCGTTTAGTTGTTTCTATTGCTAAAAAGTTTAGCGGTACACGGGGGTTAAGTTTATTAGATTTGATTCAGGAAGGCAATATCGGTTTATTTAGAGCAGTTGAAAAATTTGAATACCGTAAGGGGTATAAGTTTTCCACTTATGCCACTTGGTGGATTCGCCAAGCGATTACTCGTTCATTGGCCGATCAATCGCGGACTATTCGCATCCCAGTACATATGGTGGAAACAATCAATAAGTTCCAGCAAGTCCAGCGTCAGTTGATTCAAGATCTTGGTCGCGAGCCGATGCCCGAAGATATCGCCGCCGAAATGGGTGAAGATTTAGATAAGATTCGCCATGTCATGAAGATTTCTCAAGATACTATTTCTCTGGAAACATCAGTAGGTGACGATGATGACGATTCTACCCTGGAGGACTTCATTGAAGATGTTAAAAATATGACTCCGGACCGAGTAGCCGCTCTAGAGTTGCTTAAAGATTATGTTAAAGAAGTGATTGCCACTTTAACCCCGAGAGAGCAAAAGATTTTAGAAATGCGTTTTGGTTTGGCCGACGGTGTTTCGCATACTCTTGAGGAAGTTGGTCAAGAATTTGAAGTAACCCGCGAGCGCATCCGTCAGATTGAAGCCAAAGCCTTAGAGAAGATTAAAAAACAAGAAGCAGTCAAGAAATTAAAGGATTTCTAAAAATTTGCCATGGATAGAGAATTACCAGATTTGAAGAAAGAGCCAGATAAGATCGGTTATGTCATTAGCTTTATTTTCGGCGGTACACTTTTTGGCATAATGGTCCAAGATGGGTTTAGTCCAACGCTATGTGCTTTGGCAGCCGCAGCTTTTATGATTTTTGGCTTTGTGGCGCAAAGTCTTTGTAATCGTTATGGTGATATTAAGATATCTAAACTCAATTCCGGTTCTTTATTCTTTATATTAGTGGGTTTGATGTTTGTTGCTATGTTTTTGGCCCTAATTTTTGATGTTGGCGGCACAGATGGTATTTAGTAATTGCTATTTTTATTGACAAGCTAAGAGTCTTTGCTATAATAGCTCTGTATTTAACAATTAAATATTCCCGGGTAGCGCAGCGGTAGCGCAGTTGGCTGTGAGCTTTAAAACGCAGCTTCCTCAAGTAATTGAGGTTGAAAAACGAGGTGAATTGTCTGGAAGCCTAAGCTCTTAAGAACTAGGAGTAGGGTAATCAGCAGCCAAGCCCTTTTTAGGGAAGGTTCAGAGACTATCCATTATGGAGTACTTCTTCAGCTAAAACTGAAGCGGGAAGCGCCTCGCATCCTTTACTGGATGATGATATAGTCCACCCCATTAAGAAATTAGTGGATAAGTGTAACCAATTGGTCGTCGGTTCGAATCCGACCCCGGGAGCCAAATTGTATGTTGCGAGTTTATTGCCTCGGCGCTTCGCGCCTCGGCAGGCAGATTGTATAGAATTTGCCAAGATTTTTTGGGTTCAATCACCACCTTTTGCGAAAGCAAAAAACGGTTCGAGCCAATCCTTTTGAGAAAATCCCGTCCCGCGACGGGATTTTCTTGCAAAGCGATAATTTTGGCTTGTTGAGCTGCTAAAATGAATTGTCTTGCCGGTTCGAGCCAATGATTGCCGTTTCGCTCAAAATCTTTCAATTTTTGGGCAAGCTCGGATTTTTCATTGATGATTTTTTCTTTTTTAATGATGTATTCCTCGCGCGAAATTGTGCCGTCCAAATGAGCGTCTAAAAGTATGTCGAGCTTGCCTTCAAGCTCTTTTATTTTGTCTTTGAGATTTTGAGCGAAAACGGCTCCGCTTTGGGCGGCTTCCGCTTCTTCTTTGTTTAGTTCGGTGAGCATCCACTCCGCCCAAGCGGAAGACAAAGAAACTTTTTGAAGCTCGTTTGCGACTTCCTCCGCCAAAACTTCCTCGCGGATATATTTTTGCGAACACTTTTTATCCCGTTTTTTGGTGCAACGATAATAGTTGTGTCCTTTTTGTGTTTCGGAAGTTATGGCGCAACCGCACTCTCCGCAAACGAGCATATTTCTAAACGGATATTCCTTTTGGCTCGGTTTTTTTGGTCGTGAACGATCCACCATAACTTTCTGGCACGCTTCAAAAAGTTTCTTTGCAATCATTGGCTCATGCTTTCCGTCGTAAAGCTCGCCGTTGTATTTGAAAACGCCGTAATAGAACGAATTGGAAAGTATGCTTTGGATATTGGAGACGGAAAGCATATTTTTCTTGCGGCTCAACAAGCCAGCAGAAGTTATCAACTTCCGCAAATCTTTCAGAGAATAATTTCCGGTTGCGTATAATTCAAAAATTTTGCGAACGAGGCGAAATCTTTCGGGGTCTTTAGTGAGCGTGTGCGTTCGCAAGTCGTTCAAATATCCCAGCGGAGCGTAGCCGGGCAATTCGCCTCGGCGCAATTTTTGACGCAACCCTCTTTTGGTATTCTCTGAAAGATTATCCACAAAGTATTTTGATTGCCCAAAAGCGATATTCAACATGAATTTGCCTTGCGGGGTCGGCTCAAACCAGAATGTCGGGGATTTTAGCGCTTTTATTTTTCCGGTATCTATCAAGAAAATAATCCGTCCTCCATCTATGCTGTTTCTTGCTAATCTGTCGGGGTGCCACGCTAAAATCCCCTCGGCCTCGCCGCTTTCCATTCGTTTGAGCATATCGTTGAAAATCGGTCTGCCCGGCTCTTTGGCGGTTTGTGATTCGCGGAAAGTCGCGGCGATCGGCAAATTTTCCCGCAAGGCAAATTCTTTGAGTTCCGTTTCTTGCGCTTCCAACGACAAAACTTGCCTGTCGTCTTCGTCGGTTGATTTTCTAATGTATAAAAAATATTTCATATCGCTTTTGGGCTGTTAAAAATTATCGCTTTGCTTTCCGCCTTTGGCGGAATAAAAGGATTGGCTCGCAAACTTTCGTTTGCCCGTTGCTTCGCAACGGTGAACCGCGTTTTGCTTTCGCAAAAGGTGGCGATTGAACCCAAAAAATCTTGGCAAATACTATACAATCTGCCTGCCGAGGCGCGAAGCGCCGAGGCAATAAACTCGCAACATACAATTTGGCTCCGAACGCTGAACGAAATCCGAACTTTTTTTAGCGAAAATCCGGACGCTGAATTTTGAAAAAGATATGCGCTCGGGCGGGCAAAAAGGAAGGGGGTTGGGGGGAAGGAATTTTTGCCCGCCCTCGCTTTTCCGCCACCGCCGAATTTCGTATTTCGCTTTGCGAAATGCGCCGCCAAAGAAGATGTTGCCCTTGCCCCAGCCCTCCCGTGCGCGGGCAACGACAAGGAACTCCCTAATTTCGTTTGACTAAAAGCCAAAAATTTCATATACTAAATAACGATAAGTAATGATTTTGATGATATATAACTATCATAGTAAAACTATACGAATATGTCAAACGAAAAATCCACAATTGGCGAGAATATAAAAAAATACCGAAATAAACTTGGCATTTCTCAGGATCAGCTTTCAAAAAAGGCAGATTTAGCTTTTCATACGATTGCTAAAATTGAAGCTGGCTCTACTCCCAATCCTACCATTGATACAGTTAAAAAAATCGCGGACGCACTCGGTGTATCGCTTGATGATTTAATGAAGTAAAAATATGAAAAAAAAATCTTCTAATAAAAATTTACATAGTGCAAGCAAAGCCAAACAAGACGAGTTTTACACTCAATTGAATGACATTGCTAATGAATTAAGACACTATCGTGATCAACTAGAAGGAAAAGTCATTCTCTGTAATTGTGACGATCCGTTCGAAAGTAATTTTTTCAAATATTTTGCAGCGAACTTTAATGCTCTCAAAATAAAAAAACTTATTGCAACAAGTTATGTAAAAAGTCCGATAGTTGGGGGGCAATTGCCACTTTTTGAAATAGAAGGTCTTAAACCTGATGGTAAAGAGCCTTATGTTGTAGAAATAAATGAAGTACCTGATCTTAATAAGGATGGTGCTGTTTCTCTGGATGATGTCGAACAGCTTTTAAAACATAATAAGAATGTTTCTAGACCATTAAAGGGAGATACTGAATATAATGCTGGAGATTTCAGAAGTAAAGAGTGTGTAGAGCTTTTAAAGCAAGCCGATATGGTGGTTACAAATCCACCTTTTTCTCTTTTTCGCGAATTTGTAGATCTTTTAGTAGAAAACGATAAAGATTTCGTGATTATTGGTAATATTAATGCTATTACCTATAAAGAAATTTTTAGACTAATTAAGAAAAATAAAATGTGGTTAGGTTGTAGTCATAGAAATAGAGGTATTGGTATGTTTTTCAATATTCCACAAAGCGTTAATACTGATTTTGCGACAAGGATAAAAGATGGAAAGATTTTCATTGGAGGCGCGGTTTGGTTTACAACCCTTGATACTCCAATCAACCATGAACCAATGACTTTATATAAAAAATATACACCCGACGAGTATCCTAAATATAATAATTTTAATGGAATTGAGGTAAACAGAACAAAAAATATTCCAGTAGATTACGATGGTTTTATGGGTGTACCAATCACTTTCCTAAATAGTGGATATAATCCAGATCAATTTGAAATAGTTGGACAAGGAAGACAAGATTTATGTGAAGGCATGACTTGTATGTCAAAAAAATTTGTAGAAGATTATTATAAAGGTGGTGGTACCGGCTTATATAAAGAGGGAAATCCCTTACTTGGTTATTATGATAAAAGCGGAAAAGCGGTTATACCATACATGAGAATTATTATTAAAAAAAAGAAATAGTATGAAAATTAAATTACAAAACATTAAAGTACGAGAAGTGGTTAATGGCTACAGAGATAGCGGCGAAAACGGTGTTGTTGGTTATGGTGGAAAATTAAACATTCGTCCTGTTTTTCAGCGCGAATTTATTTATGGTGAAAAGGAAAGAGACGCCGTAATTAAAACTTTACGACAAGGATTTCCTCTTAATACAATGTACTGGTCTATCGATCCAGACGGCAACTACGAACTCATGGATGGACAACAGCGCACAATTTCTGTTTGCCAATATGTAACAGAGATTATTCCTATTCGTTTTAACGATGGGAATGAACTTGCGTTTACCAGTCTAACCACCGATCAACAAAATCAAATTCTAGACTATGAATTATCAATTTATGTGTGTGAGGGGACGCCAAGCGAAAAACTAGCTTGGTTTAGGACTATCAATATTGCCGGCAAACCCCTAACAGATCAAGAGCTGTTAAACGCAATGCATACCGGTTCGTGGCTTACTGATGCAAAAAGATGGTTTTCAAAGTCTTCTGCTCCTGCAATACAGGATGGTCGTGACAAATTGGTGACTGGTACGCCCATAAGACAGGATATTTTAGAAACTGCTCTTAAGTGGATATCGAATGGAAACATTGAAGATTATATGAATCATCACAAAGATGATGATAATGCTCAAGAATTATGGCAATACTGGCAGGCAGTATTTGATTGGGTAAATCGGGTATTTCCAAATCAGAATAGCGCACGAGCAAAATTAATGAAAGGGCTTGAGTGGGGTAAATTTTATAACGAACATAAAGACGACAGGTTAAACGCACAAGATTTAGAAAAACAAATAGTGGACTTGATAAATGATGATGAAGTTGAAAATAAGAAGGGTATCTACGAGTATTTATTGACGGGCAACGAGCGTACATTAAGTTTACGCGAATTTGACGAAAAAATAAAAATTAAAAAATACGAGGAGCAAAAAGGAATATGTACGGCAAAAAAAGCGGTTTGCGGAAACGCGCATTTTGAATATGACGAAATGGAGGCTGATCATATTGTTCCTTGGAGCAAGGGAGGAAAAACGATATACGAAAATTGTCAAATGTTATGTAAGCAAGACAATCGAATTAAGTCCGGTAAATAAATATGAACTCATTTAAAGACATCGCTTATACAATTTTGAAGGAAACGGGCAAACCGCTTCATAGCAAGGAAATTACAAAAATTGCACTTGATCGTGGCTGGCTTAAAACTGCCGGAAAAACGCCGGAAGCGACAATGAACGCCCAGCTTGTTGTTGATATAAATTCAAAAAAAGAAAAATCTCGTTTTGTAAAAACCGCGCCGTCCACTTTTGGACTTAATGAAAGTTTTGTCGCCGCTCCACCAGTAGAAGTCAAAAAAGCAGAAAAAATTTGGAAAATATCAAAAGATGTTTCTACCAAACAAAAAGGAGACATCGCCGAAGCGAGAATCGCCGAACTGATTACGCTTTATGGTGATACAACCCTTTCTTGCTATAAGCCGATTTCTGATGATGAAGGGATCGATTTGATTGTGAAAGAAAAAGGCAGTTTGAAAACAATGTATGTTCAGATTAAAAGTCGCTTCGGCGATAATCCTGACGAGATTTTTACTGCCACGACAAAAGCCGCCGGTATAGTTGATAATTACTCAATGGCGGTTGTTTTCTGCTATTTTGATACGGAAGAAGGCGACATTTGGGATTATTTGTGGTTTGTGCCGGCTCCGGATTTGATAAAGCACGCCAACAAGCTGGACGGCGGAAAAATATTTGGTTTTGTCGCCGGACGCAAGAAAAAAGAGTCAAACAAATGGGACAATTATTTGATTGATAAAAGAGATTTGGCAAATCAAATAATTGCTCAAATGAAAAGAATTTAGGCGGCGCGCCAGCTTCGCTGGCACGAAATTCGGCGGTGGCGGAAAAGCGAGGGCGGGCAAAAATTCCTTCCCCCCAACCCCCTTCCTTTTTGCCCGCCCGAGCGCATATCTTTTTCAAAATTCAGCGTCCGGATTTTCGCTAAAAAAAGTTCGGATTTCGTTCAGCGTTCGGAGCCAAATTGTATGTTGCGAGTTTATTGCCTCGGCGCTTCGCGCCTCGGCAGGCAGATTGTATAGTATTTGCCAAGATTTTTTG
>Ga0208458_1001631_pt1 | contig 18107 bp, 15 predicted proteins | sample AD_UKC085_MetaG_FD_184432 | JGI IMG/M metagenome (GOLD analysis project Ga0208458, IMG submission 184432) | Active sludge microbial communities of municipal wastewater-treating anaerobic digesters from USA - AD_UKC085_MetaG (SPAdes) (version 2) | ecosystem: Engineered > Bioreactor > Anaerobic >... | reverse complement strand
AGAGGCGGATCTTCTGGCCCTGATCCGCGATCTGAACAACGACCGCCAGATTCACGGCATCCTGGTTCAGCTTCCCCTGCCCAAACACATTGCCACGGATAAAATCATTGCCGCCATTGATCCGAACAAGGACGTGGACGGATTTCATCCGGCCAATGTCGGCCGTCTCGTCACCGGCTCGCCGCTGTTTGTTCCCTGCACGCCCCGGGGCATCATGGAACTGATCGCCCGCACCGGCATCAGCCTTTCCGGAAAAGACGCGGTCGTGATCGGGCGCAGCAACATCGTCGGCAAGCCCATGGCGCTTTTGCTTCTGGCCCAGAATGCCACGGTGACGATGTGCCATTCCAAAACCAAGGACCTGCCCGCCGTGGCAAGGCGCGCCGATGTCCTGATTGCCGCCATCGGCAAACCGCGCATGATCACCGCGGACATGGTCAAAGAGGGAGCGGTGGTGATTGACGTCGGCGTCAACCGATTGGAAAACGGCAAACTGGCAGGCGATGTCGATTTTGATGAAGTCGCCCCCAAGACGTCCGCCATCACGCCCGTGCCCGGCGGCGTCGGCCCCATGACGATTGCCATGCTCATGAAAAACACGCTGGACGCCGCAAGACGGGCCGCGTCTTTATCTTCCATCTATTAAAAAGACTTTCTACAAGAAATCGGTACAATGGTCCAGAATACACAGCGTCAGGGTGACTCCCTGGCGCACCTCACATACAGGAGTGATATTGATGGCTTACGGGCCGTCGCTGTTATATCCGTTGTTGCATATCATGCATTTCCGGATTTTTTGCCAGGCGGCTTTGTTGGTGTTGATATTTTTTTCGTCATTTCAGGATTCTTAATATCAAGCATCATCCTCAAAGGTCTGAAAGAGAGTACCTTTTCGTTTCGCTTGTTCTACGCACGGCGGATCAAACGAATTTTTCCAGCGTTGATACTGGTGCTGATGTTTTGTTTGGCGCTTGGATGGCTGGTATTGTCACCGAATGAATATAGTACATTGGGAGAGCACGTTGCGGCAGGAGCAGGTTTCATTTCTAATATTTTGTTATGGAGTGAATCCGGATATTTTGACAAGGCGAGTGGACTAAAGCCTCTTCTACATTTATGGTCGCTCGGCATTGAAGAACAATTTTACATCGTATGGCCGCTTCTTCTGGCCACGATGAGTAAAAAACAGATTAAACCACTGTATTTGTTGTTGTTTTTGCTAGTGGCATCATTTGCAGTGAACCTATACTTAACCTGTAATAGTCCGGTGGCGGCATTTTATTCTCCTGTCACTCGCTTCTGGGAATTGATGCTTGGAAGCATTCTTGCCTGTTTCAATTTGACAGACAAAAGCGACGTGATTGATTCTAAAAGTAAAGTCCGCCTGTTTATGTCAATCTTTGGAATTTTACTCATTCTATTGTCTGTCGCGTTATTCAGAGATACTGTTGAATTTCCCGGCTGGAGAGCGATGTTGCCTGTTATCGGGGCCGGTCTGTTAATCCAAGTCGGACCGGACGCATTTTTTAATCGAGTGGTTTTGTCACGGCGCGTGTTTGTTATAATTGGGCTTATCAGCTATCCATTTTACCTCTGGCATTGGCCGTTGCTCTCTTTTGCGCAAATCATACATTCAGAGATACCGCCGACATGGGTACGCTTCGCTATCGTTTTTTTAAGTCTTGTATTGGCATATTTAACCTATCGCCTCATTGAGAAGCCGATACGATTTACCTTTTCAACAAAGAGAACAGCGCCGGCATTGTTCTTAACAATGGCAATCATCGGGTTGACGGGCTTTTACTGTTTCATGATGAACGGTATGCCTGCACGGTTCAGCGCAGACATACAATCCTATGTAACGTATAAATATAATCCGAAGACCGACACCCGGCGGGGCGCCTGCTGGCTGGATGTTGACGCCGATGGACAGGGGTATTCCGATAATTGTGTTGATCAGCCGGAAGACGGGAGACCATTAATGCTGGTATGGGGAGACTCCCATGCGGCCCGCTTCTATACCGGTTTAAAAGCATTGGCAGGTGATGATTTTCGTCTGGCGCAATTCGCCCGCAACGCCTGTCCGCCTGTTTTGAATTACGGTTATGAAAACTGCACTAAATCGAATACCTACGTGATCGGTAAAATAAAGGAACTGCGGCCGGCGATCGTCATTCTGCATGCGCATTGGATCGGCTATCTTAAACTGGATCATAACGATACAGTCATTCAATCGCTGGCGCCGACCATTCAAAGACTGAAAGAGGCAGGTGTCTCGAAAATTATCCTTGTCGGCCCTTCGCCGCAATGGCTGAGCCCTTTGCCCAATCTTCTCATAAAAGAATTAAGACGTAATCGATCCGTTAATGTTCCAGAACGCACCTATCAGCATTTTGATCAAAGCGTTGTTGCCGTTGATAAAATACTCAAGGCTCAGCTTCAGGGTTTGGACCGTGTTGTGTATTTTTCTGCGTTGAATGCCATGTGTGACAAAACAGGATGCTTGACAACGATCAATGGGCGTGCTGATGGACTAACAACATGGGACGAAGGGCACTTAACGACCCCCGGCGCTATATACCTGGCGCGGAAACTGGCCGAATCAACTGGAGGATTGAGCGCTGAAGGAAGATAAACATATTTTAATTTTTTAATTTCTTTCCGTATGGTTTTCCGATGGCTTTCCTCGTCGGATCGAACAGCGCGAAAATCGTTGACGCTATCAGCAGCCTAAAGGATAGGAGCGTTCTTTGTTGACCATTACACATTCAGAACTCTGCATGTGTAATTCATTGACAGGATTTAGTATATTTTGTTGATTTTGCGATGCCGCTTGATCCCTTTAAAAAAACTCCACTTGCCATCGGCGGCGATACAAGTTGGTAATCGTTGTAGCTGGTAGACCAAAGGTATTGGTCAGAAACATAAGCATTTTGTTGTTCTTTGGATCGAAGTAGTGAATGCATCAGAGCTTCTCCGTATAATCTTTTCTTGCGTAATATTTCTTAAGAATGACGATCTGATCGCATTGAACACCAGCAGCCTTGTCGACAGTCTAAGAATAGAACCGCATTCGGCTGAAGTTGTACTTTGCATGGTGCGAAAAAAAGTCGGCGCTATATAAATTTTGTGAAGTCGAGCAAAGTCAAGATAGCCGCGGTACATGATATAGATTTCGGCTGCTTCGATGATCAACTTGTCAAGGCCTAGGTTATTGATGTAAGGAGCAAATGATTTGTCCGGTATTGTAGCACATAAACTGTCCGGTTGATAAGTTACCTCGATGGAGGTGACGGATGAGACGGACGGAGATGCTACAGGAGATCCGGAAGATGCGATTTGAAGAGATGTATGTGGGATGGCAGAAAGGGCGATTTAGTCAGGAGGAAGCGGCAAGAGTATTGGGTGTGTGTCCTCGGACATTTCGGCGCCAGATATGCCGATATGAGGAAAACGGGTTGGAAGGGCTCAGCGATAAACGATTGACGCAGGCCTCTCACCGGAGAGCGCCGGTTGATGAAGTCATGAAGGTTACCGACCGATACCGTTCGCGGTATCGAGGTTGGAATGTAAAGCATTTTTATTCCTGGTATGTTCGGGACGGAGGCAAACGGAGTTATACATGGGTAAAGAACACCCTTCAGCAACAGGGGGAAGTTCAAAAGCAGAAGAAAAAAGGAGCCCATCGTCGAAAAAGAGAAAGAAATCCGTTGCCGGGCATGATGATTCATCAGGATGGAAGTTCCCATGAATGGGTTGCGGGCAAGAAGTGGGATTTAATCGTGACCATGGATGATGCAACCAATGAGCATTACAATGTCTTTTTCGTTGACGAAGAAGGAACGGCGAGCAGTTTTCAGGGAGTACAGGACGTTATTTTAAAAAAAGGTCTGTTCAGCACCATATACACGGATCGGGGAAGTCATTACTGGCACACACCGAAAGAAGGAGGCAAGGTCAGCAAAACCCAGCTGACCCAGTTTGGCCGAGCGATGCAGCAGTTAGGGATTACGATGATCCCCGCCTATTCCCCGGAAGCCAGAGGACGCAGCGAAAGAATGTTCCGCACGCATCAGGACAGATTAACCAAGGAACTGGCCTTTCACCACATTACCAGCATGGAAGAGGCCAATCGTTACATCAAAAAGACCTATCTGCCGGCCTACAACAGAGAGTTTAAACAAAAGCCCCTGGAGGACGGGTCTGCGTTTGTCCCCTGGGTGGGAGCCCGCATTGAAGATATTCTTTGTGAGCATCATGAGCGAACCGTCACGCCGGATAACTGCGTCAGCTTTGAGGGAATAACGCTCCAGATTCCGCCGGACAAGTATCGTTGTCATTATGTTCGGGCAAGGGTTAATGTCCACCAATACATGGACGGTTCTCTGGCGATCTTTCACGGCCCGCGTAAACTGGCCGATTATGATGAAAAAGGACAGCTAAAGAAAAAGAAAAAAGACAAGGCAGCGTAAGTCCGCCGCGGCCAAAACCGAAGGAAAGGGGCTCCAGGCTACGCCTTCCGCCCCCTTCCTTAATGTATCGTTAAAAGCGGACATATCATGTGCTACAAAATAGGACTTTTCTATTTGCTGCTAACATGCCTAGGTTATTGACATCTATTATTTATAGTGCTATTATTTCCAATAAATCAACGTTGGAAAAGTAGTGATAAGAGGCTGTTTCTTATTAAAACCATAAGGTAACTGTAGGTGAGAAAATGGATTTTGGAAAATTTTGTGACATTGCAGACAATTTCCGGCATGGGATAAATTTTAAATGCGGTTCTTTTGTAAAGATTGAAGAAGATGTCATCGTTGGTGACAACGTCACCATCGAGAATTTTGTTTTGCTAAATTCAGGAACACGAATAGGTAACAATGTATTTGTGGACAGCTACTTCAGGTCATCTGGAAGCAATAAGATCGGGAACAATGTCACATTACGGTATGGCAGTACCATAGCTCGCGAAGTAATTGTCGAAGATGATGTTTTTATATCTCCCAACGTCATGACGATATATTCGCGGCATACGGGAGAAAAAGTTGGTGGCACTACTATCGGCAAAGGTACGCATGTGGGAACTGCTGCCGTGATAGGGCCCGGCGTTAAAATTGCTGCCGGTTCAGTAATTGGTTCTAATGCTTATGTAGCTAAAGATATTACAGAGCCGGGGATATACGTTGGAGTGCCAGCGGTAAAAAAGAAATAGCCTTTCTGCATCGATGTTGATCTGCATAAGGAAAAGAAAGTATAATACACCCCAAAAACTAGGCAGCAAGATAAGGTGGGTGATAGCATAACTGCCTCGAAGAAGCGCTTTAGTTATACAAACGTCTCGAATGGCGACTTGTGTCGGAATACACAGTTTTTCAGGATGGACTAATTAATGGGAAAAAACGGTTTTAAAATAATGAGCCAGGATGATTCTATTAGTGTATGTAGAAACCAGAATGGCCAGATTTTTTTTGCAATAACTAATAAACAATGGGAGACAGATTTCTATGGGAGAAAATTCGGTTCTCTTCAAATTAGAAATTTTGATTATCTCAACAAATTTAATGATAAGCAAATTGCTGAATCATTATATATCCTCATGATGTCTGCTGATACAAATAATTATGATATAATAGAATCACATATTAATATTAATTACATCAGCATAATTCCAATAATAGAAGAAGTGGGATTTCGTCTTGTTGATACAAGAATTACTTTTATGACATTAATTAAAAAGGAAGAAAATGAGCTTAGACCATTATCAACTAAAACAATAGCATACGCAACACTCCACGATCTAGATGCCATAAATAAACTGACAAATGAATGTTTAGTTGAAAATAAGAGTTTCTATCACCGATTTAAAGATGAACGGTATTTTTCCAAAGATGAAATCGTACGATATTATCATGCATGGATTTCCAATCATATAGCAGATAAGGATACTTACTTTATTGTGATGAAAGACAATGAAAAGCTTTTCGCTTATTTTATATATAAAAAAAGCGGTTTTTTTGAGGGAGTCCCTTTATATAAAGGGATACTAACCGCTGTACATCCTGATTATAGAGGGAACAGTTATCATCTGCATATGCAGGCTTATCTGTACAAGCAATTTCCTGAAAAACAAATTTATCTTGACAACACTACACAATTAACCAATGTGGACACAATTAGCAATCATATTAAATCTCAAAAAAAACTTAACCGCATAGTACTTACGTTTTTTAGAAGACGCGACATTCAAAATATAATGAATAAATGAGATTATTTTATTGCCGACATAAAAGCCGCTTACAGAATTGTTGTTCATGTTTATAACTCAACTGAAACACTGCGCCAACTTACTGAACGAATTGATTGTGTGTTTCAGCAAACCATTAAGGCGAAGTGTGAGCTGATCATGTTTGATGACTGTCCAACCAACCTATCTACATGGACAATTATAAAAGAGCTGGAAAAGAAAAACGGGCGGATGAAAACAGTCCAACCGGCCATAAATTCTGGGCAGTCATTCGCTTATTATTTATAGTGTTAGGATATCTACAATGATCAACATTGAGATGGCAGTGATGAAAAATAAAATTGAATATTCAATTGTCATTCCTGTATACAACAGCAGTGCCTCACTCATCGATCTGTCAAGGCGGCTGCATATTGTATTCGCGGATATCATGAACGAAAGTTACGAGATCATTTTTGTTGACGATTGTTCTCAACGGCAGGAGACGTGGAAAACCTTACAATCAATTGCACGAGACTACAAAACGGTTCGTGCGTTCCGCCTGGCGAGAAATTTCGGACAAGCCAGCGCTGTTCTTTGTGGTCTGGCGCATGCCAGGGGACGCTGGATTGTTACAATGGATGATGATCTCCAACATAGACCGGAAGACATTCCGCTGCTTGCGGAAAAGCGGGAACACGATGTCGTTATTGCCCGATTTTCTGAAAAGAATTGCTCTTATGGAAAGAAATTATCAAGTCAAATAAAAGGGATTCTGGATGTCTATTTACTTGGGAAGCCAAAGAATATTATGGCATCTCCATTCAGAATTCTTAAAAAGAGTGTTGTTGAAAGTATTCTTTCTATTCAAACACCCCGACCATTCCCTATCGCACAGATTCTACAGGTAACGTCTGATCTGGTAAATGTGGACGTTGACCATCAACCCAGAAAGTATGACACAACCAACTATAACCTAAAGAGTTCATTGTCATTGTTGTCGAACATGCTTTTCAATAACTCATCATTTATGCTACGTGCGATGAGCGTGACAGGTTTTCTTATAGCTGTTTTTAGTTTTTTTTACGGAGTATATCTGATAATCCGTTGGTATCTAATAAACAATTCAGTCCCCGGCTGGACTTCTCTTATGGTTGTTCTTTTGGGAGCTACCGGTATTATCGTTTTTTGTCTGGGGATATTGGGAGAATATGTCTCGCGATTAATTTCGACAGCGGAGCGAAGGCCAGTATATATAGTCAAGGACAGCATTGACGCATTCGAAGAAAACAACGACAGTTGTTAATGTATAATAGCAGCTATTTTTATGCTCTCGTTACATCCAGAGCTACTTCTCAATAATGTATTTCTCTTTGGGAAAATGCAACTTAATATTTTGAAGTCGAAAATATTTTTCTTTCTTCGCGTGGTGCTCTCCTGCGCCATCTTATTTTATTTAGTTACATTTCTTGATTGGGAGCGAATCAAGGGTGTCATGCCACAACTGCGTCTTGAGTATATATGGCAGGGATTCATTTGTTTATTTATCAGTATATTCATCATGTCAATACGCTGGAGTGTTTTGCTTCATCAATTTTCCATTAAACAGTCAATAATGGACAGCTGGCGATTTTATTTGATTGGCTTTTTCTACGGCATACTGCTGCCAGGCGTCGTTGGAGGTGATATTGTGAGACTTGGCCTGAGTGTCAAAGAGCATCGGGGTGGGAAGACATTTTTGGCTACCAGCGTTTTTTTCGAACGTTCATGCGGTCTATTAGTCATTTTAATGATTGCGGCTGTTGCCGTGTTGCTTTCACCATCATTATTACAGGGAGAGCCGGTTCTTTTAAATTCCATAAGTATATTTGCCTTAGTTTTTATTCTGATATTCTTTATCTTTTTTGTTGCTATAAAGTTCATCCCCGATGGGATGTTAACGGTAAACATTGATCACGGAAAAACATACTCTACTCTGATTGATCTGCTTCACCACTTCAAAAGAATGTCTTTCAAAGTAATTATTTTGATCCTGTCTTTGAGTTTTCTAGCACACGCCATGGATATTTTAGGAAGTTATTATCTGGCAAAGGCATTGCACATTAATCAGCCACTATCATTTTTCTTTATAGTGATACCTGTTGTGTACATGGCGACATTGTTGCCCATATCGCTAGGTGGACTCGGAATCCGGGAGGGTGTATTAGCTTTTTTGCTGATAAATGCTGGTGTGCCAGGATCTGACGCCGTGCTACTAGGTTTTTTAATTTACATTAACAGGGTGGTATTTGCCTTATTAGGCGGGGGGCTCCACATGTTCGGATCATGTATTGTAAGCGACGCTAAGTAGGAATCCTTTAATAAAGACAGAAAGGCACAACCCGGTCCGGACGTGAAAGCCCTTCACGCCAAAATCGGCCAGTTGTCGATGGAACGATTTTTTATCAAACGCGCTTGGTCGCATCGACGGTGCGAGCGCAACGGGGTGATCGAGAAAGAGGGGAAATTGCCGATCACAAGGCAATGCGAGATGCTGGATGGACAATGTTTTTATTGAGCGGCTTTGGAAGAGCGTGAAGTATGAGGACATTTATCTCAAATCCGATGGTTCGATGACAGAGACAAGAAGAGGACTTGCCGACTACTTCAAATTCTATAATGAAAAAAGGTGGCATCAAAACTTTGACAGAAAGATGCCAAGTATGGTTTACTTCGACTCACTGGCGCAGAAACAGGCTGCGGCATGAATATTAACCCGGAGCAGCTTCACACTTATAAAACCCTGCTCCCTGTTCGAAGAGGTCAGACCACCTCAGCATATATCAATCAAAGTGGTACTTTAGCTTATGGAATCGCGGCAGGGAAAAATAAATAAATTATTCAAAAGGGAGCAGAATATCAAATACGGGATGGCGCTTTTTTCTTTTTAAATGGCAATGCTTTCCCAGTGCATTCTGCTGGCAGTTCGTGCTTGGGGAATTCAGAATATGTCGACGTCTCGTGGGCAAATCTTATGAAGTATTGTCTCAATTGTAGCAGAGCATTTGAAAGCCTCAATTGGAATTGTCCTAGATGTGGCTTCCACCCGTGGAAAGAGGGTAATTTACCTTTGTTCGCCCCTGAGTTGGCGCATAACAACAGTGGATTTAGAGCATCTTCTTTTAAACTGCTTGCTGCGCTGGAAGAGAATTATTTCTGGTTTCGAGCACGTAACAAGTTGATTCTTTGGGCGCTTGGAAAATACGGTGCAAGCGTTTCGTCTTTCATGGAAATTGGGTGTGGTACCGGTTTTGTACTACGGGGCATTGCGCATCATTTTCCGAATATTCGTCTTATCGGTAGTGAGATTTACCCCGAAGGGATTACCTTTGCAGCCGAGAGAATTGTTAACTGTGAATTCATACAGATGGATGCTCGGAAAATGCCATTTATCAGTGAATTTGACGCTGTCGGGGCGTTTGACTTGATTGAACACGTTAAAGAGGATGAAACCGTGCTGCGACAAATACATCAAGCATTGAAACCAGATGGTTTGTTAATACTCACAGTACCACAACATCGTTGGCTATGGAGCCCTGTAGATGCAAATGCTTGCCATGTCCGACGATATGCTGTGCGGGAATTGAACGACAAGATAGCGTGTGCGGGCTTCACCATTGTGCGGAGTACATCCTTCATCACAAGCCTGCTTCCGCTGATGTTGATTTCTCGGATATTTAAGCGAGGCAAATCAGCGAGGTATAATCTCAATACAGAATTTAAGATTAACTCGATATTAAACCGTCTTCTCGAGGGGTTTCTGAGTTTGGAGATTGGGTTGATTCGGATCGGTGTTTCATTTCCCGTGGGTGGTTCCAGGTTGCTGGTGGCAAAAAAGTAAAAATATCTTTGCGAATTATGGAGATGCGAATTATGAATTTCATTCCATTCAACAAACCATTCATTGCTGGTAAAGAACTTTTCTATATTGCCCAGGCGGTTATTGAAAACCGCCATACGGCGGGCGACGGCCCTTTCACAAAAAAATGCCAGCAATGGTTGGAGCAAAAACTTGGTTGCAGAAAGGCGCTTCTCACTCATTCCTGCACGGCTGCCCTTGAAATGGCCGCAATGCTGGCAGGAATCCAGCCCGGGGACGAAGTGATCATGCCTTCCTTTACCTTTGTTTCCACGGCAAATGCATTTGTGCTGCGCGGCGGGGTGCCGGTCTTTGTCGATGTTCATCCGGATACGCTGAATATCGACGAGTCTTTGATTGAGGATGCCATAACCGCCAAAACGAGAGCCGTCATACCGGTGCATTACGCCGGTGTTCCGTGCCGCATGGATACGATCATGGAAATCGCCGGACAGAGAGGAATTTGGGTCATCGAAGACGCTGCGCAGGCCCTCTTATCCCAATACAGGAATCAATGTGTCGGTGTTCATGGACAAATGATCTGCTTGAGCTTTCATGAGACAAAAAACATTATCAGCGGAGAGGGTGGCGCCTTGCTGATCAACGATCCCGAGGTGTTCGAGCGTGCCGAAATCATCAGAGAAAAAGGGACCAATCGGAGCCAGTATTTTCGGGGCCAGGTGGATAAGTACACATGGGTGGATGTCGGTTCCTCCTATTTGCCCAGTGACATTCTGGCGGCCTTTCTTTATGCCCAAATGGAAAACGCTGAACAGATCATCGCGAAACGAAATCTTATTTTCGATCATTATATGGAAGGTTTACGGCCATTGGCCGACACCGGACGGATCCGACTTCCTCTGGTGATCGAAGACAGCCGGTGCAACGGTCATCTCTTTTATATTGTGACGCAATCCTTAAAGGAACGAACCGAACTGATCAATTTTTTGGCGCAACGGGGCATTTATGCGGTTTTTCACTATGTGCCGCTTCACACCTCTCCTGCCGGCCTGCGATTCGGGCGGGCCCATGGTTCCTTGAAGGTTACCGAGGCCGTGAGCGATTGCCTGCTCCGCTTGCCGCTTTATTATGAAATGATGCCGGAAGATGTTCATCGCGTTATTTCAGCGATAGAAGATTTTTATCGTCAAGGATAGGAATCCGCGCAATGAAAAGCAGCTCCCTGGACGTAACAAAAAAACTCTTCCTTTACTTGTTGGTCATTCTCTCTATCATCGCCCTGGCCAGGCTGTTTTTCTTCGAGTATCGGCTTTTGAATTATCCGTACCAGTGGGAGCTGCGCGAGGCACTTCAGCTTCATCACGGCATCCTGCTGTCGGAAGGGAAGCCCATCTACGCCGTCAGTCCTGACCCACCTGTTGTTCTTGAGCCCTATGGTCCCGTCAATCCGTTCCTGTTAACCGTTGCCGTAAAGATTTTCGGAAAAGATCTCTCGGGACCGCGCCTCTTTTCTTTTCTTGCCTTCCTCATCACGCTCCTCCTGATTGCTGTCGCTGTATATCGTCTCACGCACAGTTGGATGTTTGTTTTAATTGCCATCGGGATCAATACGTTTATTTTATCCTGGGTCCGTTGGCTGCTGCTATGCCGGCCGGACAGTTTGGGGGGGATGCTGCTCTTTGCGTCGATTTTTGTCCATTGGCTTTATCCGTTCCGCAAGGCGGCCGTTGGCGCAAGCCTTTTGCTGACCATCCTTGCTTTTTTTACAAAGACTTATTTTGCTCTGGGGCTGATGCTGATTCCGCTGAACTACTGGTTTTTCCATCGGAACCGGCGGATGGCCATTTTGTATCTGATTTCGGGTTCGGCCTTGCTGGTGGCATCCGTTGCCGCCGCACAACGGCTGACAGGAGGACTGTACTATCTCTTTACGTTCAAACTGATGTCTCAATGGGTGACATATTCGTTTGTTCACCTTCTCGAAACGACGAAAGGCTTGTTCGTCTATTTCCTGCCCCTCTTCGCCCTGATCGTTTATGCAATTCTCAAAAAAGAATTTCGTTATCGCGTCCTGAATGTTTTCTGGATTCACATTCTTGTCGGTATCCCGATCTTCATGTTTTTCCTGCTGAATACGGGAGCGGAAACCTATTACTGGTATGCGGTTATTCCCTCGCTCACCGTGGTGGGCGTCGATGTTTTGCATAAGGAATGCCAAAAGGATAAATCACCGTTTGCTGTGGCGATGCTCGTTCTGCTTTTTTGTCTTATGACGAATAAAATGATCATTTCGGAGACCATCAAAGACGGAATGGTTTTCCCGTCTGAGAAACTGGCCTCGCAATGGCAGCCGGTTGTTGCCGAGTTTGATCGCAACACAGATCAAATTCTCAATGACGATGCAACGGCCATTTTGGCGATTCGTGCAGGGAAAAGACTCCATCGGGAAGGCCTCGGCTATTTGAATATCAAGAATGCCATGGAGAAAGAACTCTATTACAAATTCAGGGACATTGATGCAGAGATTGCAAGCCGGAACTATTCGTTGATTATCAATCCGGAAAACGAATCTTATGTGAAGCAGTATTATCGCCTTGACCGGGTTTATCATGTCCCCATCCAGCTTGGCGAATGCGCGTGGTCCCTGAAAATGTATGTGCCGGGGTATCGTCCGGAAGAACAAAATCCGGGGGAAACAGACTCTTTCACCCCGGCCGGTATCAATAGCGCAAAATAATCTTGTCTTCGACACAAAAAGGATATAGTCAGAAGGCAAAATTTCTCACTTAATCAATTCATTTGCAGGTCCGGAACGGCGATGGAGGATAAGGGAATATTACATATCGAAGGAGAAGAAATCCTATGTCAATTCTGAAAAAAGCTTTTCTCCTGATCTCTGGGAACCGCGCCATTCAAGGTGCCATCGAGAAAAAGGTTCAGTCGCTGCAGGAATTGATGGGGATTGGTTCCGGTGACGGCGTTTTATCCAGCGGCGAACAGGCCGTCTTTGATATTCTGTGGCGTAAATTCAAACCACCGTATTGCATATTTGATGTCGGCGCAAACAAAGGGCAATTCCTGCACTTGTTGCTCGATCATATAGCCGTCGATGATTTTACCGTTCACTGTTTTGAACCGGGACGGGCGACATTCAAAATGCTTCTGAGCTCATTCGTGACCGATCAGCGAATCAAGCTCAACAATATTGGTTTGGGCAAAGAAAAAGGCGAAGCTCTGCTTTACTTTGATAGTGCAGGTTCAGGCCTGGCGTCTCTTACCCGGAGAAAACTGGAACACTTTGGGATTGATTTCAACAAATCGGAGAAAGTGAAAATCGATACCGTTGATAACTACTGTTCTGAAAACGGAATTCGCAGGATTCATCTGTTGAAGATCGATGTTGAGGGTCATGAACTGGATGTGCTCGCCGGAGCGAGAAAAATGTTTGATGAAAAGACCATCAATATGGTTACTTTCGAATTCGGCGGATGCAATATCGACACGCGAACATTTTTCCGGGACTTTTGGCATTTTTTTCGCGAAATCGACATGAAGATCATGAGAATTACTCCCTCCGGATATTTTTATCCCATTGAATCCTATAAAGAAATTTACGAGCAATATCGAACAACAAATTTTATAGCTGTCTCGGGGAACTCATAAAGGTTGCCTTCCCATGCTCTTTAATTCCTACTTTTTCATTCTGGTGTTTCTGCCGGTCGCTGTGGCGGGTTTTTTTCTTCTAGGCCGCAGCGGACGCGCGACCTGGGCGTTGCTCTGGTTGATTGGCGCATCCCTCCTTTTTTACGGCTTACGGAATCCCTGGTTTGTGACGGTGTTGATCGGATCCATTTTGTTTAACTACTGTTGGGGGATCGCCGTCGGCCGCGGTTCGAAAATCCTGCTTGCGGTTGGAATTGCGGCAAACCTCGGGCTGCTCGGCTATTTCAAATACGTCAATTTTTTTGTAGAGAACCTTGCGGTCGTCGGTTGCTCTATCGAACTGTCCCCGGTTGTGCTGCCTCTGGCAATTTCGTTTTATACGTTTCAACAAATATCCTATCTGGTTGACATTTATCACGGCAAAATAAGAGAGCATGATTTTGTAAACTACTGTTTGTTTGTAACTTTTTTCCCCAGACTTATCCAGGGTCCCATCGTTTACTATAATGAATTTACGCCCCAGTTCGCGGAAAAAGAAGTATTCCGCTTCAATCCGCGTATGGTTGCGGCGGGCATCACTGTTTTTTTCTTTGGCTTGTTTAAAAAAGTGATTTTTGCGGACGGGTTGGCGACCTACGCGACGCCTGTATTTGAGGCGGCGCGACATGGCTACGTGCTTTCATTAATGGAAGCCTGGGAAGGCGCCCTGGCCTATACCCTGCAAATCTATTTTGACTTTTCCGGCTACTCCGATATGGCAATTGGTCTGGCCTTTCTCTTCGGTATCCGCATTCCCCTGAATTTTAATTCTCCCTATCGATCCTTAAACGTCATCGATTTTTGGAGAAGATGGCATATGTCGCTTTCCCGTTTTTTGCGAGACTATCTCTATATTCCTCTGGGCGGCAATCGCAAGGGAGAAGCCATGCGTTTTGTCAATATACTGATCACCATGCTGCTGGGAGGGCTTTGGCACGGCGCGGCATGGACCTTCGTCCTGTGGGGCGGTTTGCACGGTTTATTTCTGATCATCAATCACGGATGGGTAAAAATCAAAAGGCGGTTTGGTTATGAAGGAAAAGGCGGGCGGATCGGTCGCTTCTTCTCCGGAGCGCTTACATTTCTTGCCGTTACGGTGGCTTGGGTTTTTTTCAGGGCCGACAGCGCCGCCACTGCGTGGCGTATCATCGGCTCCATGGCCGGTCAAAACGGTTTTGCCCTGCCTGAAAAATACCTGGATAAATTTTCTGTGCTGGCCGTGCCGCTTCAGGCCTTGGGAGTTGATTTTCACTCCATGCACTACTTTAAAGGCAGCAATGAAGTGGTTTATATCATTATGGGCCTGCTGGTTGTCTGGCTTGTGCCCAATGTCCAGCAAATCATGGATCTTTGCATGCCGTATTTGAACACTATGGCCAAGGGCAAGAAACTGGCTTCACCACCGGCATGTCTGACATGGTGTCCCTCATACCTCTGGGCGATTGTGCTTGTGCTGTGCGCTGTTGTTTCCGTGCTTTCCATGAGCCGGGCAAGTGAATTTCTCTACTTTCAGTTTTAGGCAATGGAACATGAAAATCATCAGCGATAAAAAATATCTTATTCTTTCCGTTGTTGCTGGCGGAACTTTGTTGATGGTTGTTGCCTTGTTTAATTATATCATTGATCCGTACAATTTGATGGGCAACAATCCAACCGGGGTTTACTTCGTGCAGGAGCGTCAGATCAAGGATGCCGTATTGACGTATCCTCATGAAGGACTTCTTCTTGGAGCGAGCAAAACCGGATATGTCAATCCCGACGACCTCTCCTGCTATCGATTTTACAATGCTTCCATGCGCGGCATGGTTCCGGAAGAGATGTATTTCTATTTAAAGAAATACCTGCGCCATGAAAAACTGGTGTTGGTGGGCTTTGATTTCTTCATGTTCAATGAAAGAGAATTTCCGCTGATCAGAATCGTGGACTGGGAGGACCTGCGCTATAGCAGGACGGAATATCTGCTAAGCGCGGAAACCGTTAAATCGTCATGGAAAACCTTAAAGATGCGGCACAACAATGAAAAGAATTACGGCATGAAGGCGAACGGGCAATTCGACTATCCGGGAGCATCGGAGGACCTTGCTTCTCCCGAATCTCAGCAACAATATGAAAAGCAATATCAGGATATCATCAAAGGGCTGGTACAAAACCATTATGACAAGTTTTCTTTTTCGCAAACACGGATCGATTATGTGAAAAAGATCAAAACGCTTCTGGAAGAAAATAAAATTCCCTATGCGGTATTCATCAATCCTCTGAATCACGACGTGCTGGCGGCGCTTCAAAATATTGACGCTTACTTGCTGTTCTTGAACTGGAAACGGGAAATGAAGAGTATATTCCCCGATATCTATGATTACTCCATCAGCCGGTATTCAGCGCGGGAGGGGTTTTATCGGGTGGATCCCTTTCATTACACCAATGCCACCGGAGTCGCGTTTTTAAATGAGATCATCCATGATTTTTGTCCGGAAGGGTCAAAGCCGTAAGAGTTTTTTCCTGAACCGGTAAATCAGATTTGAATCGGAAGGCTCTTTTCTGATGGTGATTTTGACGGGGCGGCAAGGCCGGTCGCCTGCGCTTCGTTGGTCCTTTTCAATATAATCGGCCATCAAGGCAAATACGTTGTGCGTATCCAGAACTTTTTCCCTGGCTTCCCAAATTTTTTGTTCCGACGATTCATATCTTTTCTGTTCGATGCACGATTCAATGACAGCCATTGCTTTTTCCGGATGATCCAGGTCGATCGGGGTCAGGGATGCGGGATCAAAATAGCGGTTGATGTTGGGACAACCATAATAAATGGGGTGACAGGCCGCCAGAAAAGCATCGGAAAGTTTCTCCGTCCAGTAGTCGTTGACGGCGCTGTTTTCAAGCGCCACGTGGTATTGATAGTCAGCCAGCGCGTCCCATTTGTCTTCGATTTCGTTCAGATCCCTTCCAAACAGATCGACTTGGTCGCCAAAGTGAATCTTAAGCCGCTTTGCGAAATCAAGTCTCTTCCGATGCCCCTCACTCATCGTCTTGGATGATGAAATAACGGACAGGATTTTTGTTTTGGGAATGGAGGACATGGCCTTGAGTTCGTCATAATCCTTCGAAAATTCGACGTTGACATGATCTTGCTGCCTTCTGCCGACGTGCCAGGGCAATCCCTGTTGTTGAAAAATCGGTCGGGGGTGATCGATGTTCGGGTGGCAAGTGATCACGGCGGCGAACTGATGCAGATATACGCTTTTATACGTTTTCAGCGTCGGGGGCTCGCAAGTAATGAGGACGGTATGCTCTTTCGGACAGACGGCATGATCTTTTTTTTTGTCTAAGCCTTCCAGGACAAACCAGTAGTCGCAGCGTTCGACATCGGTGTTGCAGAAAAAACGACAATTGCCCCAAAACCCTTTCTGCCCGGGGGTTTGACGAAGAATCGGCCAGGGCGGGTGAGAGAGCTTCACAGTGATCATTTTGGTTTCTCGCCTTTCATATTCAGGCTCAGCCCCATGCCATAGGGCTCGAAACCGGCGCTGTTGCTGGAATCCATGACGTCCTTGCCGGCAAAGTGAGGCCGGAGAGGGTATTCCTCTACATGGATAAACCCTGCCGCTTCCAGTTTTCTTGCAAGATATTCGGGCCAGAAGAAAAGCTTATGGTAGTTGTATTTATGGTCCTGGCCGCCGCCCATCACGCCCTGCAGCAAATCCAGCTCGGCGTCGGACCATCGCTGCTTTTTGGATGCAACAAGGCATTTTTCGATGTCCGGCACCGATATGCGCAAGATTCCCCCTCCCTTCAGAATATGATGAAACTGCTTCAGATAAAGCGGAAGAAAGCGCGCGGGCAGGTGCTCCATGGTGTGGCAGATGTATATTTCGGAAACCGAGTTTTCCGGAAAGAAATCATAAAGCTTGCTTAGCTTGCATCGGAAATCGACAGCCGGCGTGAAGACGGCGTCGATGTTGATGAATCCTTCCAGTTTTACAGGGCCGCAGCCCAGGTGAAGCCTGTCGGTTTTGCCGAGCAGTTTTTTGGCTTTTAAAATTTTTAAAGGATGCGGATTCATCCATGATTTTTTGGGCTTCAGCCGGTTGGCGGCCGTCCGGTCGAAAAACCGGAGCAGGCGATACCCGCTTCCCATCAATGTCCAGATAAATTCAGGCAATTTCAAGTGAAACACCTCGTTGGATTATTTTGACCCGGATGTTTTTCTCGGGATCAGCGGTAAAGCAATCTCCTGGTGAACGCTTTCGTTTACCAGGCTGTAAAATTTCTTATAGTCCATCTGATAGCCTTTTTGCCACTGCACCAGCAGTTCGTCCGGGTGGATATTGC
>Ga0208458_1001630_pt1 | contig 18109 bp, 14 predicted proteins | sample AD_UKC085_MetaG_FD_184432 | JGI IMG/M metagenome (GOLD analysis project Ga0208458, IMG submission 184432) | Active sludge microbial communities of municipal wastewater-treating anaerobic digesters from USA - AD_UKC085_MetaG (SPAdes) (version 2) | ecosystem: Engineered > Bioreactor > Anaerobic >... | reverse complement strand
CAATTGCAAAGGATTATATCGGCACCCTTGATATTGATCTGGCTCTTAATCATTTAACGATTGATGAAGCAAAGTACCAGACGATAAGGAATGCTCTGTTGAAGAGGGGTTATAAGGAAGGGGGGCAACCATTTATTTTCTTTAGAGAAGTGCACATGGAGGACGGAAACCCTGTTACTGTTGAAGTTAATTTCCTTTCAGGTGAATATGGAGGGACCGGTAAATCTCATCGAACCCAGAAGATTCAGGATGTCCGCGCAAGGAAGGCACGGGGGTGTGATCTTGCCTTTGAGAACTTTATCAGCGTTGAGATGGAAGCAGACTTGCCGGGGGGAGGTAAAGACAGGGTAACCTTCAAAATATCAGCAGTTGTGCCTTTTATCATCATGAAGGGTATGGCGTTAGCCGATAGGTTGAAAGAGAAGGACGCCTGGGATATCTACTATTGTCTTACCCGTCATCCGGGCGGAATCGAACAGTTGATCAAGGAGTTTGAGCTTCATTTTGACAATAGGCTCGTTAAAGAAGGACTCATGAAAATATCAGAGAAATTTGCCTCGCATGAACATATCGGGCCTAAGCATGTGGCAGACTTTGAAGGCATTACCGATCATGACGAGAGGGAAATCGTTCAAAGGGATGTTTTTGAACGGGTTGACTATTTGCTGAGAGGATTGGGGTTACGATGAAGGAAAAACTGAAATAAATCCGCGAGATAAGGTTTTTTTATGAGGAATTTTGGTGTGTGACATATTCATTGACATATTCTGTGGATGGCGTTTGGGAAGTTGTCCTACGAAATTTGTACACGATATTTGAGCATGACTTTAAGACAACACAGCCGCTCCTTGGCGGTAAGAGGGTTTTTTGGGATCGAAGAATCCTTGAAGGAAACAAGGAAGAAGGGTTTTGGCATCTAATAACCAGAACTGACAAAGAATCAGGTGCCAGACTTCTTGACCCGAGAAGAGCGGAACGACTTCCTTGGTGTGCCCCGACAATTAATAATTCGGGCGACATATCTGTAAAGCTCTGGAATTATAGGGAAGGAAATGGACGTTTACGCACCTATGTTTGGCTTGAGGATTGGGATTACATTATTATTCTTGAGAAAAGACCTCAAAAATTAGGCGATGTGTTTTTTCTTATAACTGCCTACCATGTTGATGGTGAAAACCGAAAGAGGCAACTGAGAAACAAGTATGCGAAAAAAGAGTTATAAAATGCAATGACCGCCTTTATAGGCGGCCAAAGAACTCCTTCTACGCGTGGCAGATGAGCTATGTTTATTATATACCATGTGAAAACGTTGTCCAAGCTTTATTTAACCCAGATTTTCCATTGGAGACCTTTGAAAAATGTCATTTCGAAGGAGCGCGAGCCTGCCCCGGATGTCATTTCGAAGGAGCGCGAGCGACTGAGAAATCCTAAGATCCCTCATTACATTTGGGACATGGATTTCTCCCTTCGAAAGATTTCTCACCCCGCTCACGCGGGGATTCGAAATGACAGAAAAGAGGGTCGAAATGACAAGAAGCGAAGGGTTCAAGGAGTCGAGGATTCAGAAAAGCGAAGGGTTCAAGGAGTCGAGGATTCAGAAAAGCGAAGGGTTCAAGGAGTCGAGGATTCAAGGATTCAAGTGGAGAAAACCAAAAGAGGCAAAAAGGATAGCTACACATCTAACCTTCTAACCCTCCAGCCTTCTACCCTTCTACCCATCTACGCATCTAAACTTCTAAAAAGGCAGTTATTTGGGGATGACAGAAAAGAGGGTCAAAATGACAAAAATGGCGGTTATTCAAAGGTCTCTTATGACAAAAACGAAAGGGATGTTCTCATAACCAGGGCTCATATTGTGCATGGCTACACACTGGAAGAGATTGCCGATTTTCTCCACTTTCATTATGTCGCTGTGAGCATGGCAATAAAAAGAATCGGAACGGATAATGTATGATTGCAAGACCTGACTCCAAACTTTGTGGGCAACAGGCTGTTTACTATTGACATGACGCACATTGCTCTATATGATAAACTATTGTTTATAATTTCCATGCTAATTTAAAGAGGACATATGTATTGGCGTTATCTTGAAGGGGAACTTCGGAAGTGGTTGATTAAGCCTTATGTGCAGATTCTTTTTGGTGCTCGCCAAACGGGAAAGACTACCTTGCTTCGCAAGGTTTGCCACGAGGCGGCTTTATGGATAGACCTTGCCGATCCTGCGGAACGAAGCCGCTATCTTTCCCGTCCGAGCACTTTGATTGACGAATGCCTCGCCTTGAAAAAATCGGAAACGCCTCATCTAATCGTCATCGATGAGGCCCAGAGCGTTCCTTCCATCTTTGATGCTGTTCAATATCTATATGACAAAGAAAAGACACGCTGGCTGTTTGTTCTTTGCGGAAGTTCGGCAAGGAAACTGAGGAAAACAGGCGCCAATCTACTGCCCGGCAGGGCGGTGTATCATCATCTTTACACCCTTATGGCTTCCGAAAGACCGTTTCCTCCGTCTATTGCTGTCCAACATGAAAAACCACATAGCGTAATTCCATCGTTTTCATTACCGGATGATGTTTTGAAGGAGATGCTTTTCCCTGAAACAGATATTATTACACGGCTGGCGTTTGGCGAACTGCCCGGCATTGCCGTTGCCACAGAAGATGAGCGCGCCCGGCTGCTCAAATCTTACGCCCTTATCTATCTTGAGGAGGAAATTCGCAGGGAGGGGCTGGTCAAGGATTGGGGAGCGTTTGTGCGCTTTTTGCAGCTTGTTGCTGCCGAGTCGGGAGGGATAACCAATTTTATGGGCATATCGAAGGAGGCGGGGATTTCCGTTCCCGCGGTAAAATCTTACTATCAGTTGCTGGAAGATATGTTCATCGGTTTTCGTGTTCCCGCCTTTTCTAAAAGCGCCAGGAAATATCTGTTATCTACACCGAAATTTTATTTTTTTGATACCGGGGTTAGACATGCTGCCGCCGGGCTAACACCAGACAGGCAATTGGTTCATGCCGCTCCGGGACGCATTTTCGAACAGTGGGTTGGAACGGAACTTTGGAAAAGAATCGGATATACGCAGCAGGGAACGCTTTATCATTACCGTACAAAAGGAGGGGCGGAGATTGATTTTATCGTGGAAACAGATAATCGTCTCATTCCGGTTGAGGTGAAATGGACGGAGTCGCCTACGGAGAAAGACGCCCGGCATATTATCGAATTTATAAAGGATCATCCCGATAGGGCAAAGGATGGCTATGTTGTTTGCCGATGCTTACGCCCCATGCAGATGCATGAAAAGATTACGGCTATACCTTATTGGGCGATATGATGTTGAGGAACGACATAATCCCATAGTAAGAAAGGGTTCAAGGGGTCGAGGGGTCGAGGGGTCAAGGGGAGAAAGGCAGAAGACAGGAGACAGGAGACAGAAGACAGGAGACAGAAGACAGGAGACAGGAAATGATAGTAATTCATAGTAATTCATGGTTATTCATGGTTATTCATAGGGAGAAGAGAAGGAGACAAAATTCTGAATTCTGACTTCTGAATTCTGATTTAGGAGACAGAAGACAGGAGAGGGTTGGAGGGTTAGCGGGTTAGCAAAAAATCAAGAAGCGAAGGATTCGAGGATTCAAGGATTCAAGTGGTTTGCTTGGTGTTTTTTTTAAAACATAAAAGCGAAGGGACTAAGGATTTGGAAAAGAAAGGATTCAAGGAGCCAAGGATTCGAGGGTTCAAGTGGAGAAAAACAGAAGGTTGGAGGGTTAGAGGGTTGGAGGGTTAGCAAAAAACCAGAAAGGCGAGGAAAAAACTCTACAAACCAGAAAAACCAGATAAACCAGAGAAACGCAATAAACGCTATGATTTTACTGGAGATGATTACTGGAAATGTGGTATTTTTGACAGGAGTGATATGTTATGATTCGGTAATAACAGATATCACGAAGAAAGGGGAAGGGAGGTTATTATGTCTGAAGTCCGTTATAATATTATTACAGGCGACTGGGTAGTAATAGCAACCGAAAGGGCTAAGAGACCCGAGGATTTTAGTCAAGTGAAACAAAAGGATGTCTTGCCTGAATATGTTTCACATTGTCCTTTTTGCACGGGTCACGAAGATAACACACCGCCAGAAACATTCAGATTGACTGATGATGAAGGCAAGTGGATTGTAAGGTCTGTTCCGAATAAGTTTTCTGCTTTTGACCGTGAAGGAGAGGTGGTAAAACAAAGGGTTGGGTTGAGACAGTTTATAACTGGGGCTGGACTGCATGAGGTGATTATTGAAACACCAAAACACAATATGACCACTGCTTTGCTTCCCGTGGATCATGTAAAGCAGATATTATATGTTTACAAACATCGACTGGCTGCATTTTATGAGGATAATAGGATTGAACATGTGATCATCTTTAAAAACCATGGGCAGGGCGCAGGCACTTCCCTTGAACATCCTCATTCCCAGATTGTTGGAACTCCAGTATTTCCCGGACAGGTTATGACCCGTCTCGAGGAGGCGATACGGAACTATTATTATTTGAATTTTGGCGAATGCGTCTATTGTCTTTGTCTGAAAAACGAGCTTGAAGATAAGGTGAGATTGATTTCGGAAAACAAATCTTTCGTTGCCTTCATACCATATGCAGCACTTTCTCCTTTTCATCTGTGGATTTTTCCGCGTAGACACGTGGCTTGTTTTTGCGATATAACCGAGGAAGAGATTTCAGATCTCGCATCTATACTCAAAGAGGTATTGCTGAGATTATATGTGGGGCTTGATGACCCGAATTATAATTATATGGTTAGATCTTTGTCGCCAAAGGAAACGAATTCAAAATTTTTCCATTGGTATATTGCGGTCGTTCCAAGGGTATCGCAGACAGCAGGCTTTGAGCTCGGAACCGGCATGTTTATTAATACGTCGTCACCGGAGTCAAGTGCACAATTCTTAAAGGACGTTAAAATATAGAAAATCGAGTTCTATCTGAGTTTGTGCTTCTTTGCCCATTGTGCAACATGAATGGGGCTTTCAAGCACTTGCACTCCTGCCGCACGTAATGCCTCGTGTTTTCCCTTTACTGTACCTGATGTGCCTCGCACAATGGCGCCTGCATGACCCATTCTTTTGCCCTGAGGCGAGTATTTTCCGGCAATATATGCTGCAACCGGTTTGCTCATCCTCCTTGAGATGAAGCCGGCAGCCTTTTCCTCCTGCTCGCCTCCTACCTCGCCGACTATTATTACAGCGTCGGTATCTGTATCTTCTTCGAAAAGTTCAAGTATATCAGCAAGATTTCTCAAAACCACAGGGTCAGCTCCCATGCCAACGACTGTGCTTTGACCCACATTATTCTCCGATAGAATGCCTGCAAATTCATATGATAGTGTACCGCTACGTGAAATAATACCAACACGCCCAGGCGCAAAAAGCGATGCAGGCATAATGCCCATCTTGCCCTTTCCGGGAACAAGGATTCCTGGTGTTGTTGGACCTAACGCAAAAACACCTTTTTCAATTGCATAGTTGCGCATTTTAACCACATCCTTGACAGGGATATGTTCTGGTACAACAACTATCAGTTTTATACCGGCTTCAATGGTTTCAAGGAAGGCATCAAGAACACCTGGGGCAGGCACGAAAAAAACCGATGCATTTGCGCCTGTTTCTTTAACTGCGTCAGCAACGCTATCAAAAACAGGCAGCCCTTCGACGGTCATCCCTCCTTTGCCTGGCGTTACACCGCCTAAGACTTTGGTTCCATACTCAAGCATCCAGTGTGTTTGGGCGCTTCCTATGCGGCCTGTGATACCTTGTACTATTACACGGGTGGAATCGTCTATTAATATGCTCATTAAAAACCCCTTTGTATTTGTTAAATTCGATTAAGACTTTAAAACCGATTGAACCAATTGAATGTTTAACCGGCTACTGCTTAACCAGTTTATAAAGTTTGTCAACCGCCTTCTCTGTTGCTGCCTCAACCACAACATGAACACCGGCGGAACGGAAAATTTCCCATGTTTCCTCCTGGCGGTTGCCCAGGGCTTTTGCAACGACAGGTATTTTTAGTTTATGTTCTTTTATATAACGTACTACACCTTTTGCGCCTTCGTGTATAGGATTGATGCCCCCGTAAATGTTAATGAATATAGCCCTTAAATTGGGTTTCATCATTACGAGTTCCATACACCTGTAAAGCTGGTCGGCAGTAATACCGCCTCCTGTTTCAAGGAAATTGGCTGGTTTCATATTTTTTCCGATTATATCCATTGATGCCATACCAAGTCCTGCACCAGACGATATAATCCCTATGTCACCATCGAGGTCCACATATGTTACACCTATTTCCCTGCCTCTCCGCTCAAGCGGATTTTCAATACGGTCAATACGATCAGGCAATGGCATCCTTATCCTTGATAGGGCCGAGTTGTCTACTTCAAGTACCGCATCGACGGCGAACAGACCTCCATTAGGAAGTACAGCGAGCGGATTAATTTCAGCAATGAGTGATTCGTAACGCAACACTATATTGAAAAGTCGTCCTATTATTTCACTCCAGGCAGTGACAAGCTGCTGTTTGAGTCCGAGCATTTTTAAGAGACCACGTGCCTGGTATGGATAATAACCAAACGATGGATCAATGTGTATTGCCGCTATCTTTTCAGGTGAAGTCCTTGCTGTTTCTTCTATTAGTACACCGCCTTCAGTGCTGACAACTATGACAGGTTTCCCTGAATATCCATCTATCGTTATGCCCAAGTAGAGTTCTTTTTCAATTTCAAGTTTTTCACATACAAGTATTTTGCGGACAGATAGGCCTTTGATCTCTGAAGACAGTAAAGAGTCGGCAATATCTTTTAATTCGTCAGGAGATGATGCGGTTTTAATTCCACCCGCCAGACCACGACCACCTACGAGCACCTGTGCTTTCAAAATTACGGGATACCCTATTTCTCCTGCTATATCAAGGGCTTCGTGCATGGTATTTGCAACGCCGCGTCTTGGAACAGGGATACGGTTTTGTTCAAAGATATCCAATGCCTCATATTCGTGAAGTCTCATAGTAGTTTTTCCTTGATTATTTATTTGATTATATTAATAAACAATTTTTTCATGGCGAATGCAAGCAAAATATATTTAATATTTAATTAAAAAAAAATTTAAAAATATAATTGCAAATTTAATTATATTGTTGTAGAATAGTTTTATGAAAACGAACAAAACAGACAAAAAAACAAAACAGCAGGAAGATAGCAGCCAGATAGCATATCAGGGTATCCGTCATATGCTCTATACCAAAGAACTTGTGCCTGGTCAGAAGATTGCATACCGGGATTTGGCGGAGAAACTTCAACTGAGCCCGACCCCAATAATACAAGCACTTAAATGGTTGGAGTTACAGGGTTTTGTAACCCATGAAGCAAACCGCGGATATTATATGGCGCCATTCAGTCTTGAAGAGATTGAAGAATTGTACGAACTTCGTGAACTTGTAGAACCATCTTTGATCCCAGCAACAATCCAGCGTATAGACAAAGAGGGTTTGGGTGAACTTAAAGATGCCCTTGATGCACATCGTTCAGCAGAGAGGGAATTCTATCTTAAAGAAAGATTGTTCAAAAACAGAGAATTCCATATGACCCTTGCGTCTCTTTCTCGTAAGACTACACAGATCAGGTTATTACAGAATGTGTTTGACATGCTATTTCTTAAATATGGCGGAAACTATTTTCCGATGGCCTCGCTTACTTCGACTGATCAGGAGCATCAGGAGGTGTATGATGCAATTGCGCTTCGAAGCATGGAACATGCCCAGAGGGTACTGAAAAACCATCTTACCAATGTAAAGATACAGGTCTTGACGAGCGTCAAAAAGATATTGGCGGAACAAGAGCAAGCCCCGTTCTGAATAAAAAAGTTGTTCTGTAATTCAATTGAAAAGAGATTAAGGAGGTAATACATCATGGGTCTTAAGACAAAAGCTGAATACATCGAATCCATCCGGGCACTGAAACCAGTGGTATATATGTTTGGGGAACGTATTACAAACGTTGTGGACAATCCACGCCTTCGCGCAGGCATTGAGGCGACAGGTGCAACATACGAAATGGCTGAACAACCGGAAAACCGTGACCTGATTGTTACAACGAGTCCACTCATCAATGAACCTGTAAGTCGTTTTACGCTTCCTCCTGCAAGCATTGAAGATTTGGTTGCAAGGGTGAAGATTAACCGTAAAGTCGCTAATTATGTGGGAACATGCCATCAGCGTTGCACAGGGCTTGATTGTCTGTCAACGTTGTCAATAGTTACATATGATATAGATAAAAAATACGGCACTAACTACAATAAAAACTTCTTAGAGTTTTTGAAGCATATGCAGAAAAACGATCTTACAGCAAATGCAGGGGTGACTGATGTTAAAGGGGATCGTTCTCTTAGTCCGAGCGAGCAGGTAGACAAGGACTTGTTTCTGCGTGTTGTTGAAAAACGTGATGACGGCATTGTTGTTCGTGGTGCAAAGGCACACCAGACAGGCTCCCTCTCGTCTCACGAGATCATTGTTCTGCCAACGCGTGCGATGGGTAAGGCAGATAAAGACTACTCTGTTTCCTTTGCCATTCCTTCCGATACGAAAGGGCTGATCCATGTTGTAGGCAGATCATCTTTGGATATGCGTGAAATCGACGGTGCTGATTGTGGAAACATATACTACTCAAAATACTGTCCTACCCTTATTTTCGATGATGTTTTTGTACCTTGGGAAAGGGTTTTTATGTGTGGTGAGACAGAATTTGCATCAGAAATGGTAATAAAGTTTTCTTCATTCCATCGCCAGAGCCATGGTGGTTGCAAGGCTGGAAAGATAGATTGTATGATCGGTACAGCGCTTACCATGATGGATTATAACGGCACGACAAAGGCTGGGCATTTGAAGCAGAAGGTTATAGATATGATCCACAGGGCTGAAACGCTTTACGGTTGCTGTCTTGCATCTTCCTATGAAGGTAGTAAACAACCTTCAGGCAGCTATTTTATAGACACAGTGCTTGCCAATGCCTCAAAGATACATGAAGGAAAAGAAATGGCCGAGGCTACAAGATTGATGATAGATGTGTGCGGTGGCTTTGTTGCTGATCTGCCGTCTGACAGGGATTTTGAAAACCCTGAGATCGGAGGACTTCTAAAAAAATATCTTAAGGGCGTTGAGAGTGTTCCTGTTGAAAACAGGGTGAGGATGTACAGACTTGCCGAGAAACTCGCACTTGAAAGCGCAGATACGATTTCAGACATACATGGCGGCGGATCCCCTGAGGCCCATAGGGTAACCATCTTCCGTGAAACTGATACGGGGGCTAAGAAAAAGGCAGCAAAGAGACTGGCAGGGATAAAAGATTAATCGAGTTTACAGGAAAATACTGAAATTCCTGGACGAACCCGGGGAAACTTATCTCGTTCAATCGATTGAGCGCCAGAGACTTTTTGTATGCAACAAGGGGATTGTTTCCAGAGAATACGCTGCATCCACCTCTGCTTTTGGCTATGGTAATCGTGAGAATTCTTACAAGACGCCACTTGGTGTTCATAGGATAAAGGATAAGATAGGTGCTGGCGCTCCACCAGGGCGTATTTTCAAAGGGCGTATTGATTCAGGCATAGATTGGGATCACTGCTCTGAGGAAGAAAACCTCATACTGACTCGCATTTTACGTTTGGAGGGTATGGAGGTAGGAATAAACAAAGGGCATGGAGTTGATTCCTACGACCGTTACATATACATTCATGGCACCAACCGTGAGAATCTGGTTGGTGCTCCATTGTCTCGCGGATGCATTGCCCTGAAGAACATTGATGTCATAGAGCTTTTTGATATCGTTAGAGAGGGTACGCTTGTGTATATAGAACCTCCTCCTATTATTGTAGGCGGGGTTGAGTGCAGGAACATACACTTTACAGGCATCTTTGGCACAGGCATGAGCGCCCTTGCACAGTATCTACGTTTTCAAGGCATAACGGTCACAGGTTCGGATCGTTTGTTGGCCAGTGAAGATACAAGTTCAATCCGGAGCTCGCTCGAGGCTCTTGGTTGTGGCATATACAGTCAGGATGGTTCTGGCATCGACAAAGATACCGATGTCGTTTGCATATCTACCGCTATAGAAGAATCGAATGCAGATATTGCAGCAGCGCGTGCATCAGGGCTTCCTGTTATTCATCGTTCTGATCTACTTGCTGGAATAATAAAAACAAAGAAAACTATAGCAGTTGCCGGCACAAGCGGCAAATCAACAGTGACGGCAATGATTTTTGAATTCCTGACCGCATGCGAGAAGTCACCTTCTCTTATAAGTGGTGCACCTTTGCGCAGACTTAAAAAACAAGGATTGATCGGTAATGCATTTTGTGGGGGCTCTGATCTGCTTGTTGTTGAAGCGGATGAAAGCGATGGAACGCTTGTCAAATATTCTCCTAATGCTTCTGTTATTCTGAATGTCTCAAAAGATCATAAGGATATTGGAGAGTTAAGGGTACTTTTTGAAACGCTTACCTTGAAATCAGAATGGAGTGCCATAAATGCTGATGACCCTGCGCTTGCATCTTTTAAGTCTTCAATGACATTTGGCCATGGTAACAGGGCTATGTGGCGGCCTGATTTCGTGCAACTTCTTTCAGATTCGGTAAAACTTTTTAAAAACGGCGTCGAATACCACCTACCTCTTCATGGAAGGCATAACATAGAAAATCTGATGGCTGCGCTTTGTGTGTGCGAGCATTTTGGCTGTGACGTATCTGAACTTGCCGATGCAGTTAGAGCATTTGAAGGCGTGGAAAGGCGGTTTTCCGTCAAAATAACATTGCATGACATTTATGTTGTGGATGATTTTGCCCATAACCCGTCAAAGATAAAGGCATCAGTTAGTGCTGCAAGGGGATTTTCAAAACGCATCGTTGCAGTATATCAGCCGCACGGATTCGGTCCGACAAGATTTCTGAAAGATGAATATATCACAACCTTTCGAAACATCTTCAGACAAACAGATTCGTTATATCTTTTGCCCATCTATTATGCAGGTGGTACAGCCCTGAAAGATATCTCCTCGGATGACATAATAAAGGCGCTCGGCAATGTGTCCTTCAATGCAATGGCCGTTGGAAGTCGCGATGAGCTTGTGGACAGGCTCAAATCTGATGTAGAACCAGGTGATTGCGTGCTTGTCATGGGTGCGCGTGACCCATCGTTACCTGCTTTAGTTAAAAGAATAGTGGAATTTTTTGGGGGAATCAAAGAAGTACCTTCTTGATGTTGAAGTTGACATATATCCAACAGCACCAACAGTCAGACAATAGGTAAATATATATCGACGAACGCTCTAATCACCCCTTGACTTGAACCCCTGTAAGCATATATAATTATGGACTTTTATGGAGGTAACCTTGAGAGACAAACAATGTGGATTGGTCAAAGATGAAGACATAGGAAAAACGCTGACCCTCTCCGGTTGGGTATTCAGGAGAAGGGACCATGGCGGGCTTATATTTGCGGATTTGCGCGATGTAACAGGTATAGTACAGGTTGTTTTTTCACCTGAAATATCTACTGAAGCACATGGAAAGGCAGGAGATCTAAAACAGGAATATGTGATACGTGTAACCGGTAAGGTTAAGAAAAGGCCAGAGGGAACGGAGAATCCCGGAATGGCGACTGGTATGCTTGAAGTGCTGGTTGATTCATTAGATGTTTTAAATACATGCAAACCTCTTCCTTTCCAACTTGACGAGGAAGAGACCAATGAATCTCTGAGATTGAAATATCGATATCTCGATATGCGAAGACCGGAAATGCAGAAGATTTTTACAACAAGGAGCAGGGTGTACAAAGTAACAAGGGATTATTTCGAGTCGAACGGTTTTTTTGAATTTGAAACACCTTTTTTTACCAAAAATACCCCTGAGGGCGCAAGGGATTTTGTCGTGCCAAGCAGGCTTAATCCAGGCATGTTTTATGCGCTCCCACAATCTCCACAGCTTTTTAAACAGATATTGATGATAGCCGGTTTTGATAAATATTTTCAGGTTGCCAGATGTTTTAGGGATGAGGATTTGAGGGCAGACAGGCAACCAGAATTTACTCAGATAGATGTTGAGATGAGTTTTGTTGACGTTGATGATGTTATCGCCGTCGGTGAAGGACTGATAAAGCATATATACAAAGCTGTGACAGATGAAGACATACAGACTCCTTTTATGAGGATGACGTATGAAAATGCTATGGAAACATACGGGACGGACAAGCCTGATTTACGATTTGATCTGCCGATGGTTGAACTGACAGATATTTTTAAAGAGGCAGGTTTCGGCGTTTTTAAAAAAACAGTTGAAACAGGTGGTGTGATAAAATCGATTGTGTTGCGGAACAAAACCCTTTCAAGAAAAGACCTCGACACTGCTGTTGATGTCGCAAAGGAGTTGGGCGCTGGGGGACTTATCTGGATACGAAAGGAGAAAGGCACGTTGCAATCCCCTATTGTCAAATATCTTAGCGATGATGAAAAGATGGCGATGGATAAAACGCTTGGCCTTTCTGACGGGGATGTAACGTTTATAATGGCTGATAAACGAGACAGGGCAAATGAAAATATGGGTAAATTCAGGCTCTATCTTGGGAAACGGTTTGAGCTGATTAGAAAGAACGAGTTTAAATTTCTATGGGTGGTCGATTTTCCGCTTCTCGAATACAGTGAAGAAGAGAAAAGATATGTTGCAAGGCATCACCCATTTACATCGCCACAGGGCAATATAAAGAATTTTAGCGGCGACTATTTGTCTATAAAGGCAAAGGCATATGACCTTGTCCTGAATGGTGTTGAAATAGGTGGTGGAAGTATAAGAATATTCAGGATGGATAACCAGCTCGAAATGTTTAGATTGCTCAATATCAAAGAAGAAGAGGCAAACGAGAAATTCGGATTTTTATTAGAGGCACTTGAAATGGGGGCGCCACCACATGGTGGTATTGCATTTGGATTTGACAGGATTTTAATGATGTTGCTTAAACTCGACAGTATAAGGGATGTTATACCTTTTCCTAAAACTCAGAAGGGCACCTGTTTACTTACTGGGGCACCATCCAGAATAGCACAAAAACAGTTGAATGAACTGAAGATACGAACTACGGTGGAGCCGACTTAATAGCGTTGAGTGCATAACTTGTAGTTTTTAATTGTTTTTGATGTTATCGAATAGCCCATAAAAACGGAGGTTTCGTTGAAGAAGAAGAAAGGTTTTATCTTTAAAAACACCCCTAAACATGCGAAATATCCTCTTGTCGACGTGGAAACCCCTGAACTTTTCAGGGATATTTTTCCGTATTCCAGCATGTGCAAGATAAAGTTCGACCACAAAATAGAACTGATCGATCCACCAGAAGATATATATATTACTGACACGACTTTCAGGGATGGCCAGCAGTCAAGACCACCTTTTACAGCCAAACAGATAGAAGACTTATTCGATTATTTGCATCGACTTGGAGGTCCAAATGGCGTAATAAGACAGTGTGAATTCTTCCTTTACACCGACAAGGATAAGGAAGCGGTGATTAAGTGCATGGAAAAGGGTTATAGATATCCAGAAATCACCGGGTGGGTGCGTGCTAACAAGGAAGATTTGCAGCTTATCAAGGAGTTGGGACTGAAAGAAACGGGCATACTTACAAGTGTCTCTGACTACCATATCTTTATGAAACTAAAAAAAAACAGATCACAGGTTTTCAGGGATTACATAAAGATTGTTGAGAGTACCGTTAATAATGGCGTTATCCCGAGATGTCACTTCGAGGACGTAACAAGGGCTGATATATATGGCTTTTGCGTTCCATTTGCACAGGCGCTCATGAGTATTTCAGAGGATGCGAAGATTCCTGTAAAGATAAGGCTATGTGATACGCTTGGTATTGGTATAACTTATCCTGGTTCAGCCCTTCCAAGATCTATGGGCAAGATAATAAGGGCAATGATTGATGATGCGGGGGTTCCTTCAGAGTGTCTTGAATGGCACGGGCATAATGACTTCAATAAAGCGGTTGTAAACAGTGTCAGTGCATGGCTTTATGGGTGCTCATATGTGAACGGCACTTTGCTTGGCATTGGGGAAAGAACAGGAAATGCGCCTATTGAGGGATTGATAATGGAATACATTTCCCTTACCGGTGATGAAAATGGCATGGATACAACCGTGATCACCGAGTTAAGGAATTACTTCGAAAAAGAGATAGGTCTCAATATACCAAAGAACCAACCCCTTGTAGGTGTAGACTTCAATGCTACATCCGCTGGTGTTCACATAGATGGAATTTTCAAGAATCAGGAGATATACACGTCGTTTGATACCAACAGGATCCTCAATAGACCTATAACGGTGAACATAACTGATAAATCAGGCCTTGCCGGTATTAGCCATTGGATAAATGCGCATTTTGCATTGACTGGAAAAAACAAAATAGAAAAGACTCATCCGGCTGTGGGCAAGATCAATAAATGGATTTTAAAGCAATATGATGAGGGCAGGGTTACCTGTATGTCGGATAATGAAATGGAGCATCTTGTAAGAAGATACCTGCCTGAAATATTTGTTTCTGAGTTCGAATTGTTGAAGAAGAGGGCATACAATATGGCAGCTCACCTGATCGAGAGATATATCGAGCATCCTGATATAAAGAGTATGACTCCGGGTAAACAGGAAAAGATATTAAAAAGTGTTGTTGAGGATTGTCCCTATATACAGTTTGCATATTCAGTTAACAGTGATGGTATCAAGATTACAAAGAATATCACGCAGGTCGTTGACAGGGCGAAATATTACAAGATAGGGGTAAACGATGATTTTTCAGATAGGGACTGGTTTATTATACCCATGAAAACAGGAAATGTAAATGTGACGGATATCTATTCGTCAAGAATAACGGGTGCCTTGTGCGTAACCGTTTCTGGTCCTATAAGGGATGAATATGGAGATATTATTGGCGTGCTTGGTTTTGATATAAAGTTCGAAGATTTGACCAAGGCAGAGGGATAGATGAATAAAACCTTAGCTGAAAAGATTTTAAGCATGAACACCGGGAAGACATTGAGACAGGGCGATTATGTAATTGTAAATGTCGACAGGATTCTGCTACAGGATGGCACAGCACCGCTTGCAATCAAAAAATTCAATGATATGGGATTCAAATCTGTTTTTGATGGCATGCGTGTAAATTTTTTTATTGATCATGCCTCGCCAAGCCCGAGGATGGAGCTTTCAAACGACCATATTGCCATCAAGTCATTTGCAAAAAGATATGGCGCTAGGGTTTATGATGTGGGGCACGGCATATGTCATCAGATTATGGCAGAAACTGTTCTTTCTCCTTCCGAAGTGCTTATTGGAGCTGATTCTCATACATGCACAGGAGGAGCGGTTTGTGCATTCTCAACGGGTATGGGTTCCACGGATGTAGCTACCGCAATGGGGCTTGGAAAAACATGGATGAGGGTGCCAGAAACATTCAGGTTTGTCATTGAAGGTGATTTTCCTGCGGGTGTGACCCCGAAAGATCTAATACTTAAGATTATAGGCATGTTGGGTGCAGACGGCGCTACGTACAAATCGATGGAATTTGCCGGTGATGCCGTCAGTCGCCTTGATGTGGAAGACAGGATGACCATCGCAAACATGGCAGTTGAGGCTGGAGCGAAATGCGGCTTATTTCCCTCTGATCAAATGACACTTGAGTACCTTAAGAGGCATAAAAGAGAAAATAGATACATAGAGATTTTACCGGATAGTGATGCAGTATATGAAAGGATTTATGAAATCGATCTGCGAGACCTTACACCCATGGTAAGTTTGCCCCATGAGGTAGATAATGTTAGGCCGATAGAAGATAAAGAATTGAAAAATATGGTTGTTAACCAGGTTTTTATAGGGTCATGCACGAGTGGTAGGATTGGTGACCTGAGGATAGCCGCTGCTATGATGAAGGGGAAGAAGATACATGAGAATGTGAGGTTTCTTGTCTGTCCGGCATCAAGGTTGGTTTATCATCAGGCAATGAAGGAGGGTGTTCTTGAGACATTGTTTGAGTCGGGGGCAAACATTCTACCGCCTGGATGCGGTCCATGTATCGGTTTGCACCAGGGTGTTCTTGGCAACAAAGAGGTATGTGTTTCTACGTCTAACAGAAATTTTTTAGGCAGGATGGGCAATCCTGATTCGAGTATTATCCTTGCTTCACCGGCAACTGCTGCTGCAAGTGCTTTGAACGGAAGATTGGCAGATCCGAGGGAGGTTCTTGATGATATTTTGCGGTAAAGCATGGAAATTTGGAGATAATATCTCTACCGACCACATAACCCCCGGGAGGTTTTATCATTTGCGTTCGAATCTTGAAGAACTGACCAAGCATGTTTTTGCGGATATTGCACCTGGCTTTAACACAAAGGTCTCGAAGGGTGATATTGTTATTGCAGGAAAAAATTTTGGTTTGGGTTCGAGCAGGGAACATGCACCGCTTATCATCAAAATGGCCGGGATAGATGCCATTGTAGCAAAATCCTTTGCTCGCATATTCTATCGCAATGCAATAAATGTCGGTCTGGCAGCAGTTATATGCGATGTTGATGATGTCGAAGAGGCAGACGAGGTTGAAGTAAGGATGGATGAAGGTGTCTTTGTTGACATTACAAAGGGTATTGAAAAAAGATTTTCTCCGTTGCCGTTGATCATGAGAGAGATACTAACGGAAGGAGGACTCGATATGTATATACGAAAATATGGCGAGCTAAAGGTTTAAAAAATTACATCGTACAGCAAATATCAAGTTTTGATCAAAGTACAATTGGTTTGGAATTTTTTCGAATTTGTAGCTATGTGATTAGAAGGTTTGGGGTAGGATTTTGACGAAACACATTATAATCCCTTATATTGTTGGTGATGGCATTGGATATGATATATGGCGAGCCTCGAAAGAGGTGCTGGAAGAATCAGTGCTAAAGGCCTACAATACAGAAAAGAGGATAGAATGGAAAGAGTTGTATGCCGGACTTAAGGCTGTTGAAAAAACTGGCTCTTTATTGCCGGAAGAGACCGTAGAGGTTATAAAATCGTGTGGTTTTGCGATAAAGGGGCCACTCACAACACCCGTTGGAGGAGGTTTCAGAAGTATAAACGTCCAGATGAGGCAGCTTTTTGATCTTTATGTATGCATGAGGCCTATCCGTTATTTTGAAGGATTACCTAGCCCGCTTAAAAGACCTGAAGGTATTGATTTGATAATCTTTCGAGAAAATACTGAAGATATTTACAGAGGGATAGAATGGGAAGAAGGGGCATCTGAGACGGATGATGTTATCAATTTTTTCAGGGGGAAGATGAATGTTGACTTGTCTGACTCTACGGCTATAGGTGTTAAACCCATAAGCAAGGCAGGCACTGTGAGATTTGCCAGATGGGCAATAGATTATGCGATAAAAAACAATAGAAAGTCTGTAACGGTTGTCCACAAGGGTAATATCATGAAGTATACTGAAGGTGCGTTCAAAGAATGGTCATATGAAGTAGCGAAAGAGTTTGGGGAAAATATTGTATTCGGAAACGATGGCGTAGGCCTTGTGTTGCCTGAGAATAAAGTGTTTTTCAACGACAGAATAGCAGATAATATGTTTATGCAGGTGATATTATATCCACAGAGATACGATATTCTCATGTGCCCCAACCTTAATGGCGACTATCTTTCTGATGCCTGTGCCGCCCTTATTGGTGGCCTCGGGGTGGCGCCAGGTGCAAATATTGGCGCTGATGTGGCGATATTTGAACCTACACACGGAAGCGCACCGGAATTGGCAGGCAAGGATGAAGCAAATCCAATTTCACTACTACTGTCTGCTTCCATGATGTTCAGATTCATTGGACTCGATAAGGCATCAAGTTTGCTTGAAAAGGCAGTTGAAGACACGATAAGGGCTGGCATTATGACATATGACCTTGCAAGTCAGAGGTCGGGTGTAACACCGGTTAAATGTTCGGAATTCGGAGAAGAATTAAAAAAACGAATAGGGTATGCGGCGTAGG
>Ga0208458_1001627_pt1 | contig 18151 bp, 25 predicted proteins | sample AD_UKC085_MetaG_FD_184432 | JGI IMG/M metagenome (GOLD analysis project Ga0208458, IMG submission 184432) | Active sludge microbial communities of municipal wastewater-treating anaerobic digesters from USA - AD_UKC085_MetaG (SPAdes) (version 2) | ecosystem: Engineered > Bioreactor > Anaerobic >... | reverse complement strand
ACTATGACAACTTCGTCATTGACGGGCAGCTTCTTGGATGATGCCACAGCTAGAGCAGAATTGTTACAACTGATTGCTTTACCATGAAACTTGCCGTAACGTATATGACGCGAAGATGTCCAAGAGACTGTGCCTATTGTTCTATTCGTGAAGGAAAGGATACCGGACCGGAATTGACAGAGGAACAGTGGATTGAGGCATTTGATATATTGAAAGATATCGGTGTAACTTTCAACCTTATCTTAGGAAACGAACCTTGGCTCTTGGGTGAAAAGTTGGTTCCTATATTCAAGGCAAACAAAGTGCCATATGCCATGTACACCACTGCACCAAAGAAACTGTTTAGCAGACATGAGCAGATTCTTCTTGGAGACAAAGTTATTGACAACTTGTCTTGTGGGGTTGATTATCCTATGGGTGCCAGGAGTCAGGTACGTGACAGCTCTATTGAAAAAGCGGCTGATGCCTGGGATGCTTTCTACCGAGTGAAAAAATTACATCCGGAAGTTGATATGCAAGGTACGATTACAGTACACCGCAAGAACATTGCCTACATTGGTTTGATTGTACAACAATTAACCACTTTAGGTGTATTTGCCGGTATCAATCTTATTCACTGGAGTAAAGATCATCAGTATGATTTCTTTCCACCGGAGGAAGACATGAAAGATTACTTGTTTAAAGAACAAGATTATATCGTTGTGACTTCTGTTTTCAAGTCTCTTCTTGAGGAATCAAATTTACTAATATACAACCCTGAATACCTACAGGCAATCGTTGACAATCCCAAATTGATAGGGATGGGTTGGCATTGTCAGGGTAACCCCTATGATGGTCCTACAATTGATGCCGATGGTACTCTACGAGTCTGTGGTTACCGTAAGGGCACAAGAACACCAAAATTTACCATTTTTGATTTGCCTGAAAAGACAGAGGAATGGAAGGAGGCTGTTCGTCTTGATGCGATGGACTGCCCTGGTTGTATTTGGGTCTGTCCTTTTATACATCACTATTGGAAAGAAAAAGATCCTGCCATGGGGGAGAAGGTGTTTACCTCGCATGCCGGAGAACACATTGATAAATCAAAATGGTCTAAACGAAGAGTAGAATGAAAAAACTGAATCTTGGTTGTGGCAATAAACTGTTGCCTGACTACATCAACATTGACCTTATGGTATTGCCGGAAGAAGAATATAAAGGGCATAATTTCATTGAGGCTGATGTACAGGAACTGCCTTCCTTATTTGCCGCAGAATCGGTGGATGAGGTACGGGCTGAACACTTGTTTGAGCACCTTACGCATGCGGAGATAACCACACTCTTATTCAAAATATGGAGTGTCTTAAAGCCTGGTGGTCGGTTGATTATTATTACACCGGACTTTATCAAACTGTTGGACGAATTGGCAAACAGGACAAGTCGTGGAGACTTTTCAACATTGGACATTACCTGTTTCAAACTCTTTAGCACACCTGATGAAACATTACACCGTTCCATTTGGTATGATGAAGTTGGTGAATGGTACTTGTCCAGGGAGGATCTGTTCACCGTTGATAGGATAACCCACCCATCCAAAATCGAAATACAGTTCGAGGCTATCCGGAAATGAAAATACAAGAAATTGTAAACGACCTTGAGTGGCAGATAATACGTCGCTCGTTCCTTGGTACGTGGAAGCATACACCCACAACCAACTGCCAAATATTGAGAACATATTTACAGGACTTCTCCGATCCACTCAAGGTTCGGAGAGTCCTTAACTATTTGACTGGATCGGCTTTTAGATTCGGTCGCATACGACATCTTGAAATTGATAGATTATTACTTGAAATCAGAGAAAGGAAACAACATGAAAAAGAAACTTCTCCTACTCTTTAGCGGAGGATTGGATAGCACTGTTCTATTGAATCTTGCCTTGGATTTGGGATATGATGTATCATGCCTCATTTTCCATTACGGACAAAAGCATGAAAAAGAAATTGAGTATGCCCGTGCTCAATGTTCTAAACGGGCAGTCAATTGGACACTTGCTTCAATTACTTTACCTATCCCTTCCAAATTAACAACGGGGGATAAACAGTACGAAGGGGTGTCCCCGTGGCATGTACCTGCCCGGAACATGCTTTTCACCGCATACGCAGCTTCACTGGCAGAAAGCCAAGGAATTGACTTAATCTGGTACGGAGCCAATTATGCCGATCGTGAAAACATATTCCCAGATTGTTCACAGGAGTGGGTTTACCAAATGAATAAACTCTTACAAATAAACGGCAGTAGGCCAATCAAACTTGAAGCCCCTCTTCTTGGTATGCAAAAAGAAACCATAGAGAAATTAGCAGAAGCTTATCAAATTAACAAAGACGAAATATTTAGTGGTTATGGAGAATGAAACTTTTACAAAACTGGTAGACAAACATGCCAGCCCCCTGCTCATACGGAAGTACACGCATTGGGGTTTCCCTATTTACATTGGTATGATTACCGATGATGATCTTACCACACTTGACAATGTGGTTGTTGCCTTTATGAAGGCAAACAAAACTGATGGCTGGGTAAACGATATCCAGAAATTGCGGAATATGGCAGGGGCGTTGACAGAGCACCTCAACGACACCTTTGAGAAATCAGAGGGGGTTGCCGTAGTGTTCTACGTTGACAAGTGCTTTATATCTTCTCTTCACGGAGACTTTATGAATCACACCGCCTGTCGTATTGAGTTCTACGGGTTACTCCAAATGAGCACCGGAGTATGAAAGACCATGTAATCATAGCACCACATGCCGATGACGAAATCATTGGTTGTTACGAGCTATTAAAAACAGGACAGGTAACAGATGTGTACTTCGGTTCTGAAAAGGCGATGGAAGAGGCTGTAAACTCAAGTGAGTACTTTGGTTTCAGTGTGCGCTCAATTGACAGTCTTCCAATGTTAAACAGGCTGACATACCTCTTCCCGGATCCCACCAATGAAATACACCCCCTACACCGACACCTTGGAAATGTAGGTATAATTATGTTACGTGACGGGTACAAAGTGATTTTCTACACAACAAATATGAACGTACCATACCTACATGAGGTTGAAACCCCTGAACTCAAACGCCGCGACTTAGAATACTGTTACACCAGTAAGAAAAGTCTGTGGCAGTACGACCATAAGTACTTCTTGTTTGAAGGTTACACACAATGGATAATGAAAATCTGATATGAGCCGACTAATTCTTGTACCACAATACCCCACCCCGATGCGTTATCAACAATGGTGGGCAAAAGTCTTCCCAGAACAGTTCTCCAAATACTTTGATAAGGTAGTGACTCTTGGGGTAACTGATCCTTCTGTTTTCAGTTCCTTACCTGAATCCAGCGGAATGCCCGGTAGTGTATTTGCTCCTATGGAAAATGCTATGGAGTTTGAAGCACGGCAGATTATGCAATATGCGGATCTTGTATTGAAACCGGATGACGTCCTTTTGCTTTGTGATTTAAGTTATCCTGGTTTGTTTGCCAATGCCTTATTCCACAAACGACCAAAGAAATGCTTTGCCATTTGTCATGCCACAAGCAAAAACCGTTATGATTATTTCTTACACGAACGCGGATTGAAATGGCCAATTGAAACAAGGCAAGCAGCCTTGTTTGATACTGTATTCGTAGCATCCCATTACCACCGTTTAAAACTCGGTTGGGGGAATACGGCTGTCGTGCCATTTCCAAACCCACCGTTCTCTTCGGAACTGCCAATGCTATTGTTTCCAATGAAAACCAGGACTTTGATAAATGTATCTCGTCCAGGTTTACAGAAAAGAAATATGAAGTTTGAAAAAGAAGTGTGCCGCCGATTGGGTTTAAAAGTTGAAACACCATTTGTGATGTCTTCTTGGGCCGCCTATTACCAATACTTGGCAGAATCCAAAGTTTTATTGATAACCGCCAAAGAGGAAACCTACGGTTACCAAATTGTAGATGCCGTACGCAACGGATGCGTCCCGGTGGCACCAAGAGCGTTCAGTTACCCGGAGTTGCTCCCAAATGAGTACTTATACGACTCAATTGATGAATGTGTAAAAATCATTGAAGGAGTACTTGCTGACAAGGTTTCTACACCACGGTTATTGACAGAAGGTCAGGCTGAACAGTTCTATGAAGATGTTTCTCACATAATGCTATATGAATGAAAACACCAAGAGTATTAATTGATTCCGGTGCCTACACGGCATACAGACAGGGTATCACCATTGACATTGATAAGTATGCCCAATTCGTTATTGAACATGGTCATGAGTTTGACGGTTGTATTAACCTTGACCATATCAACGACACAAAGAAAAGTTATGAGAATTGGAAGTACTTGAAATCCTTAGGAGCCCACACCATTCCTGTTTACCACATGGTAACCGGAGAGGAAGAGTACTTGAAAAAGTACCTGGACGAGACTGATCACATTGCCATCGGTGCCGTAGCTAACTTGAATACAGAACAACGGTTAAAAGGCTTTGATGTTATATGGAAGAAGTTCTTCCTTGACAAAGATAACATGCCCAAAGTTAAGATACATGGCCTTGGTTTGACACAGATTGATCAGATGCTCAAGTATCCCTGGTTCTCAGTTGACTCCTTTACTCCTGTCATATCCGCCGTATGGGGCAGTATCCTGTTACCAATAATACGGGATAACGAATTCAAGTACTTTGATATGTTTATCTGCCGTGTATCGGATCAGGCTAAACATGTCGTTGGTAATGAGACAAGTTTTCTTGGCCTGCCACCGAGTGCTCAAAAGGCATACGAAGGTTTGATAGTAGATGGTGGGTTTGAATTAGGAGAACTTCGTTATCAGGAACAACGCCCGACACGTAAAGACAAGAAGAATCCGAAGAAAGAACTGAAACCTGAGTTTGGTTACATAATCAAACCTTCTAACACCGAAGTTCGTACACTTGCCAATCACTGGGAAGAACGCATGAGGTGGAACTTAACGATGTGGACACGTCTTCAAAGAAGAACACCTGTGTATCCACGTCCGTATGTAGAAAATTTGATCAAGAAGGAAGAGATGGTACAGGGCCCAAAGACCATCATGTACATGGGGGTCTCAACAACGACACACTTGGCAATCTTTGGCAAGGTACGGCCTAAACTTGATATCTTAATCAGCTACGCTTATTGGAGTGAGAACATTGCCAAAGCGGTAGCAAAATACAGAAAATAATGGATACGTTATTTCCGTTACCTGAAAAAGAACATGTCTTTGGTGGGGATAAAAACCTACAAGATATTGAGTTATTCCTACGTCCAATATTGGAAGAGGCTGGTTTCGTATTGACTCCTGTAAAGGAAGTTCCAACGAAAGAAAGCCAAATAGTTGGTAATACACAATGGATCACCTCAAAAGAATATACGGCGGTTCCTGTTAAATGTCAAATGTCTGTTGTTGATTACGTTAAACAGATACAAGGGCATGTTCGTTATGATATGCCCTCATCAATCGTTAAAGCCACGGCTGAAAAGGATCGTGTCAAGTATGCCTTAGAAAAATTAGGAGGAGAGGGGGTATGTGTTCTTTTATTCGTACGAACTGGTTGGTTTGTATTTTTCAAGTACGGAGATATCCCCACAAAATATTGGCACACATCTTATCGACACAAAGACAAGAAAGTAAACCGCATGTATGTTGCACCGGAATACCTGGATGGTACATTACTTCCTGTATCCAAGTTAAAAGAAACCTTATTAAACCATATGAAGAATGAAAATAGTAAAGGATGATCTAAAAACAGCTCTTGAAATTGTTAAGCCAGGTTTGGCAAACAGAGATTTGATAGAGCAATCAACTTCTTTTGCCTTTGTAAACGGAAAGGTAGTCACTTACAATGATGAGATCAGTATTTCTCATCCTGTGGACTTCCTCAATTTGACAGGGGCCATCTCAGCAGAGAACCTGTACAAGTTTCTTGGCAAGGTGTCACAAAAAGAAATTGATCTTGAAATTAACGATGCCGAAGTTGTGCTGTCAGCTGGACGAGCAAAGGCAAACTTCACCTTACAAAGTGAAATCAAACTACCCCTTGAAGAACAACTCGGAGAGAAAGGCAAGTGGGAGAAACTACCTGAGGGGTTTATTGATGCCTGCCGTTTCGTAATGACTTCAAGCGGAACAAACATGAGTCAACCACTTCTCACCTGTGTACACATAAACAAGGACGGTTTCGTTGAGGCATCAGACGGCTACCGTATCACACGTTATACATTATCAACTGAACTATCCATTCCTACTTTACTTATCCCTGCCGCTTCGGTTGTGGAGATGGTTAAGTTGGCACCTACACGAATTGCATTGGGACAAGGTTGGGCCCATTTTCGTTGTCAAGGGGGTACAATAATTTCATGTCGTTTGTTTGCCGAAGACAAGTATCCAGCAATGGATCAACACTTACAGGTATCCGGTACAAGGGTTATCCTGCCGGAGGGGCTTGATGAGACACTTGCCCGTGCCATGGTGTTCTCCAAACGTGAACGCATGTTGGAAGAAGAAATACACATAACGGTAGACGATGAAGGCCTCACAATGGAAGCCACTTCGGATACAGGTCGCTTCGTGGAAACATTAGAGATGGAAAAGTATGAAGGAAAGAAAATAGCATTTGTCATTACTCCATATCTGTTGAAGGATATTCTGAAAGAAACTCAAGCCTGTGAACTAACAAGTAACCGTATAAAGTTCGCAGGTAGTGGCTGGGTGTACGTTGGTATTCTGAAAGCTCTTAAGAACAACAAATGATAGAGGGGTTCTTCACAAAGAAAGAGGTCGAGTCAATTACACGACCGGCGGGTAAGGTTGGCACCTGTGTAACTTGCGGCCTACACCGAACCTGTGAATCCCCACAAATGAAACCTTTCGGTAATTTCAAAAAGAAGATACTGAACATAGGTGAGGCTCCGGGAGAGGCAGAGGATCGTACAGGAAAACCCTGGCAGGGTAAAGTTGGCAAGCTTCTCCAAAAAACATACTCTTCATTAGGTATTGATTTGTTTGAAGATTGTGTTAACATCAACGCGGTTTTATGTAGGCCTGTAGATCTTAAGGGAACTAACCGCCCACCTTCTAATTTTGAGGCGGAATGCTGCCGTAGGTCAATACTTCGGACAATAGAGGAGTATTGCCCACATAAAATTATTATCCTCGGAAATACGGCACTATACAGCATAATAGGACACCGTTGGATGAAAGATCTGGGGACGATAAGTAAGTGGCGGGGGTTTACAATACCTGATTTAGATTTTAATGCTTGGCTCTGTCCTACATTTCATCCGAGTTACATTGAACGAGTCTCAGAACAACCTGACGTACAAGCTATATGGAAAAGGGATTTGAAACAGGCCTTTGCACTTGGTGCTCTGCCGAAATACAATGAGCCGGAGATTGAGATAATTGATGACTTATCCGTATTGAAACGTATAAAAGGTCCTGTTGCGATCGACTATGAGACAACGGGTCTTAAGCCACATGCCGCAGGGCATCGTGTCGTTTGTGCGGCAGTTGCTGATTCCCCAGATCATACGTATGCGTTTTTGATGCCAGAAACAAAGGCCGAACGACAACCGTTCCTTGACTTGTTAGCCAATCCCAAAGTAGGAAAGATGGCACACAACATGAAATTTGAGGATACTTGGAGTGTCGTACGATTAAGACAACCCGTCGTCAACTGGTATTGGGATAGTATGCAAGCCGCACACATTCTTGACAACCGTCCAGGGATAACAAGTCTTAAGTTTCAAACCTACGTACAACTTGGTGTCGTTGATTACGCAAGTGAGATCTCTCCATATTTACATGCCGTTGATAATAGTGATGGCAATGGACTTAATCGTGTACTTGAACTTCTTACAGTACCAGGGGGAACTGAAAAACTCCTAACGTATTGTGCCCTCGATACGATATATGAATATCGGTTAGCAATGTTACAACAAAGTCAAATCTTATTACCTTTCTAATCATGGAAGCATTACCAACAATGAAACCTTTAGAGGTTGTAGTCTTAATTGGCTTGTTTCTTTTTACCATAGTTGTCCTGTGGTGGCATGGGAAGAACGAAGCTAAAAGAGTGCATAAAGTGTACGGAAGCCCTATCTATGCCAGGTTGTGCATGTTCGGGGATTATGTAAACAAATGTGGGATCACCGAGGAGAATTACAATAACATCGTGCATGAGCTCAAACTTATTAGAGCCCGTAGGGAAATGAGTGATCCTGTGTTTTGTAACAAAGCAGATGAAATAGTACGAACATTTGAAAAACGATTTAAAGAATGGATACCAGCCCACATAGTGAAGCCGCGTACCGTTTGATGCATAATGGTATTCTTGCCATTGCTAGAGCCGAACAACAAGGGCTTCGTGTTGACTTAGAGTACCTTGAACAACGTAAAGCCAATCTAACTTCCAAAATAAACAGGCTTGAACGGAAGTTTAAGGCCTCAGATTTCTATCGGCATTGGGAACATTCGCGTGGTGGACGGGTAAACATCAACTCCAACGCACAACTTGCCCACTTCCTGTACAAGACAAAGAAGTTGGAAGTTGAAAAGGAAACGGAGTCTGGACAAGGCTCTACCGATGAGGAAACCTTACGCCAGTTAAACATACCTGAGTTAGACATACTGTTAGACATGCGTAAGTTGAAAAAGGTACGGGACACATACCTTGAAGCCTTTTCAAGAGAACAGGTAAAAGGATACATACATCCGTTCTTCAACTTACATCTTGTCCGTACGTTCCGCTCAAGCTCTGATCATCCTAACTTCCAAAACATACCAAAACGGGATGAGGAATCTATGCAGATTGTTCGCAAAGCATTGTACCCCCGTCCAGGACATCAGTTAATGGAAGTTGATTACAGTCAACTTGAGGTAAGAATAGCGGCATGTTACAACCATGATCAACAATTGATATATGACATTACGCAAGGGGATATGCATAGAGATATGGCCGTCCAAATCTTTATGTTAGATTCGTTTGACAAATCTAATCCAGCCCACAAGGTACTGAGACAAGCGGCAAAGAATGGTTTTGTTTTCCCGGAATTCTACGGTGACTATTATAAAAACTGTGCCACATACATGGCATGCAATTGGGGTAAGTTGCCTCCTACCAAATGGAAACCTGGGCAAGGAATAGAAATTGACGGAGCCCATTTGTCAGATCACTTTATTGAAAAGGGAATCAAATCTCTTGATACCTTTATCAACCATGTGAAAAAGATTGAGTCAGACTTCTGGGGTGTCCGTTTTGCTGACTATGCCGCATGGAAAGATCGTTGGTGGAAAACATATCAAAAGTATGGATATATTGATATGTACACAGGCTTCCGCTGCCACGGTGTTATGGGGAAGAATGACTGCATCAACTATCCTGTACAAGGTGCTGCCTTTCATTGCCTACTTTGGGCCTTTACGGAGATTGACAGGATATCTCAGGAAGAGAATTGGAGGACACGACTTGTAGGACAGATACATGACAGTATGATACTTGATGTACACCCTGACGAATTAGAGTATGTTGTGAAAGTTGTACATCGTGTTACCTGTGAAGACCTCCCGGCACATTGGCCTTGGATTATTGTGCCACTTGAAGTAGAAATAGAACTTTGCCCAGTTGACGGAAGCTGGGCGGAAAAGGATGAATACAAAATTAAATGATTTTTCGTATAATATGTTTTAAACCCCAACAGGATGAGCTTATATTTGAAATACAGACCAACCGACCTAACCCAAATGCGTGGCAATGACGAAGTGATTGCCTCTCTTGAAGGAATGCTGGGCAATACTGACTCTTGCCCACATTCCTTTCTTCTCCATGGCCCAACGGGTTGTGGCAAGACAACTATCGCAAGAATCATTGCCCGTAAACTTAACTCCAGCGGATCCGATCTAAAGGAAGTAGACTCAGCTGACTTCCGTGGTATTGATACCATCCGTGAGATACGTCGTACGAGCGAGTACATGGCAATGGAATCAGACTGCCGTGTATGGATAATTGATGAGTGCCACAAGATGACAAACGATGCCCAGAATGCATTGCTTAAGATTCTTGAGGATACTCCATCACATGTCTACTTCGTACTATGTACAACTGACCCACAGAAACTTCTACCAACCATAAAAGGTCGGTGTGTACAGTTACAGGTAAAGGTTTTGGACGAATCTCAGATGTTCAAATTATTGCGCCGTGTAGTCGCGAAGGAGGGAGCAACAGTCTCAAAGGAGGTGTACGACGTTATAACACGTGATAGTCTCGGACATCCCCGGAATGCCCTGCAAATTCTCGAACGTGTGCTTAGTGTTCCCGAGGACAAACGGATAGAGGTAGCACAACAGAGTGCCGCTGAACAATCACAGTCAATTGAACTCTGTCGTGCCCTGTTAAATAAGAAACCCTGGGGGGAAGTTAACAAGATATTGGTTGGCTTAAAGGATCAGGAAGCGGAGAGCATCCGTCGCGTTGTTCTTGGATACTGCCAATCTGTTTTGTTGAAGTCAGACATGGTACGGGCAGGACGGGTTTTGGAAGAATTCTTAACACCGTTTTACGATAGTGGTTTTCCACAACTTGTTTACGCTTGTTATGCAGTAACTAAAAATTGATAGATGGACTACGAAAGTGACATAAGAATTGATGATACTGCTCTCGATGTAGAGTGGTTGGAACAGGCAAGTCTTGCCTTGCGGTATGGTCGACATTGGGCGATTCGTAAAAGAGAATTGACCAAGGCTGAAGAGCGTATAAAGGTTATCCGAGCCGAATTGATTGCGGAAGCAAACTTAGACCCTGTCAAATGCTGCAATAAAGAAAAACCCAATGCGGCTGACATAGAAGCCTACTACCGTAATCATAAGCGGCACAAGGAGGCAAAGGAAGCCTGGGTGCAAGCCCAATACGAACTTGACATGGCAGAGGTGGCAAAGAACGAATTTAGCTTTACCAGAAAGGCCGCTTTGGAAAACTTGGTTCGATTACATGGACAGCAGTACTTTGCCGGCCCATCTGTTCCGAGAGATTTGGCTGAGCAAAGAGCTGCCAGGGAAAAGGCTGTAAGTGGTGAAATCGGCAGAGGACTATCACGAAAGAAATAAGCCATGTGGGAAGCAATACTATATGGAGCTCTTGGTGTCCTTGCCGTTTATATCCTGTCAAGGATAGGAATGAAAGGCATACTCCATGAGATTGATGATTACCTTTACAAGAAATATAAACAAAAAATGAAACACAAACAAAATGGTACAGAAGAAGAGAAAAACTAATTTTGCGGAAGCTATCGATGATGCTATCCAAAAAAGTGAAAGATCAGGTGCAACATACGGGTACCTGCAACTACCGAAGGGTATCAGTGTGTACTCACCAGATGCAAAGGGATGTAAAGTTACCCTTGACATAATTCCTTATGAAGTTACGTCTGATCACCACCCAGAAGGTGCTGCCAAAGGAGATCTGTGGTGGAGACTCCCCTATTTCGTACACAGAAACATTGGTGCCTCAAATGACACTGTCGTTTGTCCCACCTCTATCAAGCAGAGGTGCCCAATATGTGAGTACCGTGCCAAGAGGATAAAGGCACAGGCTCCGCAGGAAGAGACAAGAGCATTAAAACCCTCTGAAAGGAACCTGTTTGTTGTTGTCCCACTTGATGACAGGAAACTGAAAGATCAGATTTGTATCTTTGACATCAGTAAGTACCTGTTCACTGAACTTCTGCTCAAGGAAGCAAAGGAGAACCCAGAATACAAAAACTTCGCCGATCTGGAAGAAGGGTACAGTGTCAAAATCCGTTTTGAAAGCCAGACAATCGGTAATAGCCAACCGTTTGCCGAGGCTTCCAGAATTGACTTTGTTGAGAGGGATCAACAGTATGATGAATCTATCCTTGAGGATGTTCCGGCACTTGATGAGATGCTTATAATGCTTTCTTTCGAAGAGCTTGAGGCCAAGTTCTGGGAGATGGAACATGAAGAGGACGGGGGTACGTTGAATTCAAGTAAACGTAAAACCAAACCAACTGAAGAAGAGGAAGAAGAAGAGGAAGAGGAAAAACCAACTACCAAGAAAACTTTCACTCGTAAACCTATAGGTAAACTAGCAAGAAAAACAGAGCCTGAAGAGGAGGAAGAAGAAAAGCCGAGTAAGAAAACAACTGCGAAAGGCAAAGACACCTGTCCACATGGGTACAGGTTTGGCGTTGACTTTGAGAAGTACGACAAATGTGAAACCTGTAAAATGTATGATGCCTGTGCTGACGCAAACGAATAACAGACTATGCCAATCTTAGGTGTAAAAAGCAAGCGTGATGATTATAAACTCGTGGGGGTTCAAGTAACCCCCCGGGTTCATAATTATTTAACTCTCTACACACTGGCGAAAGGAATAACCAAAGCAGAATTGTTCTTAATGCTAATTGAGCAATGGATGGAACAAACTGATTCCAGTATGTCAGAGAAGGAACTGACAAAAGAACTCTTCGAACGAATAAATAAGGAGTGGAAAGAGTTAAAACTGAAGAAGCCAAGATCTAATTTTGATGAATTCAAAACAAGATTAAAATCTGAGCTTTTGAAAAAAGGTTTGGAAGAACGGCAAGTGACTGAAATAATCATTAAACTCATTAAATGATGGAACGAACAAAAAGACCAACCGGCCCAATCAGCCGACAAATGAAAAACAAGATAGCGTCGGATAAAGAAGAGGTATTTACTGAGTATGACGGAAATTTCTACAACACCGTTAGCACAGGTTCAACTCTTCTTGACTTAGCAATATCTGGAGGGAGAGTTCGTGGGGGTGGTTTACCAGCAGGGATTCTGGTAGAGATATTTGGGCCAAGTGGTTCAGGAAAAACAGTACTGCTTAGTTCAATTGCTGGGTGCATACAAGAGAAGGGGGGTCTTGTAAAGTTCCATGATCCTGAGGCCCGTATCAATCCTACATTCTCCAAAATGTTTGGTATGAAACTTGAGGACGGGGATTATTACCGACCTGACACCGTACCAGAAGTTTTCAAAACGGTTCGAGAATGGAAGCCTCCGCAAAAGGGAAAGATACATGGTATCATGGCGGACTCATTGGCTGCTTTATCCACTGATATGGAGATGGGGAAAGATGACGGGGATAAGATGGGAGGTAGAAGAGCTAAAGAGTTTTCTGAAGGATTACGTAAGACTTGTAGAATACTAAAACAAAATAATTATTTGATGGTTTGTACTAATCAAATACGTCAAAATTTTGATGCCGGTCCATTTGGGCAAAAGTATACTACTCCTGGTGGGGAAGCTGTCGGCTTCTACTCCAGTCTTCGCTTGAAAACAAACGTCTTGAAAAAGATTGTTAAAGAAGTCACTTTCCGAGGAAAGGAGATTTCACGTGTGGTCGGCGTTGAAGTAGAAATAGAAGTCTTCAAGAGTTCTATTGACCGTCCGTACAGAAAAGCACCGTTGACAATTATATTCGATTATGGTATTGATGACATACGACAGAACCTACAGTTCTTGAAAACGTATGGCAAAAGTAAGACATACATTCTTGGTGACCGTTCGTTGGATATGTCAATGGATAAGTCTATCGCTATCATTGAAGAAGAAAACTTGGCGGAACGTCTACGACAGGAAGTCATATTACTTTGGAACAAGATCGAATTTCAGTTTAAATCAAATCGTAGACCCCGAAGATAATGGAAAGGACCCGACATACAGGCCGAAGATTAACCGGTCTTAATTTTGAAACAGGCGAATGTACTTTTCAAGAACCCACCATTCTAACCAATGATCCAAGCTTTACGGCCTGGGGCTGGGCCGTGTTAAGTACCCATGGTAAAGTAATTGCCACAGGTTGTATTAAGACTGAACCTGAGCATAAGAAACTCCGCACACGGGTATCAGATGATCGTGCCCGTAGAACTGCGGAGATTGCCAGGAAGATACTGTCTTTGGTTAAGACGTACAACGTACATGTTATCTTGACAGAGGCACCCCATGGTAGTCAAAACGCCAATGCGGCAGTAATGATAGGAATTGTCATGGGTATCATTACAACGATAGCTGAATGCTTAGGACACCCAATTGAATTTTATTCTGAGCAAGATGCTAAGAAGGCTTTACTTGGAAAGAAATCTGCAACGAAAGATGAAACAGTTGTTGCTATCAGTAAGTTGTATAAGTATCCCGCCACTGGTAAGAAGTATATTGATGAGGCTGTCGCAGATGCCCTTGCCGTACATTATGTAGCCAATCAACAATCCCCAATGTTAAAAATGATGAAACATGAACGCTGAAAAAGAATATAAAGAACATGTCGTATCCAAAATCGTTTTGGATGAGATGAGAATACGTCTCCACAAAAGAGTGGGGAAGTACACATTCCGTTCCATTAATGTAAATGTGTTGGCTGGTTCAATAGTAGATGAGGCTGTCTTTGAGGTAACGATGAAGATCCTGGGCCAATCCAACATACGGAAATATGAGGTCTTATATGAATTTCCAAAGAACTGGTGGGAACATTTGAAACATCAGTACTTTCCTGATTGGCTACTTAAGAAGTTTCCGGTCAAAGTAAAAGTACACACCAGAACCGTTGAGTTCGACCACAAAGCACTTGTCCCTAAGTGGGATCAGTTCCCAAAAGGACAGGAAGTGGTTATGTTTTCTCAACCTGTATCACCTAATGTTACTGAAGCGAAATGAAACAACTAACAGCAATTGGTAAGGCCAAATATTTTGGTCGCTTTGTTGACGTCTTTATGTCTGTAGAAGTCCGACCTGGTGCTTCTGTGGGTGAAACAGCTGCTCAATTAGCTTTACTACAAGATAAGTTTAATGAACTTATTGGTGAGGTATGGGATAAGGCCTACAATGTAGGGTACACTGACGGAAAGAAAGTTGGCATTTTTGATGACCAAAAAAATTAGTTATGTTTAAATCAGTATCAATACAAAATTTCCAAAGCCATGCAAAAACCGTACTCGACTTTCATGAAGGCGTTAATGTCATCGTTGGTACAACGGATGGAGGAAAAACGGCTATTATCAGAGCTTTGCGTTGGCTTATTTGGAATAGACCTTCTGGGGACGCTTTACGATCACGATGGGGCGGTGCTACAAATGTACAGTTGGAGACAGAAGAAGGTATCATTACTCGGAGTAAGGATAAGATTGATAAATACACTCTACGTCTCAAGGGACAAGAAGACATTGAATTTAAGGCTATTGGTACTTCAGTACCGACAGAGATCCAAGGGGTTCTTAACATCAGTGAAATCAATTTACAAAACCAACATGATGCCACTTTCCTGTTATCAGACACCCCGGGAGCCGTGGCAACACACTTCAACAAGGTAGCACGCCTTGACCGTATTGATTCGGCAACTTCTGCCATTAACGGATGGATACGTGGATTGAAAAGTGATGTAAGCCATTTAGAAACGGACATAGCAACTGAGAAAGCGAAGTTACCTCAATTTGAAAACCTTGAAAAGTTTGAGATTGAAATTGAGGCCCTTGAACAAATGGAGGGTAAGGCTGTCACAATGCGTAGCCGATACAGCACATTGGAAAAAGACATAGTACGAATCACAAATCTTGAGAAAGAGATTGAAACGTTAACTCCGTTGCTTGGTCTTGAAAAATTGGTTACCTCTGTTTTGGATGACATAACAAAACGAGATCAACTACAAACTCAAGTAGATGAATTACAAACGGTAATTGATGACTTGGAAGAGCTCAACGAAAAAGAGGAGGCAGCAAAGGAATTGATGCCACTTGAACCTTTAGTACTATCCTTACTTGATAAGTACAAACAATTGCGTGAGTTAAAGAAAACGAAATCTCAATTACAATACCTGCTAAATCAAGTAAATCTTGTTGATGATGATATTGTAACCACTGGAAACAATGTTACCAAGTTAGAAACAAAGTTCCATAAAGAGATGCCAGACATTTGTCCATTATGTGATACTATATTAAAGAAATGAAAATAAGACACGCCTACGGCCACACATACGAAGTAACAGACCGTGATGAATTAATTGTTTGGTTCCGTGGAACCTGGAAAGAATGTCAAAAATACATGGCAAAAGAAAATGCAAAGAACAAAAAATAGAAGAGCCCCAGACTTAATCTTGACGGCAGACTGGCATCTACGGGAAGATACTCCGACGGCGTTCGTTGGTGATTTTCAAGAAGAGCAATGGAATGCTGTCGAAGATGTAATGAAGCTGCAACGGCAGTATGATTGTCCTATTGTACACACCGGCGATTTATTTAATCATTGGAAACCATCACCTTGGTTACTGTCAATGGCGTTGAAACACTTACCAAACAAGTTCTTTACCATTTACGGAAATCATGATCTTCCCCAACACAACCTTGAGTTGGCAGACAAGTGTGGTGTGAATGTATTGAGAGAAGCTGGTAAGTTGACCGTCTTGCCAACTTGTCATTGGGGCCAAACACCTGACGGATTCTCATCTACATTGTTCAACATTCTTGCCTGGCACGTGATGACCTACCAAGGGAAGAAACCCTGGCCAGGAATAACTGACCCAATGGCTGGAGCTCTGTTGCGTAAGTATCCTCAGTATGATTTGATTGTAACAGGGCACAATCATTTACCCTTTGTAGAACACCATGAAGGAAGAATACTTGTTAATCCCGGGGGCATAACACGTCAACATGCCGACCAAATAGATTTCCGCCCAAGAGTCTATCTTTGGTATGCGGAAACGAATACCGTAGAACCTCATTTCCTTCCCTTTTCCGAGGGTTCTATAAGCCGAGCACATATAGAGGTTACTGAGGAGAGAAACGCCCGGATAGATGCTTTTATCAGTAGATTAGGAGAAGGCTGGGAAACCTCATTATCCTTTGAGGAGAATCTTGAGGCCTTTAGTAAAGCAAATCGCATTAATCCAAAAGTAATGGACATCATTTATAAAGCTATAGAATCATGAAAAGAATACTTGTAACGGGCGGGGCTGGTTTCATAGGTAGCCACCTATGCTCGACACTCTTAAGCTTGGGAAACCAAGTCATTTGTATGGACAACCTATTCTCGGGAGATAAGCGGAACATCAACCATTTACTAAATGATTCCAACTTTGAGTTCATACGTTGGGACGTTACACAACCGTACTCCGTAGAAGTGGATCAGATTTACAATTTGGCCTGTCCGGCATCTCCCGTACATTATCAAAAAGATCCTGTACAAACGATCCGTACCAATGTAATGGGGACGATAAATGCGCTCGACCTTGCCCGTAGGCTTAACATCCCAATCCTGCAAGCCTCTACGAGCGAAGTGTATGGAAGTCCAACAGAGCATCCTCAGCCAGAGTGGTATTGGGGCAATGTAAACCCGGTAGGAATTCGTTCTTGTTATGATGAGGGAAAGCGGTGTGCTGAAACACTTTGTATGGACTATCATCGGCAATACGGAACCCCGGTAAAGGTAGCAAGAATTTTCAATACCTACGGCCCTAGGATGAGAAAAGATGATGGTAGGGTTATAAGTAATTTCATTGTACAAGCCTTGAAAGGGCTTCCACTCACAATCTACGGGGATGGTAGTCAAACACGAAGCTTCCAATTTGTTGATGACTTGATTGAGGCTTTTATTCGTTTTATGCAACAACCTGATTTCTTTACTGGCCCACTCAACCTCGGGAACCCCGGTGAGTTTACAATGAAAGAACTTGCGGAAACCATTATACGATTGACAGGAGTGAAGGCTATGGTTGTTTACAAAGACTTACCGTCCGATGATCCTTTACAAAGATGCCCAAACATCTTATTGGCAAATGCCGTGTTGGATTGGGAACCACAGGTTACACTTGAGACGGGATTGAAATTAACAATAGCATATTTCAAAGCATTACTAACCAAAGACAAAGAATTATGAGTCAGTTGAAAGCATTAAAAAGAGCCGTGCATGCCGTGCACAAAAATCTAGGTTCCGTAATTGAACAAATGGATCCAATTATTCTACTGCGTTATTGTAGCCCGGATGACCGTCCGTTTCATGCATCCCAACTTTACAAGGCTGGCTTCATTACGAAAGAGGAAGCTCGGGAGTTTTCAAAATTCGTAGGGGGGGAGGCCTGTTGGATGACACCAATTG
>Ga0208458_1001626_pt1 | contig 18153 bp, 10 predicted proteins | sample AD_UKC085_MetaG_FD_184432 | JGI IMG/M metagenome (GOLD analysis project Ga0208458, IMG submission 184432) | Active sludge microbial communities of municipal wastewater-treating anaerobic digesters from USA - AD_UKC085_MetaG (SPAdes) (version 2) | ecosystem: Engineered > Bioreactor > Anaerobic >... | reverse complement strand
GACGTCGACCCGCGCCAACTCCTCCCCGATCGCTGGAAGGCCTCCCTGAAATCCTGACACCCGTTCCCTGCGCGCCGTCAACCACCTGTGCTTCACCGGACGCTTACAGTAAATCCACGCCTTTTCATAGTAATTGTCGCTCCTTTCCCTTTCACAAGTAGCTTCGTTTTCTCAGTTCCCCCTCTTTATCAACTCAGAACTGGATGAACATTACTACTGTCCTTCTGGCACCTCCTTTCTTTGGAAGACTTCCTTCTTTTACCAACCCCGTTGGAGGGTGCCTGCCCTCCTCGCCTCTTGCCGAAGGCACGTCCTGCAATGTTGAACCTTTCAACGGCTGCGCCAATCCTTGCAACCATTGCAACAACATTTGCAATATTCATTTTATTCTCGGAGATGAAATATGTCAACGGTATCGCGAGAACGCCCGGTTTGGATGCGAACCAGGGCGAATCGAGGCCCGTAGTGCGTTTTCCGAACGGTGATGCCGAACCAGGGCCGCGGGACAGGCTCGCTGGACCTAAGCGCATCAAAATAAAAGCTTTATCAGCCTGCTGCCGTTCGGCAGAATCCCGAAGTACACCGAATGGCTCATTCCGCGATGTGGTCCGCCTGCAACTGGATCCCGCACGCACGACCCAGAAAAAGGCCCCTCCGCGGCCAGACAGTCGCGGTACACACAGGGCAGCGGCTGCCCATCCACTCCGGGAAAGACTGAGAATCCATGCACATCCTTCGATATCCGCTGGGATCAGGGTGACGCGATTCATTCGATTCGCGCATACTGCGATTAATGATTATTTCTTGACTTCCTGGACCATAAGCGGCGGGAAAATGGCAGGGTTGGTGCTGCGGAAGATCGTCTCTCCGCGGGGTGAGATCCGGGAGACCGGAGAGAATCGTGAGCCGTCGACGGAGCCATCACCGTCCGGGCCGGGAGCCGGTGAAGCCCCGCGTCTTCACCTCGTTGGTGAGCCTCTCGTTGAGTTACACTCCGCTAATCTCCAACGGAGCAACAACATTCTGCCAGCGAGTTTCTTATTCGGCGATTGGGGTTCTCTCACCGGCCCTGGACAACCCATTCGACGTCGAACGAGGCGTGGGCGATGGTGGCTCCCGCGTCGCTGGTCCTGGAATATGTGATGTGGATGCGCCCGTCGCGCGCTTGGATGAGAGACGGATAGCCGAATGATTTGCCGGCGGCGTCGGCGGGCTCGATCTGGCGTTTCCATTTCCAGGAGGCGCCTTCATCGTCGGACAGGCAGGCGGTCAGGCGATGGCGGCCCTCTTCGGTGTCGTTCCCGACCATGAGCCAGCGCCCGTCGTTCAGGGCGATGACCTCCAGGCTCGAGCTCGGGTTGGGGATGTCAATATCGGTGGCCGTCGACCAGGACTCTCCCCCATCGCCGGACGTGGCGCACTGGACCCGTTGCGGCGGATTGCCTTCGTCGCGCAGGTAGGCGACGATCGTGCCGTCCTTCTTCAGGACCAGGCTGGGCTGCGTCGGCCCGTACCCCACAATGGGAAGGCTGGCGCGCCACGTATCGCCCGCGTCGTCCGAAATCGCGATGAGCGAGAGATTGAACCCATCCGAATAGAGCGGCAGGAGGATGCGTCCGGTGGGCAGAACGAGCGGGTGGATGCGGGTCATCCAGCCCTTCTGCCGTTTGACGGGGTCCTTTGCAGCCTCGACGAGCATTTCCTCGTACGGCGGAGCATAGGTACCCCAGCACCCTTCCTGGGCGCCGAGTTCGCCGAAGCCGCGCTCGAGGGCCACGGGGAACGGGTCGCCGGGTTTCAGGATGATGACGTCCTGCCAGGACCATTGTGGCGGCCCCTCGATTTCACAGGCTTCGGCGCGGCGGTACTTGAGCAGGGCGTGTTCCCATCCGTTGGCCACGACGGCGGCCCAGAACAGCCAGAGCCGTTCCTGCGCATCGACAAAAAGCACCGGGTTGCAGTCGGGCAGGCCGGGCGTATCCGCCATCGTGAACACGGAACTCCACGCCTCCGCGCCGTTCGTCTTGCGCGCGCCCTGGACCACAACGTCGTTGGCGGTCCGTTCGCCGGAGCCGTGGAACCAGCAGGCAAGCAGATCGCCGTTGGGACACTCGACAATGCTGCTGGCGTGGACGTGTTTGTCCTGCGGGGCGAAGATCGACTCGACCGTGAACGGCGGATCACAGAAAGCGGCCGTGGAAAACCCGAGTGCACACAACGCGGACAGCAATGCCTGCTTCATCTCAGGCCCTCCCCTGTCGGGCTACTCCGTCTCCTGAATAAACCCGTGATAGAGTCCCATGTAGTACGGAAGCAGGAACACCGTGCCGCTGGCGAGTTCGTTTCCCTTACCGCCGTAGTCGAGCTCCCAGGGACTGGCGTTCCAGTGGTTGAAGTGCCGGTTCTCGACGGGGAGCACCTTGCCGTTGACGCGGTGGCCGATCAAACGCCGGGGTTGTTCGGTGAGTTCGACGGCCTGCTGGCGGGGCAGGAGGACGATATCCAACCGGTGGCTGTTTTTGCAGCCCCAGTTGAGGCGGTCGAGGGGGAACCCGGTGAGGGTGGCGATGGCGTCTTCCAGCCAGCCGTCCCACGGATCGATGGCATGCGTGCCCCAAGGACTGGTGTATTGCGCCCCCAGCCCGAATGCTGCGTAGGCGAAATTGAAGAAGGGGTTCATTTCGGGTTGTTCGATGGCCCACGCGCTGTAGAACGAATACAGCATCTGCTCGCGCAGGTCCTGGTCCCTGGTGTACTTGACCAGATTGTAGTAGGCCATGAAGGCCATTTCGTCGTCGGACTGGTTTCCGGAACCGATGCCGCGATGGATCTTGTAGATCATGGCATTGGCGCCGTATGCGTGCTTGTTCTTGAGCTCCTGCAGGGCCGCTCCGTAAGCAGGATCGCCGGTGACATGCTCGGCCACAGCGAGGTACGACATCATGCTGAGCGATTTCAGGCCGCGTTCCGACCACCAGGACGGGTCATAGTTGAGGGAATCGGGCCCGTAGATGCCCCATCGCGTGGGAGTGCCGTCAAAATCGACCAGATTAAACCCGTGCTGTACCAGATGGTCGGTCAGATCGCGCACGACTTCCCGTACGCGCTCTTTCTCTTCGACGGTGTCGGCCACGAGATCGTAATACAGGGGATAGAAGAAATAATGGCCGTCGAGCTCGTCCGAACTGGTGTCGCTTTTCCAATACCACTCGCCGTCGGCGCTCTTTGGCCAGCGGGGTTCATAGACCTTCCAGAGGGCATCGCCCTGGGCGCGTTCTTTCCGGTCGTTCTCGATCCGGCCAATATTGGGATCGGGCCAGTCCATGGGCCGGATGGTCCGGGCGACGTATCCCTTCGGGGGGCTGTACTCGCAGCCCTGCGTGACTTTCTGCAGGAAGCGAAGGGCTTCAAACGCCTGTTTGGCGCGTTCTTTGGCTTTGGGGTCGCCGGTAGCGGCGTAGGCGAAACACTCGCCGGCGCCGTACATGGCGGTCCACAGGCCGTCGTTATCGCTGTCGCTGAAGATGATCTCGCTTTTGTCGCCGGGCCGGGCGAGCGCCACCTCGGAGACATATCCGAAGGGGGTGCGCCGGATCAGGTCCATTTCCTTCTCGTAGAAGGCGGCTTTTTCGGCGAGGGTCATCATGCGCCGTTCAATGAGACCGACGCCGCCGGCGGTGGCAAACCAGGCGTTGCCGAGCGCATCGACGGCGATATCCCGGATATCGTCACTGGGCAGCCAGCGGCGGCCCTGGCGATAGGCCCAGTCCTGACCGTCAAAGCGGACCGCGCCGACACGGGTTCCGAACCACACGACGCCATCCGGCCCGGCCTCCACGACGGTGAAATCGTTGTAGGGCAGGCCTTCGCGACCGGTATAAAAGGTCCACGCGCCGCCGGTGCGGCACGCGGCGCCGGCCAGCGTGGCGAACCAGAGCCGGCCGGCGCTGTCAAAGGCAACGCCGCGGGCATCCGAAACGCCCCATTGGCGGCCGAGGCCGTCCTCCACAACCAGGGGTTCAAAGCCGGCGGAAGTTTCGTGCAGGAGTCCGGTAGCTGTCGCGGCGACGAGTTTCCCGTCCGGCGCCGCGGCAATTTGGCGGATGGTATCGCCGAGCTGGGCGCAGCGGGCCGGGTCAACATATCCGGGGAAGGCGGCGGTGTCCGGGGCGTCTATGGCCGTCCAGCGGCCGTCCTGAAAAGCCGCCCATCCGGCCGCGGTTTCCGCGTAGACACGGCCCTGCGCATCGAGGTGAACGGCGGTTGCATCATCCGACGGGAGCCCGTCCGCGACAGTGAAGACCGACGCGACCTCCTGAGGAAAACGCCCGACCTTGACATGCGGCACGTCGGCGTTGGCCGTCCCGCCGCACACGAAGAGAATCCCCATCAGCCCCATCACTCCCATCAGACATTGCCGGATTGCCATGATCGCTCCTCACTGTTTGCTCCATTGCCCGGCCCGGCATGCCCGCCGCGGTGCGTGAAACACCTTGCCGCGGGTAAGCCTTGCTGAACGGCGATGGAGACCTGCTTCACGGTAATTCGCACAGCCCGAACGGCTTTTATACCCGGAATCCGGAAAGATTATCAAGGCGTCGAGACGGCCCGAACTGCCGGACTTTGTCGGTGATGGCGTGTTATCGTAGAATCTCCGGGCTGGAGACGGACACTTTACATGAGGGGAGAGTATCGATGAGCCGAGGCTACGAGATCCACGTGATTGCGAACACGCACTGGGACCGGGAATGGCTGTACAACTTCCAGGAAACGCGCCTGATGCTGGTCGAGCTGCTGGATCTGTTGCTGGATGTGCTCGATGCCGAGCCGGAATACAAGTCATTTCTTCTGGACGGCCAGTGCATCCCCCTCGAGGACTATCTTGAGATCCGGCCGCAGCACCGCGCGCGGGTTGAGCGTCGTGTTGCGGACGGCCGGCTGCTGGCAGGCCCGTGGTATACCCTGCCGGAATGTTTCAGCGTGAACGGGGAATCGCTGGTTCGCAACCTGACCTATGGGCACCGGGTTGCGCGGGAATTCGGCGGGGTGATGAAGGTGGGGCACACGGCGTTTTCGTATGGCCAGAACTCGCAGATGCCGCAGATCTACATGGGGTTCGGGATCGACGTGATGCTGTTTTACCATGGGGTGTCGCACGACGAGGTGGCCAACGAGTTCATTTTTGAGGGCGCCGACGGCACGCGCATCCTGGGGTCGCAGATGAGTTCGGGCGCGCGCTACAACTTCTACCACAACGTGTACCGGCCGGCCGTGTTTGGCAAGGCGATTGGCGAGCGCATGTACGAGTGGCGGGAAGGCGGGCTGCCCTTCCACCTCTGCGGAGAGGAGCGCGCCGCGGGTCATCACCTGCTTCTGGACCCGGTGCGGGGGTTTGACCGCGAACGCGCGCGCGAGTGCATTTCCGCGTTGCGGGACAAAGAAGCCGCCGTGGCGACGACGAAGTACCTCGCGTTCATGATGGGCCACGACAGCAGCATCCCGGATCTGGTGGAGCTGGACCTGATCGACGAGGCCCGCACGGTGCTCAAGGGCGATACCATCCGGCACAGCCGCCTGCCGGACCTGATGGACAAGGTGAAGAAGGCCGCCCGGAACCTGACGGTGCTCAAAGGGGAACGGCGCACGCCCGTGCTGATGAACCAGCGGATGCATCTGTACAGCGACGTGCTCTCAAGCCGCACGCGAGTCAAGCGGCTGAATGCGCTGGCGGAACAGGCGCTGCAGCGCCGGGCGGAACCGTTTGCGGCGCTGGCGTGGCGCCTTGGGGCCGAATACCCCGCCACGCCGCTTGATCTGGCCTGGAAAACGCTCCTGAAATGTCACCCGCACGACAGCATTTCGGGGAGCGGTGTGGATGACATCGAGCGCGATGTGCGGGATCGTCTCCGGCAGACCGTAAACCTGTCCGATTCCATTCTGGCGCGCAGTCTGCAGCACATTCAGCGGCGGATCGACAACTCGAACGCGGGCCGCGACGACATTCTGCTGACGGTGTTCAACGCGTCGCCGCAGGCGCGTTCGGAGGTGGTGACGGCGGTGGTGGACGTGCCCCGCACCAGCGCGATGAGCGCGTTTGAGGTTGCGGCCTGCGGGGCGGCTCCGGCGGGAAACGGCAAACCGGCGCCCGTGCAGGCCGTCACGCGCAGACCCCATCACGCGGTGATCAATCACGCGGCCGACGCCACGTACATGCTCGAATGCGAACAGGTGAAGTTCCATTTTGAGGCCAGGGACATTCCCGCGTTCGGGTACGGCACGTTCCGGCTCGTGCCATCCAGGACCTTCGGCCGCGGGAGCCTGGTCCGGGGCCACCACACCATGGAAAACGAGCATCTGGGCGTGTACATCAACGGGGACGGCACGTTCACCCTGGTGCACAAGGATTCGGGCCAAGTCTACGACGGGCTCCATTTCTTCGAGGACGGCGGCGAGGTTGGCAACGCATGGATGCATATCGAACCGGCCGCGGACCGCATCATCTCGAGCATCGGCGCGCCCGTGACCATCTCGCTGGAAGAGGATGGGCCGCTGCTGGCGCGGTTCCGCATCGAATATCACATGACGGTTCCGGCCCGGTTCGACGAAGGCCTTGGGGATGCGTGGCAACGTCTTGACGGGGGCGGGAGCGCGTCGCGGCGCAGCGACGAGACCGTGCCGCTGGATATTACGTCGTGGGTGACGCTGCGCCGGGGCGCCCGGTCGGTGGACATCACAACGCGATTCACCAACACGGCGCGCTATCACCGGCTGCGCGTGTTGTTCCCCACGCGGCGGCAGACCAGGACGTGCCATGTGGAGACCCCCTTCGACGTGGTCAAACGTGCAACCACCCACGGGCCGGACAGTCCCTGGCAGGCGTCCAACGCGACCTTCCCGATGCAGCGCTTCGTGGACGTGGCGGACCGCCGCGGCGGGCTGGCGATCATCAACGACGGTCTGCGTGAGTATGAGATCACGCCGGACGACGACGCGGCGGTGGCGTTGACGCTGGTCCGGGCCTACGAGATCGCGCTGACGACGGTCAGCAAACGCTGGGAACGCCATCCGGAGATGGAACTGTCGCAATGCCCGGGCGAGCATGAGTTCCGGTACTCGATCTACCCGCACGCGGGCTCCTGGGCCAAGGCGGAGGTGTACGGCGAAGTGGAACGCCTGAGCGTGCCGCTGGAGATCGCACAGGCGGGCCCCCACGGGGGCGACTTGCCGCAGCGTCTGGGTTTGCTGAGTGTGACCCCGTCAAACGCGGTTGTCAGCGCGCTGAAACGGTCCGAGGACGGCACGGCACTCGTGCTGCGCCTGTTCAATCCCACGGAAAAGAGCGTGGCGGCTGAGGTTAAGACGCACGCGAAGATCCGCGCGGCCCACCTGCTGACCCTGGAGGAGCGGCCTGTAGAGAAGCTGGCGTCCGCGGCAAAATCCGTGAAGGTCTCCCTGGCGCCCAAGAAGATCGTAACCGTAAAGCTCGATATGGATTGCATTTAGAGCCAGACCGCGCCGGCACGCTGCCGCCGTGTGACGCGTGAGGGAATTCGTCAGTGCCGAAGGTTGACTCGGAGAAGAAGCGGGCGCGAATAGAGGCGGCGCTGGGGCCCGTGCGGGCGCTGTGCCGGGCCTGCCGGTTGTGCGGACGGGCCTGCGGCGTGAACCGGCTCGAGAACGAGCCGGGCTACTGCGCGACGGATTCCAGGGATGCGGAACAGGTGCGGTACGCATCGGCCACGCTGCATTTCGGGGAGGAACCGCCCCTGGTGGGGCGCGGCGGCTCGGGCACGGTGTTCTTCACGCACTGCAACCTGCGGTGCGTGTATTGCCAGAACTACCAGATCAGCCAGTTCGGCCTGGGGGAAGACGCCGGGTATACAACGCTGGCCGAGGACATGCTCGGGCTTGAACGGGCGGGCGCGGAAAACATCAATCTGGTGACGCCGACGCATTATATCTACCCGATTCTGCTGGCGTTACGGGAAGCCTACGGCCGGGGGCTGACGCGGCCGCTTGTGTACAACACCAACGGGTTCGACCGTGTGGAACTGCTCGCGTTGCTCGATGGCATTGTGGACATCTACCTGCCGGATATGAAGTATTCCGATCCCGCGTGCGCGCTGACCTATTCCCATGCGGAACAGTATCCCGACGTTGCCCGGGCGGCCGTGTTGGAGATGTACCGCCAGACGGGCCGCCTGAGAGGCGCGGGCGGCGTGGCCGCGAAGGGCCTCATCATCCGCCACCTGGTGCTGCCCGAGGACCAGTCCGGCAGCTACGATTTTCTGCTCTGGCTGAGGGACGCGGGGTTGATGGACGTCACGCTGAGCCTGATGCGCCAGTATTCGCCGCGGCACCGGGCAACGTGCTATGAGCGCATAGCACGGCCCGTTACCGATACCGAGTATCTGGAGGTCGTGCGCTTTGCCGGCAAACTGGGCTTTGAGAATCTGCTCGTTCAGGGCGAGGACAGTCCGGACGTGTACCTGCCGGATTTTACCCGGGATGACCCGTTTGCATAGGCATTCCGGGGCCGGATGACTGCGCCCGCGCGCGAACAAAGAAGGAACGCGCCGTTCACACGCGGATGAATGTGCCTTTGCGATAGAGGTAGAGCAGGATCAGCCAGACGAGCAGAAACGCGGTGAAGGCAACGACGAAGGGGCCGGCCGCGCCCAGGCGTTCCGCAAGATGCCCGACGAGACCTTCGCTGATATGGTCGAAATTGATCAGCGACGTCGCCACATAGACGGCGATGGCGTTCATTCCGATGACAATGAAAGGGAACGCCCATTTGCGGTACTTTTTGACGTCGATGAGCCAGTAGAAGGCGGCGAGCAGCAGGTAGCTCCACCCGCCGGCCCACAGAACCATCGAGCTGGTCCAGATGTGTTTGATGATGGGGAACGACAGGCTCCAGATCCACCCGGCGGCGAGGCATCCGAATCCGCTGGCGAAGAGGATGGCGGTCTTCCTGTTTTGCGTCTGGCCGGAACGCAGGACGTGTCCCCCGAACACGCCGAGGAGCACGCTCGCGGCGAACGCCATGCTGCTGAGTATCCAGGTGTAGGTGGTGCCATCGCGGAAAGAGCCCAGGAGGGTCTCGTCGATATACATGGCGAGGTTGGCGGTGGGTTCCAGCACGCCGGGACCGTGGCCGGGCACGGGCACGAGCGCCAGGAGGCCCCAGTAGCCGAGCAGCAGTGCGGCGGTGGCGAGCATCTGCCCGCGGACCGAGAGAAACAGCATCAGGATGGTGGCCACGAGATAGCCGGAGGCGATGGATTGCAGGGTGTTTGAATACAGCCGCAACTGGGACAGGTCGAATTTGAGGAGGTTGCCCTGCACCATCATGCCGAGCACCCAGAGCAGCAGGATTCGGCGCACGAGCCGGAGGTAGAGGCCCTTCCGATCCTTCTGCTTTCCCCCGGCGCCGGTCCATTTTGCGAGCGAAAAGGGCAGGGAAACGCCGCTGACAAAGAGAAAGAGCGGCATGATCAGGTCCCAGGCGGCAAACCCCTCCCACTTCACATGATGGAACTGGTGTTCGAGCCATTCCGGGACGGGATCGACAAACAAGGCCAGGAACGCGAGAACGAGGGTATTGCCGCCGATAATCCAGAACATGTCGAAGCCTCTGAGGGCGTCGATCGAGGCGAGCCGTTCGGCGGGCGCGTTTGCGGGAACGTGTTCGTGCCTGGTTTCTCTGGCGGTGGATTCCATGACTCTTCCCCGGTTCTCCGTGGCGAGGCAACGCCACTACAGGTTCACAACGTCACACATTCCGAACACCTGCGCGGCCGCGGCCGGCCGTTCCTGTGGCGGACGGCCCCGTCCCCCTGGCGCACCGCACCCGCGGGAAGCATAGTATCCACAAGTCTGTGGATGTCTTCAACTTCTGGAAGGCTTCCTATCTCGCGGAAGGCGGACCGGGTTGCCTGAGTTGCTTTGAAGGTCTACGATCCGCAGGATCCGTGCAGGCGCCGGGCCGCCCATCCGATTCACCGCACGTGAGGTGGAGCACGTTTTGGACCCGTTGGGGCCGGTCCGCGTCCAGGAGGGCATTCACACGTGGTCAAGTCATCACAGTGGGTTCTGGCAGGGATTCTATTGGCAACCGTTGCTGGCATCGAAGGGCAGGAATCGGGCGGCTTCAGGGACCTTGCGGAGCTGAGTTCCTGGATCTGCCCCCTGGTCATAGAAGCGCCCTACGAGGTGCTGCCTGCGGGGAGTGTGTTGGAGATTGGCCCTGACATCGTGAACCTGGTCGCGTTCACGGCCCGGGGGATTCCACTGGACGATCTCGTGGTACTGCACCGCAACAACGCGACAGGCACGTGGGAACGCCCCGGACAGTGTGTCATTCCTCCGTTCGGACCGGAGGCCGGGAATCGTTCGGGGCGCGTTCAATTCCGCCTCTGCAAGGAATTGCCGTCCTTGCAGACCTCATTGGACTACGTGGTCGCCATCGCTCCTGAAGAGAACCGCAACAAATGGGTAAGGTGCGGCGCCCCGCTCGCGTGCGTATGCCGCACGCGCCTGAAGGAGGTGTGTCCGGACACGTTGATGGGTTGGGAAACAACGCCATCCGGCACGGATGCACGTTGCAGCCTGGCGCCCGTGTTGGCGCCGGAGGCTTCCGGCTTGCGCATTCATTACGAGGGTCTCGCATTCACGTCCAGCGCCAGGGTCGTCTCTCCCGCGCTCCCGGTGCCGGGCGGCAAGCAGTTGTCGGTGCGAATCGTATACCGGATTCCAGAGTTCCCCGATCTCACGTTGGAGAACCTGCCGGGACCAGACCTTGTCAAAGCGCCGGGGGAAACCGAGGCGTACCTACCGCGCGTGGGCTGGAGTGTGTCCTGGCATGACGCACACGGCGGTGCGGTAAAAGGACCGGGCGTATGGCGCATGAATCTGACACGCCTGCTGCAACCCGAGGAGTTCGAGCTGGCGTTCGAGGCTCCGGCGGAAGCCGCGTCGATGCGTATCGGCTTCGCTTTCGGAGGCAAAGCGGGTATTTCCCTCGAGATCCTGGATGTCGCCGTCTACGAGGTAACCGAGCATGGCGCGGCAGCGACCTACATCGTTCGTGCCGCGGGGAAGTCAGCATTCCCTCAAATCGAGATGCCGCGCAAAACGCCTCCGTTTGAGCTGGGCCTGTCAGAACGAGTGCACGTCTCGCGCTCGCTCGGGGAGACGACACCGGAGATCCTCCTGGACGGGTTCCGAGGCCTGGACATCGGAAAGGTCGATGCAGGGGCCACATGCCGGATCCATGTGGGGTTGTTGGACGACGGTGGCGAAACATCGGATGCCCTCCGCCGAAACAGCGCCCTGGCAGAGCGCATGCAGACGCTTCCCGACGAGGGCTATGTGCTCGATATCGGGCCGAAACGGGCCGTCGTACTTGGGAAAGGACCTGCCGGGGCCTTTTATGGCGTGCAGGAACTGGGAGAGCGCCTTCGGCTGGGAGGAGGCGCCACCCCATCGACATTCGTGATGGACTGGCCGACGCTGCGATTGCGCATGGTTCATCAACTCCTGACGTGGCAGGAGACGCTCAAGGAGCCGCGTGCGTACTACATGCGGTGGATCCCGGAATTGGCAAGGCTCCGCATCAACGCGTTCGCGTTTGACGGACGCGGCCACTGGCACCGGCTGGCCGACCCCACGGAACGGGCCTATTGGGAATGGTTGTTCAGCTACTGCCGGGAATGGCACGTCACGCCTGTCCCGATGGGGTTCAATTACCGGAACCAGATGCCCACGCCGGAGAGCTGGGAATGGCTCGCCGCCAGGTGGGTCGAGGATGAGCGATACGTGCTGTCGGGGGATGTGTCGCTGCCGCTGGAGCCGAAAAGGGACGCCTTCTTCCCAAGGCCCGCGGATCCTGCATCGAAAATTCAGGCTGATGGCGAGGGACGCTATCCAACGATCCCGTTGCTCGGCGCGGACAACCCGGTGCTCGCCACAAGCGAGGACAGGAAGATGACCTATGAGCATGGCAAGGATTTTGTCATCGAGGGCGAGTATGGCGTGTCCGGCGATCAGCTGCCCACCCGCGGCGGGCTGCGCCTGATCAGACCGTACACGGTCCGCCGCACAAAAGGCAGCCGGATCCCGGAGAACGGAACCATCCTCCTCAGTTACAACTACTTCTACCGGCAGCGCGGATGGCACAACGAACAATACAGCACCTGTGTGAGCGCTGAGCCAGCACGCAGCTTCAACGAGGAGGGGCTCAAAAACACCATCGAGATCCTCCGCCCCGAATATATCCACCTCAACGGCGACGAAGTGGTGGGCATCGGCCGTGATGGCCGCGACCTGCTTCGCATGCGCCGGGATGGTCTCACGCCTGGCCAGGTTTTTGCGGATCTTCTGAACGGTTTCCGGGATAGCGTGCGCGGGTACGGCAGTGAAGCGAAGCTCATTGTATGGCATGACGTATTCTGGGCGGCTCACGGTGGCTGGGCATTGAGCTATCAGGGGCCGTACTACGCATTCGACGGAGTGGACTATCTTTCAAAGGATCTTTTGATGTGCGTATGGAATTACGGAGGGACCCCCGACCGGCTCCAGCTGGTGGCGCGGCATTTCCTGGACCGCGGTTTCGCGGTTATCGGAGCGCCAGCCGAAACGGGTGCAAACGGAGTGCCCGCGTGGTGCCACGGGCTGCATGCGCTCCAGACCGATTTCGGAGAACAGGTGCACGGGGTTTTCCTGACAAGCTGGCGCGGACCTGAGCAGGTGAACTTTCGTTGGCGGCACGACCTGGGCCGATGGGGATGGAATCCGGCGCCGTGGATTCACCTGGACGGAAGGGATCTCTGGGTAGTTGACCTCTTCTGCGAACCCATCAAGGTCCACGTTAATGGAACAGCCATCTCGCTTGAGAACGCGACACCGGAAAGCGGCCTCTGGCAGGCATGGACGGGCGGATTCGTGAAAAAGGGCCGGTTGCCGGATAGTATCGGGGACAGGGCAACCATCGAGGTATTCGACATCACCGGCATCACGTGCCGGACTGTCCCCATTCCCCAATAGTCGTGTGGCTGGTTCCCCGGTCCAGGGGGCCGTTCTCTGAGGAGCGGTCTGACATCCTATGGAAAACTCCTGTCTGGGAACCGGCCCGTGGTTCGTCCGCGGAACGCCTGCAGTGCATCGAGCGGGCGCGGCCAGGCGTTGCCGTCAAGGCGCAATTCGCGACCGAGACCACCTCCACGTCGGCCCCTACTCCCAGTCGAGCTCTTTCAGGTCGCCCTTGAGCACGAATTCGGGATGATGGCCGAAGTACTCGCCCCCCCACACGAATCCCGCGGTTTCACCCGGGAACATGTAAGCTGTGTCGCCCTCGACCACAGTGATGGTTGCGACGTCGTCGCAGGGCAGAGCCGTGGCCGTGCCATACAAGTTCGTGCGGGTGTCGTAAACGTAGAAGTGGTTGAAGTAGTGGGTAGTTGCGACGCGCGGATGGTTCTTCCACGTGCGCTCTACCGCACTGGGCGTGCCGTATTTCGGCTCGATGCGGCCATCCGGGCGCATGAGCGTGTCGTACTGGTACCCGCACGGCAACAGAATGTACCGCTCCTTGTAGACAATCAGGCCGGAAGAGCCCCCGGACCCGGAGATCGGAATGTCGCGCAGCCGCTCCCACGAGTTCTTCGCGGGATCGTATCGCCAACTGTCGACCACATTACAGAATGCGCCCGATTCGGGCGCCACCGCCACCCCGCCGATGAAATACGCCATGCCATCCACGACGGCCGTGGAAGCCAGACATCGCGGCGCACCCGGGCAGGGCTCCATGGATCGCCACCCGGCTTCGGGCGTATCCGTATCGAACATGATCAGGCGATTGCCGAGCCCTCTGACATCCCCGCTGCGATCCGCGTGGGTGTAGAAGCGTTCGGAGTCGTAGTCGGCGCCTCCGAGAAGATAGACCCTCGAGCCCAAAGCGCAGCCGCCGCCCCATGCGGCTGGGGAAGGCAGTGGCGGAACGGTGTCCCAGTTCCACTGACCGTCTCTTCTCGACAGGCGGAATCCATCGTTGTACGTGTACGGCTCGGTATAGCTGAAACCGCCCCAGCAATAGAGGGCGTCGTTGACGCGCGTTCCCTGCATAGCCTGACGCGCGGCGCCGGGCAGGGGCGGGAGAGCCTGCCACCCCTCCCCCATCTCCGTCAGGTTCAGCCCCCACACCCTGTTCAGAAACCCGCGAGGGTATTTGCCGGGTTTCCAATCATCATCGTAGCCGCCGCAGAAGCCGCCGGCGCTCACGATCCAGCTGTGAATCAGCGCCACCTGGTTGTCCTGCATCCCTTGCGGCATGGGAGGCCCCGCCGACCACGTGACCTCGAGCATCCGCGGCACCACGTCCTGAGACTGAGGGGCGGGAGAGGCAGGCAGCGCAGTCGCATGCATCGTTTGGCCGTACGAGAGGCCTGCCAGAACCACCAGAAGACTTGCCAGCCCACTGCCAGATCGCCAGTTCATTGCATGCACCCCTCCCAGGCACTCACGTATCAGCCGAGATTTCCCATATGGATCCGTCTGCGACCGCCCGAGGCTCACTTCCGGTCATGCTAGTCGTACGGGCCCATCCCGTCAATGTCGATTCTGTCGTGGTGTCACTTTGGGGCTGTTCACACCCTGGCCGCATCGCAGGGCCGCGCGCAGCCATTGGGCGGTATTCGTGCCTCCGCAACCGGCTCAGCGATTGAACGCGGACTGGTGCAACCCGGCTTCTTTCGCTTGCGCTGCCGGGTTTTCTTGGGTTTTGCGCCATCCCCCGAAGCATCTTCTGTTTTCAGAGGGTGAAACGAAACGCCGGCGCCGGAGGATGCCTTCTCGATGTGAGAGGTCCACAACTAGACCAGGTAGAGATTGTCCGTGGCGAAGAACGCGTCGCTGGTGAGGTTCACGCCGAGCGTTCTCAGGCCGGCCTCGTCGCCCGGGGTGGGGATGTGCGTGGTGTGCATGTCGCAACCGCGCAGGTTCACCAGTTGTTCAATGGCGATTTGAGCCGCGCTGTTGAAGGGCGCGGAGGCGCCGACCGCGATAAGCGCTTCTTCAAGGTTGAGACTGATCGTTTTGCCGTCCTTGATGTCCCGCTTCATGTTGCCGATCGCCTTGATGATGTTCGGCGCGATGAGGTGTATCTTGTCGGGGATCTCGGCGAGATGCTTGATCGCGTTGAGAACCGCGCTGGCGGCGGAGTGCATGAGCGGCGAGTTGCTGCCGGTGATGATGGTGCCGTCGGGAAGTTCAATGGCGGTACCGCAATAGACCCCTTCATGGCCCTTCTTTTCGGCCTCGGCGCGCTTGGCGGCTTCGCGCGCGGGGCGAACCACGCGGCGGTCCTCGACCTGCACGCCGAGTTCATTCATGATGAGCTCGACCCGTTCCACGGTTTCCCGCGAGGTGAGCCCCATCATGTATTCGCACCGGTAGCGCAGCACCCGGCGGATGACTTCCTGCGTGGCGGCCTCTTGCACGCCGGCATCGTCGACGATGCCGAAACCCACGCGATTGACGCCCATGTCGGTCGGGGAACGGTAGCAGGATTCCGTGCCCATGATCTTCTCGAGAATGCGTTTGAGTACGGGAAAGGCCTCGACGTCGCGGTTGTAATTGATGGAGGTCTTTCCGTAGGCTTCGAGATGGAACGGGTCAATCAGGTTGACGTCCTTGAGATCGGCGGTCGCCGCCTCGTAGGCCATGTTGACGGCGTGCTTGAGCGGGAGGTTCCAGATCGGGAACGTCTCGAACTTGGCGTATCCGGCCTGCACGCCGCGCCGGTGTTCATGGTAGAGCTGGGAGAGGCAGGTGCCGAGTTTGCCGCTCCCGGGCCCGGGTCCGGCGACCACGACGAGGGGCCGGGTGGTTTCGATGTAGGAATTGCTGCCATAGCCTTCCTCACTGACGATGACGTCGACATCGGTGGGATAGCCTTTTGTGGCGCGATGGGTGTAGACCTTGACGTCACGGCGTTCGAGGCGGTTTTTGAACGACTGGGCGGAGGGTTGATCCTCATACCGGGTGATGACGACGGCCGTGATTTCGAGGTCCCATTCCCGGCGCAGATCATCGATGAGTTTGAGAACGTCGACGTCGTAGGTAATGCCGAAATCCGCCCGCACTTTCCGGTGGTCGATATCGCCGGCGTGAATACAGAGGATGATGTCGGTTTTGTCTTTGAACTGCTGCAGCAAACGCACTTTCACATTTGGATCGAAGTTGGGCAGCACCCGGGATGCGTGGTAATCGAAGACAAGCTTTCCCCCGAACTCCAGGTAGAGTTTGTTGTCGAACTGGCGGATGCGGTTGAGAATCTCGGCCGACTGCTCGGCCAGGTATTTGTCCATATCAAACATAGGTGTTCTGTTGGCCATCATGGGTGCTGGAATCTCCACTTCGTTGAGGAATGGATGAATGGTAGCCCCTCGGGATCCCCATAATCAATGCGAATCGCGCCTATCGGGCGAAGACTCGAATTTCCGGATACGGGAGGCCGCGGGTGAATCTCCTTGATGTTTCTGCCCATCCTGGAGTAGCGTGTGCGCCCTGAGTTATGGCTTAATTAGGGGAACAGACCGCTCTCCCACACGGCGGACGAGGGCATGGGGTCACGGTCCACGCGCGGCGGGAATCACGCGGGTTCCAGGGATGTACGAGGAGCAAACGGCCCATGATTAAGGAAATCACGTTTCAGGAACTGGACGCGGAGCGCTTCATTGAAGAGAAAGTCCGCGAGATTCGCGCGGCCGTCGGGGACGGCACAGCGATCAATGCGTTGTCGGGGGGCGTTGATTCGTCCGCGGTCACGATGCTGGGACACCGTGCCCTGGGCGGGCGTTTGCGGACGGTCTTTGTGGACAACGGACTGATGCGCGAGGGCGAGCCCGGACAGGTCGTGGGGTTTTTCGCGCAACTCGGGGTGAGGGTCGAGGTGGTGGATGCCCGTGAAGCGTTCTTTGGTGCACTTCGGGGCATCACGGACCCGGAGGAGAAGCGGGAGGCCATTACCCAGACCTTTTACAAGGACGTTTTCGGCAAGATCGTCGCGAGCAGCGGCGCGAAACACCTGCTTCAGGGGACGATTCTGACGGATGTGGACGAAACGGTCGCGGGGATCAAGCGTCAGCACAACGTGTTCGAGCAGCTTGGGATAAGTCCCGAGAAGGCTTTTGGCTACCGGATCATTGAACCGCTGATTCAGCTGCGCAAGGACAGCGTCAGAAAGGTAGGCAAGGCGCTGGGGCTGCCCGCGGAGCTGTTCGAGCGCATACCGTTCCCGGGCCCGGCGCTCTCGGCGCGCGTGATTGGGGAAGCGACGCCGGAACGCATTGCGACGGTTCGCAAGGCGACGGCCGTGGTGGAACGGTTGCTCAAGGACAGCGGGGCATTCCAGTACCTGGCCATCCTTCATGAAGACCGGGTGACGGGCATGCGCGACGGCGAACGGGAGTTCGGTCAGCAGATCGAGGTGCGGTGCTGGGACAGTGTTGATGCGCGCACGGCCTCGCCGACGCGGCTTCCCTTTGAGGTTCTCGAAGAACTGTCGCGCGGGATCATCGAGACCGTGCCGGGCGTTGTGAGCGTCACCTACAACATTGCGGCCAAACCGCCGTCGACGATCGAGGCGGTGTAATCCTGACTGCGGTTCGGCCCGTTCCAGAGCCTGAGCGGACAAGCCGCCGCGGTGGCGGGTTTCCGGGGCATTGAACGCGCTGCGTGGAGGCGCCGGGAGGGATAGGGCATGCGAAAGGCGATCAACCGCCGGAGATTTCTGGGGGCCGCCGTGGCGCCAGCCGTGTTCCAGGTGGTTCCGAGGCATGTTCTTGGGCAGGGCTACGTCGCCCCCAACGACAAGATCACGCTGGCCTACATCGGTTTGGGGACGCAGGGGCTGCGCGAGCTGGGGGGACTGCTCAACGCGCCGGAGGTCCAGATCGTCAGCGTCTGCGACCCGAACACCGACAGCACCGACTACGTGGACTGGAGCCGGGACGGTTTGCGGAGCGAGATTGGACGGCTTCTGGGCCGGCCGGACTGGCGGGCGGGGTCGGGGGGCATTCCCGGCGGACGGGAAGTTGGCCGGGAGGTGATCCAGGCGTATTACGCGGCCCAGCGCGGCGACGGCTCGTT
>Ga0208458_1001599_pt1 | contig 18421 bp, 13 predicted proteins | sample AD_UKC085_MetaG_FD_184432 | JGI IMG/M metagenome (GOLD analysis project Ga0208458, IMG submission 184432) | Active sludge microbial communities of municipal wastewater-treating anaerobic digesters from USA - AD_UKC085_MetaG (SPAdes) (version 2) | ecosystem: Engineered > Bioreactor > Anaerobic >... | reverse complement strand
AGAAACCGGCAGGGCGTGATGCTGAAAAGTAGAAAATTTCAATTCCTCATAGGTACGATTAAAAGTGCGCGCTTTGTGCAATCAGCGTCCGCGCCTGCTCATTTCAATTCCTCATAGGTACGATTAAAAGCGTTGAAATACGTGATCTTATCATTGCTCGCAGATTTCAATTCCTCATAGGTACGATTAAAAGTCGTAATGAATTTTAAACAATATTCTGTATATGTAACTCATTTCAATTCCTCATAGGTACGATTAAAAGATATTTTTCTTTTCATTGAGCCTTACAGGTACAGAATTTCAATTCCTCATAGGTACGATTAAAAGAAGACATGGAGAAATACTTGCGTTCCTTTTAATTATTTCAATTCCTCATAGGTACGATTAAAAGCATTGCCAGGCATCGGCAAATATTCAGGCCACAACCATTTCAATTCCTCATAGGTACGATTAAAAGAAGAGGGGATGAAATACAAGGACATTGCGAAGGAACATTTCAATTCCTCATAGGTACGATTAAAAGTAAGTTCGGTAATTTTACCGATGTGCTTGGATCCGATTTCAATTCCTCATAGGTACGATTAAAAGATCTCCTCCACCATCTTATCGGCTATCTTCTGGGCGATTTCAATTCCTCATAGGTACGATTAAAAGCTACTATTGCGTTTAAAACCTGTTCCTTTTTCATATTTCAATTCCTCATAGGTACGATTAAAAGAGATGTTTCAAATGCCGAGAACTTGCCGTCAATAAACAATTTCAATTCCTCATAGGTACGATTAAAAGATGCGACTAACGGTTGTGTCGGTTGTATTTTTAAATTTCAATTCCTCATAGGTACGATTAAAAGATAAGAAAGGGCCGGGGTGCGGTGTTTCTTGACACATTTCAATTCCTCATAGGTACGATTAAAAGCATAAGGCCGGTCATGCCACTGATGATAAACAAAATTTCAATTCCTCATAGGTACGATTAAAAGCTTGTTAAAACTGAGCGAAACAAGAATAGTGTTAAATTTCAATTCCTCATAGGTACGATTAAAAGTATTTGACCAAGTGTGCGGCGCAGTGTAATCGCTAAATTTCAATTCCTCATAGGTACGATTAAAAGGAATACGGCAGCCACTAACAGCACCTAAACAAGAATTTCAATTCCTCATAGGTACGATTAAAAGAGTTTTGAATAGTCTGCTGCTTGCTGCAGCCACTATTTCAATTCCTCATAGGTACGATTAAAAGCCGTTCGACGACATAAAACAATAAATTGATATTCAACTATATCAAAATAGCAAAATAATTATTTTTCTGTAAAAAAGTTGTCGAACACCCTAAAAGTTTTTTCCACGGGTGTTCGACAATATATTATAACCTATATATTTTCAACATGTCAAAGAACCTTCCTGATAAATTCTCTTCTTGTTTGAAGCAGTTTTATCAAGTTTTAAAATGTATCGACAATTAAACTATCACAGAAACGTATCCAATTTCTGAAGTTCATGGCCAACAATCTCCTTTTCAAGCCATTTTTCCTGCCGTGTCTTAAAGATTATCAGACTGTCAATCTTTTCATCCATAAGTTTCCTTGCTTTAATCTTTAATTCATTCAGTTTGACTTCTGTTATCTCCCCTTCAAAAACAGAATTCTGAATCCAGTTAAGATACCTTCTTAGCAACTTCAGCATCTTTCCAACTCTTTTCTCCCCTACATCATACATTGCAATCACATACATCACCACCACATTTTAAAAGGTTTATACTCCTCAATCTCGAGTAAATGCTTCTGAAGCTTATAACATTCCAGCTTGATCAGGTGTTTGTAACTGACCGACCTATTTAATGTCCTGTGAGCTATAGTCTCTCTCAACCTGTCTTCAAAAGCCTGAACAAAAATCCTCTTGCCATTCGCTTTTAAGATCACCCTGTTAAGGCTTTCCTCAAAATGCAACGATTGTATCATCTTTTTGTTGGTCACCTTAAAGATGACCCTGTCTACCAACAAGGGCTTGAATATTTCCGCCAAATCAAGAGAAAGGGAAAACCTCCGTTCACCCGGTTCATGCAAAAAACTGATGGTCGGATTCAACTGTGTCTGATGAATAGCTCTAAGACACTGACTATAACACATCATGTTACCAAATGATATCAAAGCATTAACCTCGTTAAGCGGTGGCTTATAGCTTCGTCCTCCCATGCTGAAATCATTTATTATAAGGTCGAAGGCAGCGTAGTAGTTTTTGCGGATATTACCTTCAATGCCCATCAGTTCATCAATAGCACGTGTGCCCGGTATCTTTATAACCAGATCTTCCATAACTTCAATAAGGACATCAAGGTCTCTTCCCCTTTTATTGTAGTATTTAAGGTTCTTTATCATATTATAAGAAGCACCTTCAAGGATAAGCCGGGCTATCTTCAAACGTTTACCGGGATTCTGATAAAATCTGACCTGGGCAATAAGCATCTTTCCCGAAAGCAGGTATTCGCGGGGCATGAATGACCCGGTATAATTTTCATAATAATCAAAGAAATGCACTGGAATCTGTTCCTGCCCAAGAAAATTATAAAGAGCCGAATTGGCTTCAAGAGACCCAAAACAGTATAATTCCTCGACATTCTCAACCGGGAGAAAACGTGGTTCTAATTCCTCTCCTTCATCATTATATGGAGTGAACTTCAATGTATTATCTCTGCGCTGAAGCCTTCCCGGATTAAACAGATAGTAAGTTTTTTTCATTTAATTCCATTCTGACAACTTTATAATTCTGAATGTTACTCTACCAAGCTTTGACAATCATAAACACTGCAAACTGACATTCATAATATTCACCGAAGGGCATAGATAACATTAAACCATGTCCTCCCCGCTCCAGCAGAAATCGAAATAACTGCAGTTTTTGCACCGTGATTTTCGTATTCTTTCCGGACATTTTTCATTCTGAATTATTTTTTCAATTTCAATTATCATTTCGCTTATGGCTTCCCTGTCGGGTGTGGTAAGGAAAACCTCCTGGGTCCTATGCAACCTTGGATATTCAAGAACACCAGTGATTTCTTTCAAACCGTTTTGTTCAAGGACATAGAGATAGTACTTTAGTTGCCATTCATGAGCTTCCTCGTGTTTGTCCGACTTCTTTATTTCATGAACCACTTTATTTCTGGAATCATAGTAATCTATTTTAATCCCGTCAATTTCAATTTCCCTGAATTTTTCACCACGACGGGGATAGGAGTCTTCATGGATCAGTTTCCCCTCGTAAACCAGGTCGGAAGTGTTTTCCATAGTAATCCCTTTCGCGAATAGCCATAGCTTGCATTGACAGATGAGATAATAGTTGAAATGGGTACCTGTAATTCGCATTTATTATTCCTGAAAATTTTTTTTAAAGAGTCCAGTCAAACAATCAATCAACTCTTCTTTTGTTTTGCATATTCAAAAATCTTTTAAGCATATAGCATTGCCATAATGTGATAAAAGCGTTTGATGCCAATTCATTTTACGGAAAAATATATCCAGATCATTAATTTCCCAGATAATATCAGAGAAACCATCTTCTCGCAGATGAGCTTGTATACCGTTACTCCACGCCTGTTTCATTTTTTCTTATTTGCTCTTTATTGAAAGAGTCAGAAAAATTAGTTAAAAGTGATATAACTGAATGCAATTTTCTATTTAACGTCTTAAAATTTCTCAGTTTTACTAACAAGTCTTCAATATTCATGACGCCAATATTTATGATATTTTACATTATTGTTTGATCCTAATCAGGATTAAAGGAATCATTTATAAGTATTGGTCTTCCTCCATAAATCTCACTCCTATTTCCTTATTATAAAATCCTTTTCGTATAACATGAATTACTTCTTCTTCGTCTTTGATAAAGACTCTTTGAATATCAACCATATTCAACTTTTTGCCTTTTTCAATCAGATAAACTGGCAACTCCAAAGAATTCTTCAATTTCCAACTTTGGAAATCTAAATAATTATAGAAATATTCTGATTCAGGCAGCTTAACAAACACTGTATCTTGTGGCGCAATATTTCGACTACGCCAAAAGTTTGTATCTGTATCGTCAGCAGAAGTAATCTGCATTGGATTAATCAGCCAATTATAACTAAAATACTCTTTTAACTCTTTGGCATTAGAAATAGCTTTTGATGAAAAAGATGTCTCTGACGAATAAACTTGATTTAGCAAAAACACAAGTTTTTCGGCATTATAAAACGTTGTTTCAAGAACTTTTTCTGTTTTAGAGAATGCATCACACGGTATCCATGTTTTTTTTCTTTTGTCATATTCGCCATAGGGAGCAGGATAAACCAAATCATTTTTTTGAGGAACCAACACAAATAATGTTCCGATTTTAGATTTGTCAAAACGGCATAGCCTACCAGCTCGTTGTGTTAATCTATCAATAGGACAAAGCTCTGAAATCATGAAATCAGCACTTATATTGATGCTCATTTCTCCAATTTGTGTTAAAATGGCAATTCCTTTAGCCCGATTGTTATCCCAAGCCTTTTTCCCCAGCGCATCTATCAATTCCTGTTCTCTATCCTTTTTATCTGGTTCGGTAAACCGGCTATGATAAAGAATAGGATTTGCGTTTCTTTTTGCGAACCAATCATAAAATAAAACAGCTTTATCAACTGTATTTGTATAAATAATTGCCGTTTCTTTTTCAATGCATTGTTTTAATAGGTCCTCAATTTCTGAAACTTCAGAGTAATATTGAATTGACTGTATTTCAAACCGATTCCTCAAATTATCAGAAGTGTCTTCAACAATCTTATTAATATGATAACCCATTTTTTTATAGGATGGTAAAACAGACTCGGGTAAAGATGCACTCATTAAAAGCACTGGCACACTCCAGTATTTTAATATTTCAAGGAGCACCATAATATTTGCTTGGGTAAAATCATCATAAAAATCTGCTTCGTCAATTACCAAACAAGAATTTGCCAGATTAAATGAAATTAAATGATGATCTTCCCTTGTTAAAGTTAATGCCATCAGTAAATGATCAATCGTACAGACCGTGATTGGTGTTTGCAGTAATCGGGCAAACTCGTGGATTTTTTCCGCTTTCTGTTTTTCTATCACACCAGCTTCAACTTGTTCCTGAAATTTGACAACCCATGCACTCGAATGATATAATCCTGTGTCAGACAAATTTTCGGCAACATTAATAGCCAAAGCGCTTGATGTAAAACGAGTTGGCATAGCTATCACTAATCTATCTGCTCGTTTGTTTTCAATTTGTAATTGAGCCCATAATAACGAGGCATCTGTCTTTCCTGCTCCAGTTGGAGCACGAACCAATAACAAATCATCTTTCCAATGATTTTCAACTAGCTTTTGAATTCCCCTCTTTTCTTTATGTGGAAATTGATAATGGAATGAAGAAAAATCGGGGACGAAATCTCCATCCTCTTTCGCACTTGCCCTATGATCTGCTAATTGTAATAATCCTCTTGGACCAGCAAATTCGTAATGTTTGTTCGCTATTATTTCTAATGAATTTTGCTCAATGATTCGGTTACTTTCACTCCGAAATGCAGTCCAAAAATCGGTCATCTTTTCATTAATCCAACGATCTTCAAAATTCAATCCCAATTTACCATGATGTGCAGCAATAGCCACTTGTTGAGGTAATGGTAATTTCGTATTTTTTATTAATCGCAATGATTCAAATTCATGTCTGACACCAGCCATTCTAATATTTACTCCAGAGTACTCCTTCTTTGAATATTCTTTAAATGTTCCGTCATTTTGTGACTGCCACTTTAAGAATGCTTCATAATCTTTTTGGCAAGCCAACTGCCATTGCAGAGATCCTTTACCTAAATCATGATATTGACACACTCGCTCTAATCGGATAAGTAAATCTTTTCCGACTCGTTCTGTATATTTTTGAACGATGAAAGGAGCATGTCCGAGTAAAAGCTTCCCTTCCAACATTACATCTTTGGTATGTTGTTCAAGTGTAATGCCGGAAGGTTTTGCCAATATGGGATATTTGTAGTTACTCACTACCGAAAGCCTGTTCGAATGTTACAACTTCATTACCTTCTGCAGGATCATAAAGTTCATTTGAAGCTAAAAATGCTAAAGCTTCTTTATACGCTTTATTAACACTTCGTTCGGTAGTATCATCACCTATAAAGTATTTCGCCCCGCGAGTTTCGAGTTCTGCTAATATATTTTTTTGTTCCTGTTCACTAGCAACATAATACCGACTTGCCTTACGGCTTAAAATAGTGTCGAATATAATCAACACTTTCTGTGGCTCACCACTCACTGCATTTCTTGCCTGACTGGCATAATCATTCATCGATCTGGTTGCTTCCAGATAAAGCCGTGCACGACGTTTCCTTTCAGCATCATCAGCATGTTTGAAATATTTGGTGCCAATATTGAAACTTTTTTCATATATAAATGCTTTGGAAATGCTTAATGCACTTATATCAAGAAAGAAATTCATATGCATCAGGTCATGTTGACTAAATTCCTTGGTAGCTAATGCTTGGTCTTTTGCATCATCTGATTCATCAAACCGGATGCGTACCAACAAATCACGTCCGACTTCACTTTCATTTATTGCGACAGCAGGTGTTACAGATAATGGGGCAGTTCTTCTGCCTGAATAATCTCCTTTCGACGGGTGCATGAAACCACCCATATCAGCACGTAAATCTTTTTCAATCAAATTACTGATACCGTCACCGTTTGAAACAAAGGTTTCTCCTTTTGCGGGATCAGTCATATTTAGCCGATCCATTGCTGAAAAAAGAACATGACGCTGCATTTGGCCGGATATATAAACTCTTCCGTCAGGCCTTCTCTTAATTGAAGATGCATTACCTAACAATTTTTCGCCTCCGTTTGCAATATGATTTTCGAACGGAGCCAACGCTGTTACTAAAATTCCTTTAATTTTCATTTTATTCACTTTAATTTATTTTTATTATTCTTCACTGTAATCAACTGATTCAGAATTTTCTTCAGTATCTTCATCACTTTTTAGTTCATCTGGAGTGTCTTTCTTTTCTGCTTTATTTATTAAACGAGAAAAAGCGATTAATAGATTCTTTGCGTTTTCAAGAGGTAATTCGCCACTTGCTGTTTTTTCCATAAAAAGAGCAGCTGACTCAGGAGCATCAAGACCGGATAACCGTCCAGCCCTTGTAACGGCCTGAGCAATCAGAGCATCACCAGACTTTGCTGAAAATGTTGAACTTTCCAGTTCAATTAGAACTTTTGATTTTACTCTTCGTAGTTCCTCCCAATAATTAGAGGCGCCTTCTTTTATTTCAGATTTGGCAGTGAAATAGGCAACCTTGTTGAGCCATTTCCCTAATGCCCTGGCTGACGATACGATTTTTGGATCGATTTTTTCCATTTTAATAAAGTATGTGTTAAACAATATTGTTACCCCGTTTGGGTATTCTGCCCGAAAAGCCAGAAAATCCTTAAATGCTGCATGATTAAATAATTGAAGAAAACGGCTTGTGAATAAATCAAATTTTTGATATTCACTATTAGTGTTTGTTCTTTTATCCTGATTATAAAGTTTAGAATAATAGAGACTGTCAATAATTGACCGAAGTTTGCCTTCTTTTGCCAAATCAATAACATAATGATTGAAAGTAAAGGTTGTTGCTCCCCCATATTTGATAAGATACATTGTTGTATCCTTTAAACTTTCTAGTACGGATTTTGCTTGTTCAGAATATTGAGATTGTTTGGCAAATTCTCCAATTGTTCCCAGAAGAGCAACGCTACCTAATGCACTACTTTTGGGCGGATTTGGAAAGTTCCCTTTAAAAATTAATGGTCTTTTTGCCTCATATGTGATTTTTTCATCGCTTCCTTTTCCAGATGTAGTCGCACTAATATTACCATACATTAAATCATTGGCAGTTTCAGATTTTAGCATCCATTTAAAAATACGCACGAAATTTTTCAATTTATCAATCGGTAAATCAGGAATTATACATACATTAAACATTTCTGGCATTCCTTTTTTCTTATCAATTCGATATTGAAGACACGGTTTGCTTGGAGTTAATGTTGTTACAGCACTTAATCCCTGCTCTAATATTGAAACCTTTGGATTACCTCTTCCAATATTCCCTTTAATAGAGAAACTAAGATATTCACCAGCGACAGGAGCTACAGACATTGATATATCATCTAATTTGTTGACAGAATCTTTTGCCAACTCTGACAATAGGGCATTTCCTTCTTTCCAGATATATCTAGAAGATTTATCTGTAGACATCACATTGGGGGCAAGAAACAAACCTTTTTTGGGGTTTCCTTTTTCAATTCGAACGAAATCAAACTTTACTTTATCTTTCCCATCAATTGCCTGCACTGGTTGAAGTCGGAATGAATTAAGTCCCTTTTCAATTTCTGTAATAATTTGTGCAGATGTGATTTTGTCACAATCATTCAAATCATTTTCATACATAATCAATGCCTGAGCGTATCTAATATAAGGATGAACAGCTATCATAGTTCTTTAAAATTTAAGTTAACCCACCCTTCGCTATTCCCCAAATACCCCAGATTATCAGTCATTAGTCGTTCATTCAAAATCTTATATAAGTTTTGATCTATTTTTATCTGAATTTCATAGTTACCCTTTGCAAAAAGATATTCCCGTTTCGTTGGTGTAGAATAATACTGTGGAAACTCTTCAATATGTTCTTTAAAAAATGTTTCCAAAGCTTTATCATCTACTTGTCTGGGATTTTTTTTACTTCGTTTCAGTTCTCTTTTTAGCGGGATTAGATTACAGCTAATATTGAATGTTCCTTTGGGATGGGACACTGCATCAGATCTTCTATAAGCTTTACTCCATAAATCGTCATAAAAATTTGTAATAGGAGTTAACTGGAGCCCAATTTCAAAATATTCCATTAGTAATGGAACATAAGTTGAACCCTTTGTGCGATCTATAAACTTTAATTGAGGGTTTTTCTTTGCCTGCTTTCTTCTCAATTCAGCAAGTTCTCCGATTATTACTTTTCGGTCAGCTAAATCAAAATGCCAACCCAAAATGTTTTCAAAAAGACCACACAGCATTTTTTTATCTGGACTTTTCAACGTTTTATAATAAGAACCAGGTAACTCACTTACCATAGAAAGAGGAGCTAGAGGTTCAATTTCCAAAACAACATTAATATTACGTTCAGGAATTTTTTCAAGAATGGATAAATTCAAACTACTCATATTCTCTTTTATTACTATTATCTTAATATTCTCATATTAACCTATACCTCCACCCACCCGAACCCCATCGAATTCTTTTCACCGAATCCGGCTGATTGGATCAAATGATGAATTTCAGCAGGGGCGTTAAGAGAGAACTCGTATAAAAAGCCTCTTACCCTGCTTTCCTCCCTTGTAAACGGTTTTATTGTAACAAGTTTCGATTTCGGAGTCTTACCCGGTTCAGGAATAAAACCAATATTTTCTGATAATTCATTCAATCCGTGCGTGACTTTCACTTTCTGAACCAGGTTGTTTTTTACCATCTCAAAATAACCTTCGTCATCAGGTGAAAGATACCGGGAATACTTGCCTTCTTTGTAATGATAACTTATGACTATTGGAGAAAGAGCTTTGTACTTTACAATGCCTTTATGATTTCCTTCATGCAAACGCTCAACCCGGGTAACTGCAAGATCGAGACCATTGAACTTGTCACCGATATATACTTCCTGATCAACGAAAAGACCCTCGATAAAGTGCCCGGCAGCTTCAGGTATAAAGAACGAGATCATCATTGAAAGACTGTCTGATCTGATCTCAAACAATGCTCTCTCCTTCCATAAAACATGTTTTTCGAAAGAAAGCGGAGAATAACAGAATAGCTTGAACCGTTTGTTTCCATCAGTATATCCTTCAGAATGCAAAAAACGGGAGAATTCCCTGTCTGCCTTTCCTATTACTTTATATATCCAGGCACTCAGGTAATACTGATAATCCATAGGGAGCATTCGTTGCCTCCCGTCACGATTGAATGTTATCCTGAACCTCATTTATAACCTGATTGTATTTCGATAATTGCCTATTATATAATTATTTAAAGGTCGGATGGAACCACACATGATTGACAATTACATTAATACGTGCATATGTATTTGATATATGTGGGTTTCATGCTTAAAATAATACATTTACAGCTAAAACAGATCGAAAACCAAATATAAACAATCAGACTTACGAAATGACGAAGTCCCTCTTATTTTTCTTTTTCGGTTCGGACAGGTATTCATAGCCAAGCTCTTTAAATGCTTCTTTGTTTTTTATTGTGTGGTAAGAAACACAAAGAATCTTGCGGCCTATCGCTATTAGTTCTCTTTTCTTGCCACGTCTGCCCACCATGCTTTCGTATTTTGCCTTATAATAGAATTTTTGGTACCTGTAGTTCCCAATGCCATTTCGCCAAGTGTTGCTTTTAAATGTTTCTTCCCTTGCCGTGTTCTTGAACTCTTCTTTGCCAACGCTCACATTATTACCGGGACACATGCCTGAGTGTAATGCCAAATTATGCTCACCGGGAAAAACATCCATATCAACGCCTATTTCTGCCACATTACCTATAGCTCTTTCTTCCCCTATTCAGGGAATAGTATGGAGCAGTTCTGTTTCTATTTTAAAGTCTCTGATGTACCCTTCTATTTAAGTTCGACATTAAAAGTCAGATGTATCATCAAAATTAATCCTTTAAATTGTGCATGTCAATACTCCCCTCGGAATGAACGACATGTATTTTGCACAAACAACAGAAAACCGGCATGAACTGCATGTTTCTGGCATAAAGAACATGCTTTTGGCATCTCCTGCACCTTTCATAAATGGCAGGGAAACCGCGGCAGTATGTTGCAGATTATTACACGGCCTTTACTCCAATACCTTCTTACACGCCACGATATCGCCCGAGCTGTATTCAGAATATTACACGGTCTTTACTCCAATACCCTTCAGCAACTGCACCGAAGCCGCGGCAGTATGTTGCAGAATATTATCTTTGGCTGCATTATGTTGAATAAGCCGACTATTTTTGTCAGCAAACAACCAATGATGAAAAACCAGACCACATCTGCCTCTGTCAGAACAGGATTAGTAATCCTTCTGGCACTATTCCCGCTTATTGCTACCGGACAATTAATAAAGGATATTGACCCTGACGGTCCCGGCTACGCCGAAAACTGCACCTGCATAATGGTTGGCCGGCTGGCCTCAACCGACGGCTCCGTCATGACCTCGCACTCCTGCGACGGCAGGTACCGCACATGGCTCGAGATGGTGCCGGCAATGACCTTCGCAAGAGATACCGTTCATGCTGTCTACCGGGGAACAATGCAGACCGAGGAGGCATGGGACATGACCAACCTGACACGCAAGGGCGAAATCCCACAGGTGAAATCCACATACGCATATCTCAACACGGCATATCCATGCCTCAACGAGAAGCAGCTCGCCATGGGCGAAACAACCATTTACGGAAAGAGGGAACTGATAAACCAGGAGGGCCTCTTCGTGATAGAGGAGCTTGAGAGGATCGCGCTTCAGCGCTGTACAACGGCACGCCAGGCAATAGCCCTCATAGGTTTGCTTGCCGAGCAGTATGGTTACGGTGATCTGGCCGAATGCCTCACCATAGCTGACCCGAAAGAGGTGTGGCAGCTCGAGATAGCCGGCTCGGGACCGGGCAAACCCTCGGCACTGTGGGTGGCGCAGAGAATTCCTGATGAACATGTAGGCATTGCTGCCAACATACCAAGAATCTCAGATGTCAACTTCAGGGACAGTGATAACTTCATGACCTCAACCGACCTCCGGAAAAAGGCAAAAGAGCTCGGTTACTGGGACGGAAAGGAGCCGTTCAAGTTCTACAGGGTGATCGGCACGGGCAAACCGTACGCCATCCGCGAATTCTTCGTACTGAGCTCACTTGCACCAGAACTTAACCTGACTATGGAGATGGAAGAACTCCCCTTCTCCGTCAAGCCTGAGAAAAAGCTCTCCGCCAGTGACGTTATGGCGCTCTTCCGCGAAACCTACGAAGGTACACCCTATGACATGACCAGGAACCTGATGGTTACCGTACGGAAAAAAGATGAAGCCGGCAACGAGATAACTGAAATGGTGAAGTCGCCGGCCATCAGCAACTGGATGAACAATGACGTACGCACCCTGATCAATGAGCTCAAGCCCGGTACCATTGACAGGCAGCGCACCATTGCCATCGCAGGCTGCTCCTACTCGCACGTGATACAGTGCCGTGTGTGGCTGCCTGATGAAGTTGGCGCAGTGGCATGGTTCTCATTTGACAATCCCGGGCAGAGTCCACGCATACCAATCTTCTCAGGGATAATCTCTCTGCCGAAGAGCTTCAGCATCTGCGGGCAGCACCGCTACCGTGAAGATGCCGCCCTCTGGGCCTTCCGCGAAGCCAACAGGCTCTCGATGATTAACTGGGAGCGTGGCCGCAAGCTAATAGAGCCGGCAGTAGCTGAACTGGAGAATAAAGCGCTGACGGAACTGCCCGGACTGGAGGAGAGAGTAAAGATCATGGTTAAGGAGGGCAGGAATGAAGAAGCCAGGAAAGTGGTGACAGAATACTCAAATGCCTTCGCTTATGGTGCCATGAACAGGTGGCAGGAACTGAAAAGAGAACTCTGGCAGATGTTCGGCAGAGGTTTCTGATCATAATACCCCCTGCCCTGAACTTATCATATTCCGAATTGTTAACTTTAGACAATTTTCAATGGAAATGGGTTCAGGCATAGCCTCAATTCTTGACAAGAAAGCCCTTGACAGGGATGACATCATTGCACTTCTTCAGTGCGGCGAGGATGAGGCTCCCCTTCTATACCGGCGGGCAGCAGCCGTCAGGGACCACTACGTGGGCAGCCATGTTTACCTGCGCGGACTCATTGAATATTCAAACATCTGCAGGAAAAACTGCCTCTATTGCGGCGTCAGGCGTGACAATCTCAGGATAGAAAGGTACACTATGACACGGGAAGAGGTTCTTGAGGCAGCCATGACTGCCTTCAATCTCAAACTCGGGTCAATTGCCATCCAGTCAGGAGAGAACTCCTCCGGAGCATTTATTGACACCATTGAAGAGCTTATATCCACAATACGCAGGATGACTGACAATAAGCTCGGTATTACGCTCTCTCTAGGCGAGCAGAGCAGGGAGACCTACAGGAGATGGTATGACGCGGGCGCACACCGTTACCTGCTGAGGATAGAGACATCAAACCAGTCCCTCTACCGGAAGCTGCATCCTGACGATGAGATGCACAGGTACCAGAGAAGACTTGAATGCCTGAAGGCGATTCAGGATACCGGGTACCAGACAGGTACCGGTGTGATGATAGGGCTGCCGTACCAGACTATGGGTGATCTGGCTGATGATATCATCTTCATGCGCGATTTTGACATTGACATGTGCGGGATGGGACCGTATATAGAGCATTCAGACACCCCGCTGGGGGAAAGGGGAACCGACCATCGCCTCCTGAAGGAACGCTTCAACCTCTCTCTCAGGATGATAGCAATACTCAGGATTGTCATGAGGGATATCAATATCGTTGCTTCAACGGCCATGCAGACCATTGATCCGGCAGGCCGTGAAAAGGCTGTTTCCTGCGGAGCCAACGTGGTTATGCCGAACCTCACCCCTGCCAGGTACAGGGAGGGATACCGGATTTATGAGGGCAAGCCGGGCTACAACGAGGTGAATGAATCAAACGTCAGCGGCCTGAACCCCGATCTGATACCCGGAATCACCATCGGGCTGGGGATATGGGGTGACACACCCCATTACGGCAGGAGGCTGGGCAGAAAAAAATGATTATGCTGCAGAACAAGGTTCTGCCATAACAACCAATCCTCTTTTTTCCGAAATTGCTCACACTACTCAAACCTGACATGATGAAAAAAACAGCCCTTTCATCAGTGATCATCCTTGTGTCACTGATCAGTTTCGGCCAGGAGAAGCTCACCCTTGATTACTACATGCCTGCAGGCATGACTTTTGACAGCAGCATACCGGTGCCGGGGTCCATCGGTCATGAGGTGGGCGAATGGCATGTCACCCATGACAAGCTGGCCGGTTACATGAAGCTTCTTGGCGACCTCTCCGGCAGGGCAGTATGGGAAGATTACGGCAAAAGCTGGGAAGGGAGGCCGCTCGGGCAGCTGATCATCACATCGGAGAAGAACATGGCCCGTCTCGAAGAGATCAGGCTCGAGCACCTGAAACTATCAGATCCTTCAGTCTCAAAGAGTGTCACCACTGCAGACATGCCGCTTATCATCAAGCTTGGTTACGGCGTGCATGGCAACGAGTCAAGCTCATCCAATGCTTCAATACTTACAGCCTACTACCTCGTTGCCGGCAGGGGACCGCAGATAGACGAAATACTTGACAAATGCGTCATACTTATCGATCCGTCACTCAATCCTGACGGTTTGCAGCGTCACTCTGCCTGGGTGAACATGAACCGCGGGATGACGCTCGCCACCGACCCTTCCGGGAGGGAGTTCAATGAGCCATGGCCCGGAGGGCGAACCAACCACTACTGGTTTGACCTGAACCGCGACTACCTGATGCTTCAGCACCCCGAGAGTGTGGGGCGCGTGGAGGCTTTCTACCGCTGGATGCCCAACATAAACACTGACCATCATGAGATGGGTGCCTCAGCCACCTTCTTCTTCCAGCCGGGCGTGCAGTCGCGCAACAACCCGGTGGTCCCGCCTGACAACCAGACACTGACGACCGGGATAGGCAGTTACCATGCAAAGTATCTTGATTCCATCGGAAGCCTCTATTATACCGGCGAGAGCTTTGACGACTATTACCTGGGCAAAGGCTCATCCTACCCTGATGCTCACGGGTCAATAGGTATCCTCTTCGAGCAGGCCGGCACAAAGGGTCACCTGCGCGAAGTACCGGGCGGAGTTCTCTCCTTCCCCTTTGCAATCAGGAACCAGTTTGTAGTATCACTATCCACCATAGAGGCAGGGATGAATATGAGGGTAAAACTGCTTGACATGCAGCGCGAGTTCTATCTCTCAGCTCTCAGGGAGGCTGACGCCTCACCGGTAAAAGGTTACCTGTTCAGTGCCGGTGCCGACCCCGGAGGGTGTGCACGCTTTATAGAAAACCTTCTCAGGCACAGGATCGAGGTTTACAGATGCGGCCGCCAGATAACCAAAAACGGCATCACCTATAGCCCGGAAAACAGTTATTTTGTTCCGGCCAGACAGAAGGAGTACCGTTTTGTCAGGGCGCTGTTTGAAACTGTAAAGACTTTTTCTGACACCGTGTTTTATGACATTTCCACCTGGGTAATGCCGATGGCTTTCAACCTGAGCTATACCCCCCTTGGCAGCGCTGAGACAACAGGCATAGCCGGCGGGAGGGTGACCTCTCCGCCATTCCCTGACGGGGCTGTAAAAGGTACCGAAAAAGATTATGCATGGCTCTTTGAATGGAGTGACACCTATGCCCCCGGGGCGCTTTACATGTTACAGAGCGCAGGCTTTACCGCACGGGTGGCCACAGCCACTTTCACGGCTTTACTGAGTGACGGCAGCAGGAAGCAGTTTGGTTACGGCACCATAATGGTTCATAAGGGAGATAAGCCGGTTTCTGACGGTTCGCTCATGAAGTTCCTCAGCGCAGTGGCGAAGGAGTGCGGCATAACCGTGTACGGCGTCTCCACCGGACTCACCCCCGCTGGCATGGACCTTGGCAGCGGCGGCTTCGCGGTGCTGTCAAGACCTTCGGTGATGCTGGTAATCGATGATGGGACACCTGCCGACGATGCCGGTGAAATCTGGCACCTTCTTGACACACGCTACAGCATGCCTGTGACACTGATCTCCCCGTCAAGAATGGGTACGGCCAACCTTGGCAGATACAACGTCATCATCATAGCAGGGAATCCGTCAATCTCATCTTTGGCAGTGGACCGCCTGCGCGAATGGAACCGTTCCGGCGGAACCCTGATTGGTTACAGGGGCGGGAACAGATGGCTGGCCGACAACGGCTTTGCCCAGACAACCTACGCAGAAAGTGCTGCCACACCACCTGGTCTCTCTGCAAGGTATGCCGACAGGGGAATGGAGAGGGCGATACATACAGTTCCTGGAACGATCTTCAATGCTGTCATTGACTCTACTCACCCGCTCTGTTACGGATACACCGGCACCCATCTGCCGGTATTCAAAACCGATGCATCAGCGGTGAAGATCACAGGCAGCAGTTATAACACACCGGTGAAATATACAGCTGACCCGCTGCTGAGCGGATACTGCTCAAAAGAAAACCAGGAGCGCATTGCAGGCAGTGCGGTTGTGTCGGTTCATCCGGGACCGGGAAGGGTTATTTCGATATATGACGACACCAACTTCAGGGCCATCTGGTATGGCACCTCGAAACTTTTTGTCAACGCTGTCTTTTTCGGACAGATACTCAGATAGGGACACCGCTCTGTAAAGGAGTCTGCTCTCTCAGGCAGGAAAACATATCCTGCCTATTGCCAGCTCCTCTATTTCGCGAAGCGAGCGCTCAAGGGAAAGAAACTGGTTCCTGTTGCCTGCAAGTTCAAGGATGATCAGTCCGGCCGGTTCCCCGTAGTAAACCTCATTGACACCCAGTCTGGTGCGGATAACACATCCGTAGGTGGTCAGCAGCGCCTGTACCGTGGGGCCAAGATCGTTTCTCCCGGGAACCATAATCCCGATAATGGTGGTGCCCTCACACTCCAGGGGAGCATCTGACAGGCCGTGAGAGAATACCATCTCCCTGACAAACAGCCCCTCGATTCCCTTCAGCTTCGCAACCAGATTCCCGCAGTCATCAACATTTCCTGCAAGGTGTATTACCATAAATCCTTCGCGGCTGCACAGCTCATCGTTCAGTTCGTGAAACCCGAGCCTGGTGCTTATAACAGAAGAGTGCTCAGAGAGTACCTTCTGAACAAGTCCTGCCTCCTTGATCCTGTCAGTGATCTTTATGCCTATTACTCTGACCATGATAGTGTATTTTAGTAGTAAAGGTCTCTCTCCCCGTTCCTGATACGCTCAATCTTTTTCCTTATGCTCTGCTTCATCCCCTCATCAAGGGTGGCAATGTTCTTTTCGATGGCTTGCCATCCCTTCTCTGCCAGCCCGGGCGAAGCGTAGTCAACAATGTATTCTGAGAGCGTAAGAATGGCATTGGGTGTACAATACCTCTTGATAAAGCCGGGCACCGAGAACTCCATAAAGTGCTCGCCGGTACGGCCCAGGCGATAGCATGCCGTGCAGAACGACGGGATGTAGTCATTGTCTATCAGCTCATTGATAATACTTGCCAGTGATCTGTCATCATTGATCCTGAACTGCTCGCGGTTAAGGTTCTGCTCCTCATTCTTTGAGTCTGAGTAACTGCCCAGTTCAAGCCTGGTTCCTCCGTCTATCTGTGACACCCCGAAAGCCATAGCTTCGGAACGGACTTCAGGAGCCTCCCTGGCAGTTAGTATCAGTCCGGTATAAGGCACTGCAAGCCGGAGAATGGCTATAAGCTTCTTGAAGTCGTCATCACTGGTGAAGTACTTATCGGTGATGTTCAGTGACGAGGCATCCTTTATACGCGGGAAGGAGATGGTATGGGGGCCTACATTATAGCAGGCTTCCAGGTGATTGGTATGCCTTACCAGGCCCATCACCTCGAACCGCCAGTCATAGAGGCCGAACAGGGCGCCTATGCCCACATCGTCAATTCCTGCCTCCTGGGCTCTGTCGAGAGCTGTCAGACGCCATTCATAATCCTTTTTCTTTCCGCCGAGGTGGTACCATTTGTATGCCTCAGGGTCATAGGTCTCCTGGAATATCTGGTATGTACCTATCCCTGCCCGGCCCACGGTACGGAACCCGTCAATGTCAAGCGGTGCAGCGTTGATGTTCACCCTGCGTATCTCACCACGGCCTTTCTTGACTCCGTAAACCAGCCGTACCGTATGTGCAATATACTCCGCGCCATACTCCGGGTGCTCACCGTAAACGAGAATCAGCCTCTTCTGACCGTTATCCTCCAGTGCTTCAACCTCTGCAATGATCTCGTTATCGGTAAGGGTCTTGCGCTTTGCCTCCCTGTTGGAGGTTCTGAAACCACAGTACTGGCAGTTGTTGGTGCACTTGTTTCCTATGTAAAGGGGTGCAAACAACACTATCCTGTTGCCATAGACTTTTTTCTTCAGCTCGCGCGCACCCTCCTTTATCTCCTCCACCAGGTCGCCTTCGGCGTTGATAAGTACAGCTGTCTCAGCCAGGGTGAGACGCTCCTTGGAAAGCGACTTTGCTATCACCTCCCTGACCCTTACGGCATCAGCCTTGT
>Ga0208458_1001595_pt1 | contig 18450 bp, 10 predicted proteins | sample AD_UKC085_MetaG_FD_184432 | JGI IMG/M metagenome (GOLD analysis project Ga0208458, IMG submission 184432) | Active sludge microbial communities of municipal wastewater-treating anaerobic digesters from USA - AD_UKC085_MetaG (SPAdes) (version 2) | ecosystem: Engineered > Bioreactor > Anaerobic >... | reverse complement strand
ATCGTTGTGAGAGATATAGCGGCAGCTACCGCAGAAACCTGCTCTTGCCGGAAAACTCCGACCTCGCAAAGATCTCTGCCAAGATGGAGGACGGCGTGCTGCGTCTGGTCATTCCCAAGAAAGAGCCAAGCCCCCAGAAAGAAATCGTCATTGAATAAAGACCGGATCAAGGTCAAAACCATAGGTGCGGGATTAGCTTCCGCGCCTTTTCTTTTGCCATCCGTGCATAACCCGATAAACGCCAATACAAGGTGTATCTGCCAATCTTAATCCGTAGCTCACATCCCCCGTTTTTCAAACAAGGCAAGATTAGTTGTTAATTTTCCTGTTACACTCCATTGAAAGAATTGATTTTATATCGTGTTACAGTACAGAAGAATACTTCAACCAGTAGTGTCAGCCAATAATAGACGAAGTCATAGAGATTTCTCTATGTTTTGTTAGTATAGGACATGATGCTTGGAAATGCCTGCAGATAGTGATAGAATACTATAGCACTGTATCCTCAGGAATAACTTTCAAAATATCGGGGGTGAGGGATGCGTGAAACGAAAAAACTTGACACGATTTGATCTCAGGTTTTCATAGTCCCGTTTTTTGAACACAAAGCTGTGTAAGAGACTCAAAGCGTGATAAAACCTCGATCCATTCTGGGTGGAATTGATCTCAACAAGATAGAGATGTCCTTCTGGAGATTTGGACTCGGGTTGGTTTTAACTGTATGGTGATCAATTAGTAAGTAGATAAGGAGCAATTTCCCGCGTGGTTTCACACGATGGTTTTTGGGACGGTTCGCTGGGGAAAGGAAGATGTGTAATTATCAGGTGTTTGTAAGCCGCCACTGCGATGCAGTCACAGGCTGGGATGCGGTGATCACGGGATGAGCGACAGTAGTTTTAGGCTGGTTCAATCATGGAAGCACAGGCGATTTGTGGTAGAAATTCCACTTCCCCCGATCGGGCACCACTCAGGTAGATAATCCAAACTCAAAGGAGTGAATTATATGTTTCAAAAAGAATCAGATCAGATTTCTAATCCAAACGGAGATATGGAACAGGAAGAGCCGATCTCGGAGCCTGAAGTGCTCCAGGACAAGGAGAGTGAGCCGGCGGACTTGGAAACTCCACTTGAGGTGGAGATTCCAGAGTCGGAAGCCCCGCCTTCTCCAGATGAAGAAGAACCCGTGGCCCCAGTGCCACCCATAGAAAGTGTTCTTTCCAGCCTGATTCAGCCGCTGGAGGAAAACATAACGGCTTTGAAAGTAAAATTGGGTGTTTTGAGCGATAAGCTGGAAAACAAGATCGTTATTGATGATATACGGGACAGGACGATTGACAGACTGCACAGCGAACTGATGGCGTGTAGGGAGGATCAGCTCTTCAAAGCCATGAAGCCCCTGATCAACGGCATCATAGATGTGGCAGACGATCTGAGATCTGTAATCCTGAATCGACCGGAAGACGAAGTAGCAGGCCAGTTGGGGCATTTCCGCACGATGTTACACGATGCGCTGGCATGGGTGGATGTGAGTGCCTACAATTCACAAAACCAGGCTTTTGATGCTTCCCGTCACAGCAGCGTGAAGACAGAAGTCACGGATAATCCTGACTTGGACAAGGTAATTGCACACTCCATGTTGACCGGCTATTTGCACAACGAAACTATCCTGCGTAAAGAAAAAGTGTGTGTTTACAAGTATGAGCCTCCGGCTGAAACAGAATCCCAAGCGGAGAAGCTTATGTCAGAAACTACAAATAACAAACAATTCCAATAAAGCGAGGAGTACAACATGACAGAACCTATTATTGGCATCGACTTGGGCACAACCTATTCCTGTGTGGCCTATATTGACGAATTTGGCAAGCCAGTGGTTTTGAAAAACCTGGACAATGAATCTACAACCCCATCGGTGGTGGCTTTTGATCCTGACGAAGAGCAGCCTTTGGTGGGCCAGATAGCCAAGGACCAGAAGGAAATGCTGGAAAAGGATTTAGTAGTGGACTTCATCAAGCGCCAGATGGGCGACCCCAACTGGAGAAAAGAGATCAAGGGCAAAATCTACAGCCCACAGGAGATATCAGCGATCATCCTGAAAAAGTTGGTGCAGGATGCCTCAGCCGTTCTGGGCCAGGAGATCAAGAGGGTGGTGGTGACCCATCCGGCTTATTATGATATCCCGCAGAAATCAGCGGTGATAGAAGCCGGCCAGATTGCCGGGCTTTCCGGTTACATTGCCATGGATGCCGGTAGTGCTGGCTATGTGCCTGTGAACCTGATCCCGGAACCCACAGCCGCAGCCTTTTATTATGGCGTGAAGAACAAGGATAAGGATCAGACAGTGCTGGTCTACGACTTGGGGGGAGGCACCTTTGACGTAACCGTACTCAAGATCAGTAATAAAGAGATCGAAACGGTCTGCGTGAAAGGTGACCATTCTCTGGGGGGAAAGGACTGGGACGACGAGATTATAAGGTTTTGTCTGCATAGCAAAGGTATCGATGAGCAGGAGTTCACTCAGGATTCCGTTTCACATGGCGCGTTGCAGTTGAGGGCGGAAAAGAATAAGAAGTTTCTGAGCACCAAACAATCGACTCCAATCAATTTCTCGTATCAGGGCAATAATCATCGAGTAGAACTGAGTCTTGAGGAATTCAACCGCATTACCAGCCACTTGCTGGAACAGACGATCAACCTTTGCCGAGAAGTTCAGGAGCTGGCAGCACAGAAGGGTTGTTCCCATATAGATAGGATCCTGCTTGTGGGCGGGTCTACCCGGATGAAACAGATCCAGGATCGGCTGAAAGAGATTTACCCTGACATCCCCATCGAATATCACGAGCCTGATGAGGCGGTGGCAAAGGGTGCAGCGGTTTATGCTAATTTGCTGATGATGAAAGAAACCTTCCAGCGCTTGTTTAAGGAGCGTTTCGGCCACGATTATAACGATAATAATTCAGAGGATAGGCATAATGCGGAAAATGATCCGGAACTCAAACAGATGCTGATTGAAGTCTTTGGGGATAGGGCAGTAGACATGCTGCCGACCAAGACCATAAAACTGACCAATGTTACCAGTAAGGCCTTCGGGATCAAGTGTATCACTAAAGAGGGCGATAGATTCAAGTCCATAATACCCGCCCAGTCCAAACTTCCGGCAGAGAACACAGAGCCTTTTGGAACGGCTGAAGACTTTCAGGAAAATGCTGAGATTCTGGTGATGGAAACCGATCTGACTGAAACACTTGTGAACCTGGATTACTGTAGCAAGGTTTCCGAGAGTAGCCTCCATCTGCCAGCCGGGTTGCCGAAAAATACTGAAATCAAGGTAACCTTCAGGATCAATGAGCAGGGGATGCTCTACTACCGCGCTGTGCATGAGCCTTCGGGAAGAATGGTGGAAGGCGAGATCACCGTGGCAGGATCGCTAACCAAGCAAGAACTCGAAAAAAGCATTAGTAGAACAAGTGGATTGAGGATTCAATGATTAAAGGAATTGGGATAGATTTGGGAACTACCAACAGTGCACTGGCCTGTGTAGGCCCAAACGATGAAGTATTTTGCGTGAAGAACGCGGAAGGCAAGACCTGCACTCCATCTGCCGTTACCTATTACAACGGTGAATACATTGTTGGCGAGAGCGCCCTGAACGTGGTGGACAAGGACTTGGTGGCCTCCTACTTCAAGCCGAACATGGGCGACCCAAATTATGTTGTTTCACTGGGGAACCGGAGCCTAGGAGCAATCGAGCTCTCAGGTATGGTCCTCAAGAAACTCAAGGAAGATGCCGAGGCTTATCTCGGTCAGGCTGTGACTCAGGCGGTGATAACCGTCCCCGCCTATTTCACTGCCCCACACCGGGATGCCACCATTGCGGCCGCCAAACTTGCAGGCCTTCAGGTTCAGAAACTGATCAACGAGCCCACTGCCGCCGCAGTTCATTACGGAGTGAACAAAGGGGCCAACCAAGGCTACTTTTTGGTCTACGACCTGGGTGGAGGCACTTTTGACGTGAGCCTGATCAAATTGGAGCATCAGGCGATAAAAGTGATCGCTTCCCGGGGTGATTACAATCTTGGCGGGGCAAACTGGCGCGATGTAATCGCGCAATTTGTTGCTGAATCCATCACTTCCGAGGGAGGCCCGGATATAAGCAATGACCTCAGCCTGGCAAGGGAAATAGCCTTCAAAGCCGAAAAGGCGAAGATCGCACTTTCAACCATGCGCCAGGCAAGCATTTCTGCTTATATCGGTGGCAGCCAGCGAAAGTATGTTATCACCCGCGAGGACTTTGAAAAAATGACCCACTACCTGATGGCACAAACCCTGAACCTGATCGAGGACCTGCTGCGGGAAACAGGAGTCAGTGCAGCTAAGCTCAATCAGATTCTGCTGGTGGGAGGCTCCTGTCGCATGCCCATGGTGGCGGAAACGCTCAGGAGAACCTTTGGCATTGAGGTTCGCAGTTGTGCCAACCTTGATGAAGTGGTAGCCTGCGGTGCAGCTTTGGATTCTGCCAGTAACTTGGATAAGATTGACGGAACCACGGGATTCAGAGGACAACTTCGCTCCGTTCAGGATGTGACTGGTCACAGTCTGGGATTGATTGCCACAGACGAAGAACGCACCAAGTGGGTAAACTCCATCCTAATCCGTAAGGATTCCGTGATTCCGGCTGCTCAGACCGAACCTTTCGAGCTGATGACCCCAAGGGAGGAGAATAACATGGACATCTATCTCACTCAAGGTGAGGAACGGAACCCCAAAAACTGCACCGTGGTAGCGCGCTACGAAGTCAGCAGCATCCCCAAAGGCAAAAATTCCAAACAGAAGCTGCAGATCTCCTATGGTTACAACGAAAGCGGAGTGATCGAAGTGAGTGCCAAGACCGCTGATGGCGTGGAGTTGACTGTGGTAAAACAACCTGAGATCGGTGATCTCAGTTGGCTTGACCTGCCTCCCTCCGAGGTAAAGACCTTTGTCGAGCGCAATGTGATTCTCTCGGTTGACCTTTCTGGAAGCATGAGCGGCGAACCTCTGCAAAAGTGCAAAGAAGCGGCCAAGAAGTTCATTAAACAGCTCTCTGAAAACGGCATCGGCGTCGGGTTGCTTATTTTTGCAGATACAGACGAATTGCAGTGTGGCATTTCACACGACCCTGTGCTGCTGGAGCAAACGGTGGATAAATGGAGCATCGGCATTGTCGGTATCGGAAACGTTGGGTCTCCATTCAAGACCGCTAAGGCAGAGTTTTCCAAGCATTCGGGTGAACGCTGGCTGTTAGTGCTTACCGATGGCAGGTGGGCATACCAGGATGCTGCAGTGCGGGATGCCCGAAGTTGCCATCAGGAAAAAATCATGGTGGTGGGAATTGGTTTTGGCAGTGCAGACGAGGAGTTCCTCAAGGCTATCTCCAATTCCAGTCTGGGTAGCTGTTTCATCGATTTAGATAACCTGAGCAGCAATTTCTCCAGAATTGCTACCGAGATTGGTTCCGGACGTGCCCGAGTGCGATAGTAAATGAAGAAGATGAGGACGGAACTGGGATAGGATGCGTACAAGGTCCGAGACCACAACAAGAAGGAGTGAATGGAAAACTATAACTTGATAATTGAACTTGGGGTAGACCTGATAGAGGAGTTGAGCGCGGAACAGCTCAAGAAAGAGTTGCAAGCCAAGCAAATTGAATGGTCAAAAATCAAATCCGATACCCTTGATCCCAAAGAAAGGACCCGGGCAGCGGACAATCTTAACCTCTTGGAAAAATATAAAAAGCTTCTTGAGAGCGCAAGCGAGATCAAGGCCTGTTACGAAGAGGCCAGGAATCGAACAAACAAAGCTCGCACGAAAGCTACGGAAGAACTGGAAAAAGAGATCGACTTCTACTGGAAGGGTCCCAACGAAAAGGCCCTTAACAAGCTAATTGAACGATTCACAGAGAGAGGTTTCTCCGAACAAGAGATCAGAAGCAAAGTAAAAGCCAAGGAGCCCGAGAAACCTGCTGGGCGAGGCTCTGCCAAACAAGATCTGGATCTGATGTCGTTCAACCGCTTGCACAAACAATTGGAGGCTTTTGGCAAGCCCAGCTTATTCGATTTTCTGGAGCTTCCCCAAAGCAGCAACCCCAATCGGGAACAGCTTTTGGAAGCCAGCAGGACAGCTCAGACTCTCTATCGCAGCAGGGGCAGTTCCGACCCCAGAAACGAGACTGGCAAGGATATTGCAGGCTTAGGGCTGAAGATCTGTGGTGCAGAAGACATCTTCCGTAAATACCTGGATTGGCTGAAGGACCTGCCCCTGAGGACTGAATTGGGAAATAAATTATCCAAGGGACAGGAACTAAGTGTGGAGCAGTATTTAGACCTGCTTAAGCAAGAGGAACTGCTCAAAATCGTTGGTGGAAGCATATCATCTCTCAAGGTAGCTCTGGATGGTTTTATAGCCAGCGAATCCATTGTAACCAAGTTCTGCATAGACAACCCCAATGCTACGCTCACCTGCTTCTGCCACCAAAGCGGCAAACTGTTGGATTACAAATGTCCCGCAGGCCACGTTCTATTTTACGAGTGTTCAAAATGCTGCTACTGGATGCCCAGGAACAAACTCACATGCGTTTGCGGCTTTGACTTGAAGCCCATCATAAACAGGATCAGGTCCTATGAGGTAACTCAAGACTGGGATGCCCTAAGTGAACTCATTGCGGAAGAAAAGCTGACCGATATGGACTATTTTGCCAGCGGAGAGTATAAAAAATTATTTGACAAGATGAGAGCTGGTATCAAGGGCAGGCAAGAGCGACAGAAAGTCTTGGAGCGACAATACAAGCAATTCTGCACCTATATGGACAAAGGTGACCTGAGAGGTGCCATTTCGTTGCTTAAGAAGGAGTTTGCGTCTTTCCCGGGTTTTGAGGCTTATGATGCCAAGCTTAAAGGGTTCAAGCCAGGAAAGATCAAGGTTAAGACAGTACGCGACCGCGGCACCACCCGGATCCTGGAATTGGATGTTCCCCCGGACGTCACTCACATCGGAGTGAAAATAAGTGGCCAGACAGACGTCACTCTGCGTACCACAAAGGAGGTTGGGAATATGCTGAAAATATCCGAGCAATGCTCTGGAGTGACTATCTATGGTGTCTTCAAATATGCTGATATTCAGTCGATGGGCAAGCCTACCATCCAAACTTTCGAGCCAAGAAGGCTGTGTTCCGAGATTACATTCAGCCTGGACTGGGTAAAACCGATCCTATTTGTTGGCAGGAAAAGTCTTACTGTCGAGATCCGCAATTCGGGTAAAGGGATTCTGGATATACCCAAAACCTTGGTGGTGGCTGATTTTTCCACCGCTATACCGCTCAAACCTGAGGATGGTACAGTGCTGATGGAATTCGGCCCTACGTCTCTTGCCCCTATGGAATCCCAAAGATGGGAAGTCCCTCTGGACAAGATCAAAGGATGCATCGGCGTAAACCTTTTTGCCAAGAACGATCCTCACACGAGTTATATTCCTCAGAAAGGTACAAAACAAACAAATGATTTTTAGCTGGAGTTTGGTATGAAGTGTTTTTACTGTTTCAAACCTTTCCGGCCGGAGGAACTAAGACTCCGTTGCGGAAACGGCATGTGCGTGCAGGTTGAGGACCCTGTGCATCAAGCTTATCTGGGCTCATCCATCCGCTATTTGAACAAGATTATATTTGATCAGAAGCAGGGCAGTAAATTCGAGGGGAATTGCCCTAAATGCTCCAAACCGGCCAAAACCTTAGTCTGTCCCCATTGCCATAACGAGATCCCGTTTGAAATGATCGATGCGAACATTGCAGTAGTGTCGTTGATCGGCGTGAGTGGGGTGGGCAAAACCCATTATGTGACCCTACTTTTGAAACAGGCCCTGAACAACCTGAACCGTTATGGAATCTCGGTCCGCAGATTGGGAGAGCAAACTTTCAAACGGTTGGACGAAAACTATGATAAATATCTGACCGCGGAAAACCCGTCGGTTATCCCTAGAACAGTCACTGCCCAAGCCAACACCGAGATCAGGTATCCCTGGATTATCTCACTGGACCGTAAAAGGAGGTCGCTGTTCAGCCAATCTTTCAAATCCATCTATCTGGTGATCTACGATGCGGCGGGGGAGGATTTTCTGAGCGCCGACCTGATTCATACCAACGTCGCCAGCATTTCGGAATCGGATGGCTGGATCTTTCTTCTGGACCCTCTGCAGTTTCCAGGTTTGCGAAACAGGCTGCCTCCCGACCAGTTGCCGGACGCGGTGTCTGACCAGTCTGCCGCCATCGAAAGAGCTTATAACTACGTTCGAGAAGCAACCAAAGCCAAGATCGTGAAAAAACCCGTGGCTATGACCATGACCAAAATCGATGTTCTTGAACCCAACCGCGAGGACTTCGGTTTGCCTGCCCGCATCTTTAGGCACAGGGAAAACACCGATCCCACCAAAATGCACGAGAAAGACATCACTGACGGAGACGGGATCATCAGGAGCCTTGTGACAAAATACATGGATGGAAACTTTATCACCCAGACTGACACATATTTCAAAATTGGCCGCTTCTTCGGGGTGTCAGCTTTAGGTAGTTCTCCGCAAGAGGGCATGATTGTGAATGAGTTGATGCCCCTGAGGTTGGAGGATCCGATCCTGTGGCTGCTGACAGCATTGAAAAGATGGAAATAATGAGAGGTAACATGCAACTTGATCAGATATACTATACCTCTGCCACTACTGGCATACGCGGCGGAGCGGGTTTTCAGGTGAACGCACATTCGGGAGTGCAGGAGCCTGACATCTTGAGGGAAATCGAAGCCTACGCTCTGTATTCGCCTCCTTCAAACTGTCCCCGAACGCCGGACACAGAGGAAGAGCTGGCACTTTTTCCCGTGGCCTACAAGTATCGGATTTACTGCGGACGCCGTCCTGGCTTCAGCCGCAGTAAGTATTTGGGTAAAGACTACAACAGCGTGCGCTACGGCAATTTCTTCACCCACATCCTGCTCGCTCCGGAGCATACAGACCCCAGTAACCTGCTTGATCCAGCGGTTTTGCGGGCTTTGCCTATTTGGGCAGGGCAGGCCAGTCAGCAGGTGGAAATCGACAAGCTCGATATAGGACAGGAACTTTTTAAAGCAAATTATGTGGGGGCTGAGTTGCTTTCTCATTCACGGTTTCAAGACCTGCTCAGCTTCGCTTTAGCCAGTTTGGGAGAACGGAAGGCCACTGTCATCGTGGACGATCCAGATCAGGTGGTCGCCTGGATTTCAACACTGCAGAAAGTTTTGCCTCCAAACCTGAGGAAACAGCTTTTCTACAGCACCTACGAACACAAGCCCCAGAATACAGACTTTGTGGTCTGTGGAACCACTCCGGATGCAGGTTTTGAACTCACCGAAGCCAGCTTCAATCTCAATTTCTATGTCCTTGACTTCAGTTCGAACCGCTTCTCACCTTCCCTGGAACATGGTCGTTTTGCCGATCTGATTGCCAGTTTAGGTTCTGAAGGGGATCTTTCACGGATACAGGCTTTCCTGGACTTTGCCTGCGATATGGTGGCCGAGCCAGACCCAAGCCAGTTGAATTCGCTGACTGAACTTTGGCTCTTGGTCCAAGACCAGCAACAAACATCATCCCTGCTTAGGGCGATGGAGCTGCTGCGAGAATTTGGCTGCCAGCCTTCCGAGGTTTTATCCAAGAAACTGCAACAATGGATCGAAACAACGTCCGGATTCAGCGCTGAGGAGCTCAGAGAGATCAGGGATTTCTGCCTGGATTTCGTGATCCCTGCTGAAACCGTTCCTTTCCGGAAGATAGCTTGGACCTCATCTCTGTTTCTTGCCCTTCTCCACAATTACACTGTGGCGGAACCTACTGAATTGGAGCGGCTAGCCACGCTGATGCAGGCCCAGGGTGGTGTTCTGGCTCTGGAATCCTACGACATGCATATCACGGCAATCAAGAACATTCTGGCCCGGCCTGGGGAAAATAAGTTGCCATTGCTGAAAGCCTGCTGGGAGCTCTTTCTTATGGACCATCCGGAGCTGACCGTGTATTTGGAAGCGACGTTCAGACGACTGTTTGAAGTAGGTGCAGAGGGCACTGAAACGTTTGATTTCATTTGCAAATGCGTTGAGGAACAAGTTCCCGTGGTTGAAAAAGTGCTTATCGAACTCCTCTCACGGGAAAACCTTCCTGCCCCGCTCATTTCTTTGTTGTTTAAGCTGACCAGCTACTCCGCGGCTCAAGTCTCGTTGAACGAAATAGGGCAGGCGTCCGGGAACTCTGACGTAATGAATGTCCTGGAGCTTCTAAATATCTTTTCCCGACACGATTGGGAAAACGCAGCCAAACTTTGGTGGCAGGCGAGTAGCCGGTCTCCTGCGTCAGATCGACACCGTGCCAGGTTTTGGGAACTGGCTTCCCGCCTAAAGCCCGGATGGGCGCCCCGTGCTTTTTTGAACGATGACCCCTCCCTGATATTACAGCCAGCTTTCCAAAACACTTTTTGGAAACTGATGGCCGCCTATGATCCCACTCGAGATTACGACAGGGATACCAGCCAACTATTGACGAATCTTAGGGCCTGGTGTTCCCAAGCGGAGCAAAACGGGGTAACAGACGTGCGTAATGTCTGCTGTTTCCTGCGCCACCACCACACCATCTTCACAAGCACGGAAGCCAGCCCGCTGAACGCTGTCAAAGGTATCATGGACGCAGTGCCGCAGGAACATGAATCCTGCCGGCTGCATCTGGCAACCAAGCTGATTCGGAGGCTCAACACACCCACCCGTAAAAGCTCGGATTGGGAGAGCCTGCTCACCGCGATCCAAGCCAGAATTCCTGCTGCCATCGCCCACTTTCTGAAGTCGGAAGCAACCATCGTGAAGGACTACCCCTCAGTGTTCTGGATTGGCCTTGCCCGCCTAGCAGCCAATCAAGAGACAGCTATGCAGGATCCCCTGCAAAAAGAAATCAAGCAGGCGATTAGATCCCTTTCGGCAGAAAAGCGGAACGCCATTTTCGAAAAAGTACAGGACAAGCCGGAACTGGCGGCGTACTTTGGAGATAAAACCAAAGCTTCCCTGATAAACAGAATCAAGCGTATCTTCGGCTTAGGCCGGAAATGAGGTGCGAATGGAAATTATTGCGGTCATAGTCATCGTCTATTTGCTCTATTTATTACTAAAATGGCTATTCAAAACCTATATGGTGGCCTTTAACTACTATTATCAGAACTTGGCAGGTCCCTTATTCCTCATCATCAGTGGAATTGTGGTGATATTTGTTCTGATCTCGTTCATAAGGGCTTACCATGAGGTGCTTTCGCGTAAAATGGTGAAATACCGGCCCCTACCTGACAAGGCCGAGCCGGCTTATAAGAGCTATTTTTACGATCAGGGTTTCAAGGACTACCGTTCTATAATCAAAAGGGCCTGGGCACTTGCAATAGTGGGGACCCTGAAATGGGGCTGGGACCTTTTTCTGAAACAGCTTCATGCTGGCGTACTCGCCTGGATCTTTTTGCCTCTGACCTTGCCTCTTTTTCTGGCCTTGGTCACTGGAGTCTTGTTCAGCCTTGTTCCTTTCTTCCTGGTGAGCATCATCCATACGCTGATCCTCTCTCTCTCGTTGCTTTGCGTATGGCTTGCAGCCCTTTTCCTGAACATCGTGGAATTCGTTTCAACGCTTTGGCGCAGCCTGCATTATGTGTGCCCTCACAATGACTGCTATGAGCGGGTGAGACTTCCGGTATTCATCTGCCCTGCCTGCGGGGCTGAACACCGTAAACTGGTTCCCGGGAAATATGGGGTTTTTAAAAGGAAGTGCCGGTGCGGGAAAAAACTGCCAACTAGCTCTCTAAATGGACGCAAAAAACTGCCGATGATTTGCTCCAATAAAAACTGCGGCAGACCCCTGCACAATTCCATTGGTTCTGCCCCTAGCTTCCATTTTGCCCTTTTGGGTGAACCTTCCAGCGGTAAAACCAGCTATCTCTACGCTTTGCTCTACGATATGCTGGAAACCAGCAAAATCAGATGGTTTGAAATTAACAACGACAAAAGCAAAGAGATTTACAAAACCTTCAGCAATGAATACAAGGCTGGCATCCCTCCGTTGAAAACAGTTCAGAAACTGCCTGATTCGCTGATCCTGAAATCCAAGGCTGAAGTTGGGGAAGGTCTCTTCTATTTCTATGACCCCGCAGGGGAGTTTTATCTCTCGGACGCAGATACCGTAAGCAAGGGTTCTTACCAGCGATACTTAGACGGCATCTTTTTCGTTGTTGATCCTTTCAGCCTGCCGCCTATCCGCGCCAGGTGCTCCCAACACGATCTCGAACATGCTGGTGCGTCAGCGGGAGAGCATCTCACAGTCTATGAACGCCTGGTGAACTATCTACTCTCCACATATAGCGACAAGATCCTGAACAAGGTACCGGTAAGCGTCATTATCACCAAAGCTGAGATGATCCATAACAATCCCGCACTGAGCTCGCCCATCTTCAACTACACAGAAGCAGAGTTGGCTAATTGGTTGAAAAAGAATGGACTGGAACCGCAGATCACCTCGTTTGGAGTGCACTTCAACCCTGAACGGGTAAAGTATTTCGCCGTTAGTGCTTTTGGACGCGATCCCTCTGAATCGCCAGGTAAGCCTTTCACCCCGCGCAATGTGGTCAAGCCCTATAAGTGGCTGTTGCAACACAATTCGATCAACCTGGAAACTGGCTCCATTCCCTCTCTGAAAATGAAATCGGAATTCATGGGCAACGCCTTGGGCTTTGCCACGGCTGTCTTGTTTTTTTTCATGGGGTTTTCCCTGCTTTCCAACCCCATTAAAAGCCTTACTATGAAAGCCAATAACTTCGAGCTGTTCAGCGTGAATAGCAGAAGCCTAGGAAACGCTCTAAATTCTATTCTGCCCTATAAAACTTCCGCCAATCTCATTATGGAAGTTAATCCGGACAACGAACCGTTTTTCGACCAGGTGGATGTCTTGCTAACAGTAAACGAATTCTCCAGCTACCGCGTGGAGGGTTCATTGAATATAAACGGCGATAATCAAAGCTCCAGCGACAGATTTCTGATAGTTGGTGAAGGTGATTCGCTTGTCTTTGACGCCAATCTCCACGCTGCCCTCGAATTCATTGAAGGCAGCGATTTCGCCTATCGGTTTAAAGCAGACATTCCACTTGCCCCGGGCTGCTATACCGTCAGCTACATCCCGGCAGTTTTTCGCCTAACGAGTATAATCCGTGCCTCGGACTCCTTTCGTCAAAAGCGTAAACTGTATGAATTGAAAATGTGGGGCAAGGATGGAAACTCAACATTTGATAAAGAATACTATGTGCCCAAACTACAAGAAGCCTTGGAAGCCAGCATTAGACACTGGTCGGTAAGGAGACTTATCAACCAAGATTATATGATCATAAGATATTTACTGAGGGAACACAGTGGTCAAAGGCCAGTACTTTACGTTGTGCTGGGATTGAAGCAGAAAGATGTCTACAAAACCGCACGGGTGACCCTGAATAGAAAAAATCACTCGGTGATAAAAGTGAATATCCTCAAAGGAATTGTCTTTGACTACGACTGGTAGCTCTTCTTCCTGGCTGATGATCCTCACTGAAAACTATAAATTACATTACCAAAACTTCAAAAAACAAGTCCGATCATTGTAAGCTAGGGGCTTATCGTAGTGCTAAGTCAAAAAAATATGGCCATCTTTCAAACCAAGTGGTAATCTGATTAATCAAACCCGTATAGCTACCCACACGGTTTGAAAGAGAGCCAAAAATACTTGACGAGAATTGAAGATGTAAAATAGTGTAGAATACCGATAGATTTTATAAAGATCATGATTATCTTGGTGTTATCATATGCCCTCAATCGATCGTAAATGAATGAGTTAGTTTCCGTTAATATGCGGGACTCGATTTCTGGCGGACGAGCTATTATTATTTATATTAATACATTAACTTAGATAAGGAGTCCTATAATGGCTAAGATTCAAAAAAACGACAGATGCAAAGACTGCTCACATTGCCATATTTGGTCAAGTGACCGTAATAAAGCAACATGTAAATTATATAATGAGCAAGGCTTTCACCCAGACAGGCAAGTTCCTAATAAATGTATCGATAAAGTTACTAGGAGTTTTTAGCATCTATATTGTATCTTTCGGGACCCCAACCGCAAGATCAATCTCCTTTGGCTGTATGTGAAGCATGAAACTCTAGACACGTACAAGTATGGCATAGAACAAATCATCGCAAAGGGTTGCTCTGTAACGGGTCTAATCTTTCATGGTTATCTAAAACTTTAGCACCACTTGTCTAAGTGAACACAGTTTATAGCTATGATTTACGGTTTATAGCCTCCTCCTGCTCGATGTACCCATAAAATCTGCGGGAAGGCGGGCTGATTTGCTTTTTGCTTGACGGAACTGCCCCTCGCGGAAAACGTGCAAGCACACAATAATCAGTATGTTGGAGGCTTGATGCTCAAGCTGGATATCGATCCCAAATTGAAAACCCGAGCCCGTACCGCGGCTGCCAGGATCGCCGGTTCCTTTGCCTGGCTGTTCGATGACTATTCATCGCTGGCGATCGAGCGCACTGTGCTGCGTTTGATGGGCATCGACGGAGCGCTGGAGGACGGCAAACCGCTCCCGAACGTGGTGGTTGACCACCTGCAGGCAAAGAACGCCCTGTTGCGCGGGGCAGCCATCCCGGTTGCCAACGCTATGCTGTCCCGTGGTTTGAACGCGCAGGAAGTGGCGGAAGCTGTGGGACGAGGGGAACTTGACCTGTCCGAACTACCGGAGGCCCCGCCCGAGCAGTTGTACAATGTGCTGGATAAGCTTTCCACCCAGATGCTCGCGCGCATCCGCGGCCAGCGGGAAAAGCGGGACAAACTCTTTGCCGAATATGGTCCCCGCCGCGTGCCCGCGATCTATGTGATCGTCGCCACCGGAAACATATACGAAGACGCGGTGCAGGCCAAAGCGGCCGCCTCTGAGGGCGCGGACATCATTGCCGTGATCCGTTCCACTGCCCAATCCCTGCTGGACTATGTGCCTTATGGCGCGACCACGGTCGGTTTTGGCGGCACCTTCGCCACCCAGGAGAATTTCCGCATCATGCGCGCCGCTTTGGACGAAGTGTCGGAACAGCAGAAACGCTATATCAGCCTCACCAATTACGCTTCCGGGCTCTGCATGCCGGAGATCGCCGCCATGGGCGCCATGGAGCGACTGGATCTGATGCTCAACGACGCCATGTATGGCATCCTCTTCCGCGACATAAACCCCAAGCGCACCTTGCTGGACCAGTATTTCAGCCGCATGGTCAACGCCTATGCCGGAATCGAGATCCAGACCGGGGAAGACAACTATCTCACCACCTCGGACGCCATCGAAAAAGCCTACACCGTGACCGCCTCCCAGCTGCTGAACGAGCAATTCGCCCTGCTCAGCGGCGTCAAACCCGAAAAGATGGGCCTCGGCCATGCCTACGAGATCGATCCGGAGCAGGAAAACAGCTTTTCCTACGAGCTGGCGCACGCCCTGCTGACCAAGGAGCTGTTCCCTGATTCGCCTGTCAAATATATGCCCCCCACCAAGTTCGCCAGCGGCAACATCTTCAAAACCCATCTGATGGACGCCATGTTCAACTTCGTCGGCCAGCTCACCCATCAGGGCGTGCAGCTTTTGGGCATGATGACGGAAGCCATCCACACCCCGCATCTGGCTGACCGCTCCCTCGCCATCGAAAACGCCCAGTATATCTTTAAGGCCGTGAAGGACTTGGGCGACAACCTGTCCCTGGCTCCCAACAGCTTTGTGAACCGGCGCGCCGGCGAGGTGCTGCGGGAAGCGGTTGAGTTTCTGGAGATGGTTGCCGAAGACGGCCTCTTCAAAGCCATGGAAAGGGGCGAATTTGCCGATATCAAGCGGCCGGAGAACGGCGGCAAGGGGCTGGAGGGAGTGTTCCGCAAGGATGCCCAATACTTTAATCCGTTCTTGGACAAGATGAAGCAGGAGTTGGGATTATGAGCAAAAACAACATTATCCGCCCCTACGGCGACACCTCCGGCGATGGCAAGATGCAGCTTTCCTTCAGCCTGCCGGTTCCCCCGGATGCCTTTGGCAAGGAAGCTGCCCGCCTGTTGCTCGAGCGGATCGGATTCGACAATATCGAGATCACTTGCCTGCGCGACCTGCGCGAGGGCTACACCCATTTCATCGCCTATGCCGTGACCTCCGCTTCCGTGGATACTTCAAAGATCAAGGTGAAAGTGGTGGAGACCCCGGTAATGGACATGGAAGCCACCGACGCTTACATCAGCGAACACATCGGGCGCAAGCTCACCGTGGTTGGCGCCTGCATCGAAAGTGACGCGCACACCGTGGGCATCGACGCCATCATGAACATGAAGGGCTACAACCACCGCTTTGGCTTGGAACGCTATCAGATGTTCAACGCCATCAACATGGGCGCGCAGGTGCCCTCGGAAGAACTGTTGGCCAGGGCGCGCAAAGAGAAGGCGGACGCGATCCTGGTTTCCCAGGTGGTCACTCAAAAGAACATCCACATCAAAAACCTCACCCGCCTGATCGAACTGGCGGAGGCTGAACGCCTGCGCGACAAGATGCTCTTCATCTGCGGAGGACCGCGCATCTCCCACGAACTGGCCATCGAACTCGGTTACGACGCCGGATTCGGGACAGGCACCTACTCCACCGACGTAGCCTCCTTCATCGCCATCACCCTTGCTGCCAGGGCGGTCAAAGCTTGACCTTGCTGCTCACCATCATCGCCTTTGGCGTGATGATTTTTGTGCATGAGCTGGGTCACTATGTCGCAGCCCGGCTTTTCGGCGTGGATATCGAGAAGTTCTCCATCGGGTTTGGCAAGCCCATTCTCCAGTGGCAAAGCAAGGGCGTGCAATGGCGGCTGGGCTGGATCCCCTTGGGCGGCTATCTGAAGCTGCGGGGCGAAAACCCTGACGAGCAAAAAGACGGCCTCGCCGGTTCATTCCAGTCCAAACCCTGGTGGCAAAAGGCCTTGATCGGATTCAGCGGCCCCTTTGCCAACCTGCTTTTGGGAGTCCTGCTGTTTATCATCTCTTTCCTGCTGCCGCTCAAGATAAGCGACCAGCGTCCCGTGATCGCCCGCGCGGAAGGTCTTGCCGCCCGCTATTTCGCCGCCGGGGACAGCATCCAAAACGTCAACGGGAAACAGGTCAGGGGCTTTGGCGATTTTCTGGAGAATCTTTCGCTTGAAAGCGCTAACAAAATCACCGTGATCCGCGGTGGGCAAGCCGAACAGCTTACGATTTCCCCTTCGGAACTGGATTCCCTGCTGCAGTCCGTCTATCCCGCGGTGCGGGCAAGGGTAGGGGAGGTGATTCCCAAAACGCCCGCCTATCACGCGCAGCTCAAGCCCGGGGACGAGATTCTGATGGTGGACGGCGTCGAGGTCACAGATTGGTATGCCATGCGAAACCTGGTGATTAGTTCCGACGCGGACAGCGTGTCGCTCCTGGTCAGACGCGGCGGCCAATTGCTGAGAAAGGACATCCGCCTCGAATCCAGCCTCAGCACCGGCTCCCAAAAGGCGATCGGCATCATGCAGGAGCAGCCGGTGACCTATGTTCGTCACTTCTCCCTGGGGGAAGCGCTGTCTCTCGGCTTGCGCAACAGCTTGAACTTTGTTTCCATGAACTACCAGATGCTTTACAAACTGCTGCTCAATCCCTCCCAACTGAAGAAAAACGTGGGCGGGCCGGTCATGATCGTCTCGCTGAGCCAGCAGGTGGGGAGCAAGGGCTTCAGCTATTCGCTGCTTTTCTTTGCCAGCATCAGCCTGATGCTGATGATCATGAACCTCTTGCCGATTCCCATCCTGGACGGCGGCCTCATCCTCTTCGCCTGCGTGGAAGGCCTCATCGGCAGGCCCATCCCGTCCAAAGTGCAGACTGCGCTGCAGTCCATCGGCTTCATGTTATTGATGTTGCTCATGGTTTTGGCTTTCTATTCGGATATTTCCAGCGAAGTTTTGCGCTATTTGAGTAAATAACGTGTTCCGCTTTACATTGGAAAAGACATCGTCCCGCGCCAGGGCTGGCATGATAGAGACCGACCACGGGCAGATTCTCACCCCCGTATTCATGCCGGTGGGCACACTGGGCACGGTAAAGGCGATGAGCCCCCACGAGCTTAAGGAAAGCCACGCCCAGATCATACTGGGGAACACCTACCATCTCTATCTGCGTCCCGGGCACGAGCTTATCCGCTCCGCCGGGGGGCTTCACAAGTTCATCTCCTGGGACAGGCCGATGCTCACGGACAGCGGCGGATTCCAGGTCATGAGCCTTTCCAGCCTGCGCAAGATCACCCGCGAAGGCGTGCAGTTCCAGTCCCATATCGACGGCAGCC